>SESA01001475.1_pt1 | contig 12197 bp, 6 predicted proteins | sample 3171451 | NCBI WGS metagenome assembly SESA01 (sample SAMN06051862, study PRJNA518727) | freshwater metagenome | biome: subpolar coniferous forest; feature: holomictic lake; material: water; isolation source: holomictic Lake 227, 8 m depth | place: Canada: near Kenora, Ontario | collected 2013-06-25...
GCGTCGATGCTACCATTTTTGACTCCGCAAAAAGCCAACCATCTTCCCTTAAATGGGGGTTGCTTTTAGTGGGAATAGGCATAGGAATCCTGTTTGGCAAATTGCTGACAGTATATACATCACTAGCCGAAGAACTTGCCTTCTTTTCAATGATCTGCCTGTTTGGCGGAATCGGACTCATCATTTATCATCTTATTGCAAATAAGTTTGAAGGAGCCGAAAGATCATGACACTGCAATGAAATGAAAATTCATTGCCGACTCCCCTGATAAGCCGAAAGGTGATCAGGGGAGTTCTTATTTTAAAGGGAACTTGTTCAGTTCAATATATTCTGGTCCTTCACGGTGCAGGATGCTTTCGTACAAAATTATTTCGCTGATGCCTATGGGTTCTGAAGAAATACGCTTGTATTGATCAATGATGTGTTGGAAAAGAATTTTATCTTTCAGGAATTTTATCCTTCCCAGCGTAAGATGCGGTACCAGGGTTTGACGATCATTTTCAAAACCAACGGCTGCTAAATCGGTATGAATATTTTTCATCAGAAATGATATTTGCCCAAAAGGTTCTATTCCCACCCATATTACTTTTGGAGCATAAGAACTTCCAAAGATCCCCAATCCAGTCAATTGAAGCGAGAGTTGCGACGATGTTTCCGCCCGATCATTCAGAATTGAACAGATACCAGGAATTTTCCGCTCATCTGTTTCCCCAAAAAATTTAAGGGTAATATGGATATTTTGTTCCGCCACCCAATTGATTTTTTCATGATGTAAAGGTGCCTTCAACTTGCGGTATGATGAAAGGAAAGTTTCATCAGGATAAATTTTTAAAGCTGCAAATAGACGTTTCATATTAAAAAGTTGTTAATTTTGCATCCTGTTTGGGGGATTAGCTCAGTTGGCTAGAGCGTTAGACTGGCAGTCTAAAGGTCAGGGGTTCGACTCCCCTATTCTCCACAAAACCGGAAAAACAAATATAGTACAATATGCTATATATTGTGTTATCCATTAGATTTAAAGGCCTTTACTGACTTTGCGTTCCCCCAAATAATGGCCTTGTTTCCTTTTGAGTTTGGCATAGTGTTTTATCCTTGATTCATATTGCTCAAGGCCCAATGACAATTTCCTATAAAATTTTCCTGCAATCCTTCTATCTCAAAAAAGACGGATAAATGGTATGTATTCTGGAAATTATGGGTAGAAGGAAAAATATCTTTGTCCCGGGGATGAAAGTATTTGTACTGTGAAACATACCGTTCCCTGAGCAAAACATACCGTTAAATAATTACTACCAGCCGGTTGCACATTCCTACACTTAGTTGTATATTTATCATTGCAATTTTATTCCTGTGAAACAGTATACTGCAATAATTATTGACGATGAGAAAAATGTCCGCGAAGCGCTGGAACATCTTCTTGTGCAGCATTGCCATCCAATCAAAGTATGCGGATTGGCTTCTTCTGCCGAAGAAGGCCGGCAACTATTGCAGATTTACCCGATTGATTTTATTTTTCTCGACATAAGGATGCCGAAAGAAGATGGTTTTACCTTTCTTAAGTCGATTACCAGAGAAAAATATGGAGTTATTTTTACCACAGCTTATGAAGAATACGCGTTAAATGCACTGAGAGCCAGCGCGATTGACTATTTGCTTAAACCAATCAACCATATCGAATTATGTGAAGCCGTGAACAAAGCTATACAATATCATGAACTAAGGCAAACGAAGTCGGAAATTCTGTCTATATACAAAGAATCATTAAACAATTTGCCCGAACATATTCAGCAGGAACGTACAAAAATTGAAAAAATCACGGTTGCCGAACAGTTTGGTTTCAGGATGGTAAAGGTTTCCGACATCATGTACCTCCAGGCCGACAGCAATTATACGATCCTGCATTTGTCGGGGCTTAATAAAATCGTTGCAACCCGGTCGTTGTGCGATTTTGAGAAAATTTTAGACCCTCCGGCATTTTTCAGGATTCACAAATCAGCCATCATCAATATGAACTTTTTACGTGCCTATTCAAGTTACGAGGGAAACTTTGTCGAATTGAATGATGGTACACAATTAAGTATCTCACGACGAAAACTGAACGAATTCAGGGATGCGGTAAAACAATTCTCAAAATCAATCGATTAAAGTGAGAAAACCGTTTTTTCTGTTGACATTTACACTTTTGTGGGCATTTTCCCATTTGCCTGCTCAAAATCCCTATATTCATCGCTATACAACCCAGGACGGTCTTCCCTCCAATACGGTTTATTATGTTTTTCAGGACAGCAAAAAGTTCATCTGGTTCGCTACGGATGCTGGTGTTTCACGTTATGATGGAACAACCTTCATAAACTACCGGAAGAAAGACGGGCTTGCCAACAATGATGTGATCCGCATTAAAGAGGATCCTTTCGGGCGGGTATGGTTTTTTCATTTCAATGGTTCACTCAGTTATATTTTTCGGAATAAAATTCAAAGTGAAACAAACACCCCGTTTCTGAAATCCCTGGAAGGCAAAGAATATTATGTTGATTTTTTTCTGGACAAGGATTCAACCATATATTTTTACAACAGGTTTTGTGAAATAATCACGCTGGATAAACGAAATAATAGACATCGATATGATCTTCATGACAAGCTGTGGCGAACTATCTCCGAAAGTTCAGGAGAACCGAAAAGATTGTATTTACGCAGGATATCAAAGTCAACCACGGAAGAACTGATATTCTGGTTAGGCCTTTGGCTGGTCAAACAAAAAACCATTTTGGATCAACCCACTTTGATTTCAAAAACAGTTTGTTTTTACACAGTCTTTCCGGTGGAAAAGAACACTTTTCTCATCGACTCATATACCGATAAACTTTATAAATTCCGAGACGAACGGCTGGTTGATTCCATAACCCTCCCGATGTATACAAAAAATTTTTTAAAATCAATTCTGTTAGACAAGGATGAGCTCTTATGGATAGCGGACTATTATAAAGGAGTTTACTGCCTGAGGAGGGATACCGTTATTTATCGTTTTGGCATTAAACAGCCCCAGTCGATTCTTCACGATCACGAGAACAATACCTGGATCGGTTCAATGAACGAAGGAGTCTTTAAAATCAGCCCATATCTTCTTACCCATCGCCATTATCCGGATTCATTATTCCAGCATAACGGGATTATTGGCATGAGTTCCGATGGGCAAGGAGGAGTTTGGCTAACGAGTGGAAGTCATGTATGCTTGTTAAAGAACAATGTGTTTTACGATTTGCCTCTGGGAAATGGCAGAAATTATATTGACCTTGTTTCCCAGATGAAAAATGGTTCGCTGCTCCTTGGAGAACGAGGGGCTGCTTTTGACGCATTGGAAGGTCTCAGGCTTGACCATGAAAAAAAACTGGTGAAATATCAAAGATCAGATAAAATCGATATAGGGATAAAAGCCATTGCAATCAAAAGAAATGGATTGGAAATCAGTGCATATTCAGTAGCCACATTATTCCTTTCAGGCCAGGATAAATTGTTCCGGGAGAAAACCGTGAAAGATATTGGACAACGCATTTATTCCATCTTTTATGACGTGAACGAGAATCTAATTATGAATGGCCGGAAGGTGTTTTTGTACCACGAAAACCAACTGGTGCCTTGCAAGGCATTATCCCGGTTCGACAATAAAATCATCACAAATCACCTGAACATTGGAAAAAGAACAGAATTGTTTAACATCGAAGGTGACAGAATCTATCTTTATGACGGAAACACTTTTTATAATCTGTCCGATGCCTTTGGCACTCCGATTGACCTGCAGGTAAGAAATATAACCTTCCATGAACCGGCGCTGTACTTATCCACATCGAGCAATGTTTACTGGTGCGATAACCTCCTGGATGTGATCAGAAAGCGGAAGGTACGTCTCAGGCTTCTCGAAATCAACTTCAGAAATATCCATGATATACTTGTAAACAATGATTCGCTCTATATTGCATGGGACGGCGGGTTGACGGTCATCCCGGAGACCTTGATTCGAAAGGAAACAACACAAATACCGATTCCGTATATCCGATCCGTATTCGTGAATGATCAGGAAAGATCCCCGGGAAACGCGGGAGGTCCTGTCAGGGGTAGTACAAAAATTTCCTTTTCCTTTGGGTGTATCAATTATTCGTCAGTCCCAGCCATTTATGCATACAAACTGGAGGGTCTGGATACCGCATGGACAACGGGATCCTCCGAAAATGTTGTATATCAGCATTTGCTCAGCGGGAATTATAAATTTAAACTGAAGGTGTGTAAATCAACCTCCGAATGGAGCGAGGCGGTTGAGTACCCCATACTGATCAAGGCCTCCTTCTGGCGCCATCCGATGTTTTTTTTATCCCTGGCCATCATAGTCCTGTCGGGGATTGCATTAATCATCATCAGGAGAAAGAACATGCAAATAAAACACAGGGAATTGGACCACCACCTTGTCACCCTTGAATTGAAAGCGCTTCAATCAATGATGAACCCCCATTTTATCTTCAATGCATTGGGATCTATACAAAACTTTCTGCTTCAGAACAAGACAGGCGAAGCAGGGCTCTATCTTTCGCAATTTGCCAGGTTGATTCGTCAAAACATGAATGCCATCAATGAAAGTATGATCAATCTCGAGGAAGAAGTTGACCGGTTAAAAAATTACCTTGATCTTGAACGATTACGCATGGAAAAAAAATTTGACTACAGACTTGAGATTGATGAAGGTTTTGAGCCTGAAGACATGCGGATCCCCTCCATGATTATTCAGCCTTTCGTTGAAAATTCGATCTGGCACGGCATTTCTGCTCTGGATGAGAAGGGATTCATCAACATCCTGTTCTCTATGCAGGATGAAAAAACACTCAAGGTAATCATCGAGGATAACGGGATTGGCGTCAGGAGGGCACAGAAATTCCAGACAAAAGATGAAAAACATTTAAAACTCGGCATGGAGATGACCCTAAAACGTCTGGAAATTCTGGGCAGGAAATATGAGGTAAAAACGCAGGTTTTACTCTCAGAAGCCTTTCCGGGAAAAGCAAATCCGGGGACCAGGGTTGAGTTGGTTATTCCGTTATTGTATGATGATAACAGGCTTTGATTTGAAATTCAAAAATTTGCCTATAGCCAAGATTGTCTAAGCCTTTGTTAACCTCCGGCTGAATTTGGTAACAATTCATTTTAGGCAAAGATATAAAATCATTTAGAGAGATTTTTTAAGAAAACGCAAAACAGGTTGCAGCCGCCAACCTTCTCTATCCCCGGTCATCCTCATTTACCCACCGTTTATTCATTTTTAAATACCTTTCAATCCGGCAGAAAACCTTTCAATCAATAGAATATACCATTGGCTCATTTGCATAGCTTTTCCAGAAAAAATTACATTATTCTTGTCTGGTATTTTAGCAAAGAAATCGAAAAAACATTTTGACGGGCAGAATTATCTATTTAGATAATATTTTGGTCGATTAGGAAAGACTATTTATTCAATTGTATTAGCTGTTCTCTCATTTGTAAATTGTGTTTTTGAAAAATAGAAACGCAAATTTATTAATCACCGAAAAAAATTAAACAATGAAAAAAAAATACTTTTTACCAATGCTTATCACCGGGCTGTTTCTGATGCCGGTAATGCTGGTTTGCCAGGTACATGACCTTAAAATCAGTCATATAACAGGCAAACAAACTATATATCCTCCGTTGGCGCCAAATGATCTTACCTACAACCTGCTCTACGGACAACTATCAAATCCTTCCTCTGAAAATGTTATTGCCTCCCAGGATTTCACAGATTCTACTTTGTACAGTTGCCAGGCTGCCGATGATTTTATTGTCCCTGCTGGAGAAATGTGGACAATTGATGAAATGTATTTTTCAGGGGCCTATTCACCTGGTGGAGGAATTGCTCAACAGGCGCATCTTTTTATTTATTCTAACCATCCAATCCTAAACATTCCGGATGCTCTGGTTATTATCTATATGGATCATACAGTTGCGGCCACCGCGGGAGGTGATCTGACATTTGATCTGACAACCGATCCGATCATATTGGGAGCAGGCCATTATTGGATTTCTGTCCAACCACATATGGCAAACGTACCTTATGGTCAGTGGTTTTGGGGAAAACAGGAATCGCCCACCATATTGCAGGAATTTCACTGGAGAAATCCAGGTGGTGGCTTTGGCATTCCTGGCACTCAAAACTGGTTGCCTTCTTCTATTGTTATTGGAGGAAGCGATCACAATCTTACTTTTGGTCTTTACGGCACAGTATGTTCACCCTTATTGTCAGTTGGTTCTATCAGTGCAAACCAAATAATTTGCAGCGGCGCTACTCCGGCCTTTTTATGTGGTGTTGCTCCGTCAAACGGGACAGCCCCCATTTACCAGTGGCAGATTTCATCTGATAACATGATTTTTACAAACATCCCCGGGGCAACTAATCTGAATTACCAACCCGGCGACCTGACTGCAACCACTTGGTACAGGCAGATGCAAAATGCTACGGGCATCTGTGGCGGTCCGTTGCCAACCAATACGATAACCATCGGTGTGTTACCGCAGATGGTTTTGTCATTAGTGGCCATCAATGTTACCTGCATTGGCGGAAGCAACGGCAGTTTAACAGTTACAGTAAGCGGAGGCGCCCATCCTTATAACTATTTGTGGAGTAATGGATCTACAAATCAAGCTATTAGCGGTTTAATGGCAGGAAATTATTTCGTAACAGTAACTGATGCAAATGGTTGTTCAAATTCAGCAGCACGGCAAATCATTATTTATGATAATCAAGCTCCGGCTATCATCTGCCCGGCTGACATACTGCTCCATCCTGGCCCTGGAATCTGTCAGGCAATTGTTCCCAACGCAGATCCTGTATGGAGCGATAACTGCCCGAATGCCGTTCTTTCATATACACTGAGTGGTGCAACACCAGGAAGTGGCCCTGGATCTGTTTCAGGAATGAATTTCAATGCCGGGGTTACCGAGGTCGTGTACACTGTTACAGATGCATCGGGCAGAAATGCATCAGCCAGTTTTACTGTCTCTGTGTTGCGCAATGGTTTTAACAACTTTGTATTTTTTCCTATAAAAAGAGTTGAATTAAACAATGCCCCGGTTGTATTGCATGCCTTACCCCCCGGAGGAGTTTTCAGCGGGCCCGGGGTTCACGACACACTTTTTTACGGGGATTCAGTCGGAGCAGGAACCTTTCAATTAAGCTATTCATATACGGACACCCTAAGCGGTTGTCTTTACATTACAGGTTTAAAAGTTACAGTCGTAAAAAACATTCCATGTCCGGAACCTTATGCAAGTAACGTAGGCCAGCGATTTGACAATTGGTTCTTTGGCGAAAATGAAGAGCTGTCATTTGCTTCAGGTGCCCCGGTTGTAATGGATAATAAAAATGTCAGCTATCCAATGATAGCATACGGAAGTACTGCATCAATTTCCGACTATTATGGAAACATCTTGTTTTATACCGATGGGTTTGATGTTTACGATAAGAATGATGTCATCATCAATCCCGGACAACCATTGACAGGGGCACCGCTTATTGTACCCAGGCCAAATCATCCATTCAACTACTACATTTTTACCGCAGCATATTGTAGCTACTCCCCAGTTACTTCCTACAGTTATACCGAGGTAACGATCGATGTTCTTGGATTACCTCATATATTATATACAAATCAGATTCTTGGTTGTTGCCTGTCGGGCCAACTGACAGCAACCTGTAGCGAAGATGGAGATTATTGGGTTGTTGCTCACGGAGCTGGAGGTGGTTTCTGGCATGAAAATACTCCAGATATCGGGTTTGATTTTCTTGTTACCAAGGTGACAGCATCTGGCCCGGAACCTCCCATCGATGTTTATGCATACCATCAGCATTTTGATTGCCCTGAAGGCCCATGGCCGACAACTGGACCAGGAGAAATGAAATTTTCCCATGATGGAACATTAATTGCCTATATTAATAACGTCGAAGAGAACAGTGTTCCTAATATGACAGGCTTTATTGATATATACTCATTCAATAAAAATGACGGGGACATTCAGTTTTTATATCACTTCCCATTTAGTCCTCCAAATAATTGGTATACCGGAAATGGCCTTGAGTTTTCGCCGAATGACAATTTGTTATATGTCAGTACTAGTGATCCCTACAATGGCAATGGCTATCAATTGCATCAATTTGATCTCACTAACGCAGGTAATCTTTTAAATACATGGACAATGACTTATGCGATAGGCGCCCTGCAACTTGGACCCGATGGTAAAATCTATGCTACTGATCCATATGCCGACTATTTGCATGTTATTGAAAAACCAAATAATGCATCTACAAGTTTTAATGAAGATGCAATTGATATCTCTTCAGTTGATGGATCCTGTAAGACCGGATTGCCCAAAATCGATTATTACTGTTGCCTGCAGGGTGATGATCCCACGGTAATTCTTAATGTTTCCTCAGCACCGATACTTAATGTGGGTATTTATAATGTAGCACCGGATGATGTTCATTATCTGGCCAACGGGACTACCAATTTCACCAGGGAGTATAAATTAGGCACGGAGGTGGATCTAACTGCCCCGGACCATGTAAATGTGGGAACGGATACCTATTGCTTTAAAGAATGGCAATTTTGCTGGGGGACAAGCGGTAATAGTTTTGTGTGGTTCACTTCACCTTACCCAAATGCCCATATTACCATGGACCGCAATAAGAGTTGTACCGCTGTATATACGTTAAACAAAAAGACTGTGCAAGGTGAAGCAAGATTTATTCAGACCAATAGCCCACTGTATCCTTCGATTGGCTTTAGTCCAGGTACCCTGCATTTTACTAGTGGTTCCCCATCCTCTTCTGGCTTTGTCGGGCCTCCTTTTACAGCAGATTATACATATCAATGTCCGATTGTACCGATAACAGTAACATTTACTGCGCCTTTGACTTACGGTACTAATTATCATTTCTTATACTGGACGTATCAAACCACTGAACCATGGTGGTATGTTTTAAAGACCGAAAGCAATAATGTACTGCAAATACCACTCGATCATGACTATTTATGCATTGCATATTATGATACGCTGGATTGTCCGCCGGCCTGTGAGAATTTCGATGACGGAACCAGTAATTTCATCACACATAATTATTATGAGACAACGGTATCCAACACAACCGGCAATTTAGCGGTCCAGGCTCCGGGATCAGGGGATTATGCAGGAGATAAGGGGTTACAGGTGACAGATTACCCGGGATCGACCTGGGTTTATAACAACACGGCAGATTACAGCGGGAATTACTTGTTATGTACCGACGATTGTCTTTGCTGGGATATCAATATGCATGTAAATGATCAGAGTTATTATCCGAGTATATTCCTGTTCAGGGAATTTAAGCCAAATGACCCAATTGATGCGACAAATCCTAAGTATTTTGCCAGGTTTACCTCTAACTCACTGACAGGTTTAGATGTTTTGGCACACACTTGTGCCCGAATTCAACCATCTTCAGGGAATGATCCACCTGTTAGCCCGGTTGGAACATGGACATGGAATAATTACCCGGGAACAAATCCACCACCCTGGAATAATTTTATCAGAAACATTGAAGGAATCATGTTCCGGGTTGATGTTACACCCTGGGGAGGACCGGAGAATTTCATTCTCGACAGCATTTGTTTAAGTCCTTGTGCGATAGATACAGTAACCTTGTCGGTAAATTCCTTTCCATGTGCTGCTGTGAATGTTAATGCTGCTCCACTGGATATCCATGGTGCTGGAACCGGGACAACATCATTTACTCGGGACTATATCAGTGGAACGATAGTTTACCTGACAGCTCCGCCGACCACAACTTGCGGACCAGATCAATATTGCTTCAGCCACTGGATAATTAATGGCATGAATATCCTCCCCGAATACGCTAATCCGGTCAAGGTAAAAATGAACGCTGATAAAAACTATAAGGCGATATACTGTAAAAAGGACAAGTCAGTTCTGGTCAGATCAAGGATCGGAACGTGCAGTGGTGCTGATCTCCAGGGCGTACATATTATATATTCTCCCGCTGGTCTCATTGTTCCCTCAACAGCACTGACTCCGTTCACCGGAACTTATACCTATCCGGCATGCAATCTGACACATGTTTCGTTTCAACTAACAGCTCCCTTATACTATGGAAATTATAAATTTATCAGATGGTGTACCACGTTTACAGATTGTAACGGTTACGGTTACAGCGCAGTTCCCACGGGGAATGCTGTTACGATAAGCTATATGCTTGACCAGGATTATGAATGTACCGCTGTTTATGAAGAGTGTTGTTCCGCCATCGTTACTGATGCAAGCGGTGCCAGTTGTTGCGGATCAATAGACCTTACTTTTTCCTGTGGCACTCCACCCTATAACTATATATGGTCAAATATAGCTACAACTGAAGATATAGCAGGTCTGTGCGCGGGAACGTATTGTGTAACCGTAACGGACAGTCATAATATCGATTACGTATGTTGCTGGTCGATCCAGAATAAAAAATCAACCTGCCAGTCAACCTACCTGCAGAACCTGGATGTAACAAGCGGGAAGGATACTTGTTACGATGCTTTTCAAACCATCTACGTTGCCGGCAATGGCACGACCTTCACCGTTCAGAACCAGGGCAGTGCCACATTTATTGCTGGGCAAAACATCGTTTTTTATCCAGGTACCAAGGTTATATCCGGAGGATATTTGCATGGTTATGTCGCTCCCAATGGCCCATGGTGCGGCACAAAGACTGCTTCAATTGTTGCAGTACCCGAAAGAGAATCAGAGACTTCCCCGGTTACGGAAAAATCATTCTTCACGATTTATCCGAATCCGACAACTGGTGGATTTTCTTTAGAACTCAAAGGTTTTGACGAAACTGCGGTGCTGCGGTTCGAATTGTATGGCATGCGTGGTGAGCGTGTGCTTTCTGAGGAAATGAAGGGCCAAAGAAAATATTATTTTTCACTGACCGGAAAACCGGTTGGAATCTATTTCATTCGAGTAGTCTCCGGGAAGTTTGCAGGAACAGGGAAGATCATAAAGCAATAATTGTTATGAGGAAGGATCGTTTGGGTTAATTGCCAGCTCTTTTTGCCCATCCTTTGTATGGATTCTGCGAAAGATATGCATTGTAGTACTGAGGGTTACCAGTTACTTCTTCTCCAACCCATGCGGGTTTGTCAAATAAATCATCCTCGCTGTCAAGCTCTATTTCAGCCATAATCAATCCTTCATTGGCTCCATGGAATTCGTCGACTTCCCATACAAGTTTCCCGGCCGGAATCCGGAAACGGACTTTTTCAACCATTGTAGTGGTAAAAAGCCGGAGCATATCCCTGGCTTCATCAGCTGGTATGAGATATTCAAACTCAGGATGGGAAAAGGTTTCTGATTTTCCTTTGATGGTCAGGAAACCCTTATCTCCGGCAACCCTGACCCTGACTATTTTATCTTCATCGATACTTAAATATCCCTGTATATAGATTATCCCCGGTGGTTTAGCTGTACGAAACCACTTTTCATGATCAACAAGGTACTTGCGCTCTATTTCAAAATTTTTCATGACTTATGTGTAAATCTGCGGAAATGTACAAATAAATTCATGATTCAATCATAAAAATAGATTTCCAATTTCCAGGTTCACACGGTAATGAGTTCATCATCATTGATTACTGATTTGTGGTGCTCCCTGATGGACAGAACAACATCTTTTACTTTGTCTTCTTCATTCACCTGCTTGAGTACCGATGAATTGTAGCCGGGCCATAAATGATTGTTAAGCCTGGGTTCGTCCTTTTTATTTTTTGCCGTTACCTTGTCAATGACTTGAAAATCGAGGATAGTGCATTTTAAGCAACTCGGTCAATTGCTCAAGTACGCTGACGTTACTGGTACAATAAATCATTTTCATAGGGTCTTTTTATTAAATGAAATACCCATAAGAATAAAGTTCATGCAAACCGTGAATGATAATTATGGCTATTCCATGTGACCCGACAAAAATAAATATTATCACATGAAAGATTGGTGTTTGCCATGTTATTAAAACCATTAACTTTGTCCTGTTAATATATTAACAATTGAGTGATGAGATATTTATAGTAATCATGTTCGTTCAACCCGTGATTTTCGATTGTAAATATTCCAT
>SESA01001477.1_pt1 | contig 12190 bp, 9 predicted proteins | sample 3171451 | NCBI WGS metagenome assembly SESA01 (sample SAMN06051862, study PRJNA518727) | freshwater metagenome | biome: subpolar coniferous forest; feature: holomictic lake; material: water; isolation source: holomictic Lake 227, 8 m depth | place: Canada: near Kenora, Ontario | collected 2013-06-25...
CGCCAAGGCGCGGCCAACCTTTTAAGGGGTTGCTCGATAAATCCCCACCATAACAAAATAGAAATGAGTTTTTGATGGGTACAAAAAAACCACGTTTGATAGTGGCCTTTTGCGGCCTTGTGCGGGTTGCGAAGCCCGGCTGCTACATGTGGTAACAGCGGGGTAAGAATAGCCGCCATGGTGGATAGTGTCAAGGGTTTCATTAAGCTGCCGCCTTTGACTTTGCTACTATTGCAGATGCTTCCCGATCAATCTCGGTTATGCTTTTTACCCTGCCCTGTCTAAGCCACGTCTCCAGTTCAGACCGGTCAAAGTACAGCATTTTTCCACGCGGTTTATAGTGGGGAATCTCTTGGGTCGATGTGAGCTTATATAGGTAACTTGTAGCAAGGCCGGTAAACGCAGCGGCTTCTTCAAGGTTTAAAGTTTGTTTATTGGATAAAACAGCTTTGGTTAAAATCTCCATGCTGTCTACAATGGTTTGAAGGGTTACTATTTTAGCGTTCAATTTAATGTCCTTTCGGATAGTTAATATTGAAGCTTATTATCTACATATTTTTAATTATTACGAGGTGGGTAGCTTGCATAAAACCTACCCATAAAAGCCGCTAAAGGGTGGGTAGGTTATTATTAATGCACGTTATAATCCAGCAATGACAAGGCTTTCAAGTGGTGGGTAGGTTATTTGTTGGTGTCGCTGTTGCGCCTCCTTTGTCTTTCCAGTTTGCAACTTTTGCGCACTCCTTAATGGCTTCTTTGCTGATTTTTCCTTCATGAACTAATCCAAGTTCAGAATATCTTGATGTAAGCCAGTCGTTCATTGCCATCTTGGGGGATTTAGCTCCAAGTAAGCTACCATCTTCAAAAGCAATCCATACATTTACCGCTGCAGCTAATTGTTCAGAATATCGTGGATGCTCCTTATTTAGATAATCAGGAATATTTGAAGCTACTGAAAATAAAGGGGGGTGTTTAAGATTTATACTCGATAACCATTTTTTCAGGTCTGCGGTTTTTACAGTGGTTTGCTTCCAGTCAGGATGTTTTGAATATTTTACATCTACCCCATAATAGTGGTCTGGGTGCGGCCTATAAAAATACTCCCCGTCTTCTTTGTTTAAATCCCATTTTGCTCTTTCAGCTTTGCATATTATTTCAGCATTTAAGCCGCCGGTATTTATAGCATTGGCCAGCAAAGAAATAACGGCTTCTACTTTTTTGGGTTTTTCATTATCACTTGGCTCTAACCCAACCGATAAAAACGCAGCCTGCTCAACCGTTAGCACGGGGGATAAACCCCAAATAAAAAGACTGTCCATCAAAAAACACTCCATTAAAGCGTTATTCATTACGAAGGAAGGCCGGAAGTTGGGTAATGAGACCAACTTATCACGCTGCAGGCGCTATCCGGTTAAGGTGATTATAAACCAATATCAGGGATTTTATGCACCGCGTCTTTCCTGACACTGTCGATAATATCTGCATAAACTTGGGTGGTTTTAACTTCGCTATGGCCTAGCAAGCGGCTAACCGTGTAAATATCCACGCCATTACATAACAAGCTGACTGCAAAGGTATGTCGTCCTGCATGAAAAGTAACGTGCTTGGTAATACCAGCCGCCATTGTCCAGCGTAACAGTTCGGTGTTGAAATAAGCAGAATACTTTAAGCATTGAAAAACGCGGCCTTGTTTTTCGGTGGTATCTATCAGGTTATAGGCTTGCGGGGTAATATCCAGATATTGCAGGTTTCCGGTTTTCTTCTGGTTAAAGGTGATTCTATGGCTACCTTCAAGCTGACTGATCTCTGACCAATCCAGTTTATTTATATCGCTCCAACGAAGGCCGGTTAAGCAGGAAAACAGGAAGGCATTTTTTAAGATGCTATACCGGCAATCAGTTTTAACCAGCGCCCGCACTTCTTCAATCGTTAAAAAACAGCGTTCGGATGTAACCGCCTTAATACCTGATACTTCTTTCAGCGGGTTACGCTCAATAATGCCTTTATCGTAAGCGGCATTAATGGTGGCTCTTACCTTGTTAAAATAAGTTGACGCTGTGCTGCTACTGATCAAGTTACCGCTTTTTGTTTTGGCTTTCGTATTAAAAAAATCCCTTACGCCATTAAGCCAATCCACCGTAATCTAATCAAACGTTAAACCTTCGTCTGGGTGGTGGCGTTTTAATTGAATTAAGCAAGCTTCCCATGTGCCATATTTTTTGCTGCTCTCATTGGTTTTTTTGGTGTCCATTATCCGTTTAAAGAAGCTGTAAAAATTGACGCTTTCCTTGTTGGTGTCAGTGAACCCATGTTGACCGCTCGCAGCTTCGGCAATCCGTTTAGATTTGATCTGCTCAACTAACTGTAAAGTTTCTTTGTTGTGCTGCTTTTCCATTTTGGTGCTGGGCTTGGTGTAAAGGTATTGATCAAGTTGTTCACGCTTGCGGTCGTGCTTAGTTTTGCCGTTTTCGTCTGTATGGCTACCATACCAGTAAATAAGCCTGATACTTTGCTTATCGCCCTCCTTGTTGGTGCGCTTCTCGATTGTTACCTTCATTTTTACCCCTCCTTACCCCTTTAAAAGCTGTAGGGGTAATATAGGGGTAAAAAAAGGCAAAGTAAAGGCAAAAATGAGAAAACAAAAAAGGGGCTGTATCGCTACGCCCCCTTATTTTATTGACTTTGTTAGTATGTTGTTTTCGGTTGTTTTGCTGTGTTACTTTCCAATACAAAAGCTGGAAAAAATTTTCCCCAGCAAGTCATCAGAAGTTACCGTTCCGGTAATTTCGGCAAGACTCATTTGTGCCTGTCTTAAATCTTCTGCCACCAATTCCCCAGCCTGGCTGACTTGTAATTGGTTTAAGGCACTTTCTACAAACTGATAACCTGCTCTTATGGCTTCTATGTGGCGTCTTCTGGCAATAAAAACGTTGTCGGTGGCTTCATTAAAACCGACACTTTGTTTGAGATGTTGTTTTAACAAGTCCATGCCTGCTCCGGTTTTAATGGAGAGGTAACAACTGTAGCCGTTTTCTGTTTGTTTTATTTCAGGCTCTCTGCCCAGCAGGTCTATTTTGTTGTAAACCTTGGTGATATCGATATTGGCGGGCAGGGTTTTTAATAACTCTTCTGTTTCCGGTTCTCTGGCATCAATCAGCAATAAAATTTTATCGGCTTTTAAAATTTCTTCGTGCGCCCTGCGTATGCCTTCTTTTTCTATCGAGTTGTCGCTTTCCCTTAAACCGGCGGTATCTATGATGTGCAACGGCATACCATCCAGTTGGATACGCTCTCTGAGTACGTCTCGGGTGGTGCCGGCAATGTCGGTGACTATCGCTGCTTCATGTCCGGCGAGTGTGTTAAGCAAGCTGGATTTTCCGGCGTTTGGTTTTCCGGCCAAAACAACGGTCATGCCGTCACGTAACAAGCGACCTTGCTGGGCGGTTTTTTGTATTTGCTGGATGCTTTGTAATAACCGGATAATGCGCTTTTCGACAACGCCATCAGTTAGAAAATCGATTTCTTCATCGACAAAATCGATAGCGGCTTCAACGTAAATACGAAGTTCCGTTAGCTCTGTAACCAGTTCATTGATTTGTGCTGAAAAAACACCTTGCATGGATTTTTGTGCCGAGCGTGCCGATTGCTCGGTACTGCTTTCAATTAAATCAGCAACGGCTTCGGCTTGTGCCAAGTCGAGTTTATTATTTAGAAAGGCACGTTCGGTAAATTCACCAGGATTGGCTAATCGGGCACCGAGTGAAAGCACTCGCCGCAACAACATGTCCAGTACGACTGAACCGCCGTGTCCCTGTAATTCAAGTATATCTTCGCCGGTGTAAGAGGCGGGTGCGGGAAAGTAAAGACCGATACCAGAATCAATGATGCTATCGTCGTTATTTATAAACGAGGTAAACAGTGCGTGTCTGGGAATTAATGATTTATTAAGAAGATGTTTGGCGATTTCAGTGACCAAGGTTCCTGAAATGCGAATAATACCCACACCGCCATTCCCTGGCGGTGTTGCAATTGCTGCAATGGTATCTTGATTTAAAAGCAAGTTATCCCGCTTTTTCTATTTGCTTGGTGATGTAGGTTTGTTGAATGATAGACAGGGTATTATTAATAACCCAGTATAAAACCAAACCTGCCGGAAAAAACAGAAAGAAAATGGTAAAGACGATAGGGAACATCTTCATCACTTTTGCTTGAATAGGATCAATCGGTGCCGGATTTAAACCTTGCTGAATTTTCATGGTAATACCCATGATTAACGGCAAGATGTAAAAAGGATCTTGGATTGATAAATCCTGTATCCACAGCATAAACGGTGCCTGACGAAACTCAACCGTTTCACTTAATACCCAATACAAAGCCATAAATACAGGAATTTGTATCAGGATAGGCAGACAGCCACCCAACGGATTAACTTTTTCTTTTTTATACAGACCCATCATTTCGGTATTAAAACGCGGTCTGTCATCAGCAAAACGTTCTTGTAGTTCTTTAAGACGCGGCTGAATTTTACGCATTTTAGCCATTGATTTGAAACTGGCTTGTGATAATGGAAAGAACAATAGTTTAATACACATTGTTACACCTATAATCGCAACACCCCAATTACCGATAACATTATGAATAATATTCAATAATGAGTAAATTGGTTTACCAATAAAGGTTAATACACTGTAATCAACTGTCAGTTCCAGACCAGGTGCTATTGCTTCCATCATGGGCTGGATTTTAGGGCCGGCAAATAATCGTGAAACAAATTGGGCATCGGTATTGGCTTCAACCGTTACTGATGGAGAATAGGTACCAATGACGTAACGTCCATCTTTTAGTTCTTTGGTATAAAAATGGTTTTCTTGATCAGCGGGTGGAACCCAAGCCGAGGCAAAATAATGTTGGATCATAGCAGTCCAGCCACCTTTACTGGTGACATCAAGCGTCTCGTCTGCCATATCATTAAAACTTATTTTTTGGTATTTGCTTTTTTCGGTGTAAATAACCCCGCCATCATAAGCTCTCATACCCCCTGTCAGCATATTACCCTTGCCTTCAGTATTCTCTGCTCTTAATAACTGGCTGTACTGTCTGCCTGACCAAGGTTTTCCTGAATTATTTTTTACTTGTTGTCCCAGGGTTATCTCATAACTTCCACGTTTAAAGGTGAATAATTTAGTGATAACAAGACCCTTGTTATCAGTCCACGTTATTGGAACGGTTAAACTGTCTTGTCCGGGTTGCAAGGTATAACTGTCTTGCTCATTGGTAAAAACCGTATAATGATTTGGCGCAGCGGCCAAGCCGCTACCCGCTATCAAGCCACTTTGGGCAACAAACAATTTTTCTTGATTGTCATTAAACAAACGAACCGGTGCCGTGTTTATTTCAGCGACTTCCATTCCAATCATTTTGCGTAAGTTGTTTACAACATTATTCGCTTTTTCTACCGGGTAATTCAACAAATCCAGATTGGTGACCGTGCCACCTTGCAGATCAATTTCAAGTGCAATAACATCCGTTTTAACTTTAACGGTTTTAGCGGTCGATACCGCCAAAACAGGAACAGATACCGGATTTTGTAAGCCGGATTCTGCTTGTGAAGAGGCTTCTGCTGTCATTGGCACATCTTCTTTAGCCTTTATGCCTTCTGGACTTACGATTGCAGCAACTTCAGGTTTTGGGCCATAGTCCAGATCCCAAGCCTGCCACAACATAAATACAAGCATTGCAAAAGTAACGACGAGTATAAATCTTAAATTATCCATTCTTATTACCAAATTTTTCCGGAACGGGATCAATGCCCCCTTGATGAAAAGGGTGGCATTTTAATAATCTTTTGAGAGTGAGATAGGAGCCAATAATAACACCGTGGCGCTGAAGTGCTTCTACGGAATAACTTGAACAGCTTGGATAAAAACGACAGTTAGAGCCCAGCAAAGGGCTTATAAAGTATTTATAAAACTTTATAATTGCTATGAGCAGGAAGCGCATTTGGATACCAACTTAAGCCAATGTTTTTCCAATGACTTTCTTAATAATTCCTGCGAAGCATCGACGGCTTCCCTGCGAGCCAGAACAACAATGTCTATATTTCCCAAGTTTTGTTGTTGTATTCTAAAATTTTCCCTCACAGCCCGTTTAATCACGTTTCTGTGTACTGCCTTTCTTATATTTTTTTTGGCAATTGCCAAGCCTAACCTTGGATGATCAAAATCATTCCTTATGGCTAACAGGGTAAAATACGTATCACTTGATTTTACCGGCTTAGCAAAAACTTTTTTATATTCAGCCGGTTTTTTTAACCGTAACTGGGGGGGAAAATCAAAATTGTGCTCTGTCACCCAATATCAACTAAACAGTTAACTGAGCACGACCTTTTGCTCTACGAGCATTTATAACTCTACGACCACCTACAGTTGCCATTCTTGCACGAAAACCGTGGGTTCTGGCACGTTTAATTTTACTGGGTTGGTATGTTCTTTTCATATTACTAAAAGCCTAATCAAGTGAGTGTTAATAAAAACAGATAAAAAAGACTACGGATGATAAAATAAAATTTATAAACTGTCAATTCTGTAGTGCAATGTTTTATTACTGTATAGTGATAAAAAAAATTCCTCCTCACTAACCAAAATCCATACTTTACTTAACTTCAATGCGTACAATTTGGAATAACTGTCTTTTTAAGCTTGAAAATGAAATTGCCGGTTCTGATTTTAGTACCTGGATACGGCCTTTGCAGGCAATTGAAACCGATGGCCAAATAAAATTACTGGCACCCAACCGCTTTGTTTTGGACTGGGTCAAGCAACATTATTTTGCGAAAATTGAAGAATCCATCCATGAGTTTTCAGACGGCACTTTGGATTTATATCTTGAAATTGGCTCAAAAAAGTCGACAACACCGGCCGCGATAAACAGCGTAAAACCGGTCGAAACAAAAAAAACCAGCCCCAACTTTCTTAATAAAGCGTTTACTTTTGAAAATTTTGTTGAAGGTAAGTCTAATCAACTGGCAAGAGCTGCTTCCCTTCAAGTTTCTGAAAACATTGGGAAAGCTTACAATCCTTTACTTATTTACGGTAGCTCCGGTTTAGGTAAAACCCATCTTATGCACGCGATAGGTAATGCTGTTTTTCAGAAAAACCCGTCAGCAACGATTGTTTACCTGCATTCTGAAAAATTTGTTCAAGATATGGTTAAGGCGTTACAGCAAAATTCAATTAATTCTTTTAAAGAATATTACCGTGGTATCGATGTACTTTTAATTGATGACATTCAATTTTTTGCCGGAAAAGAGCGCTCTCAGGAAGAATTTTTTCATACCTTCAATACCCTTTTGGATAAAAAACACCAAATAGTTTTAACGTGTGACAAATATCCCAAAGAAATAGTTGGTCTTGAAGATCGCTTAAAATCACGATTTGGTTGTGGCCTTCCTGTTTCAATTGAACCGCCAGATATGGAAACCAGAGCCGCTATTTTAATGAAAAAAGCAGCGCAAGTAAATGTAGAACTCCCTCAGGAAGTTGCTTTTTTTATTGCAAAAAAAATTCCTTTCAATGTCCGTGATCTTGAAGGCGCTTTAAGACGTGTTATTGCCAATGCACAATTTACCGGGCGTGAAATTACCACAGAATTTACCAAAGAAGCCTTGCATGATTTGATTTCATTAAAAGATAAGCTGGTTAACATGGACAATATCCAAAAAACCGTCGCTGAATATTTTAAAATCCGTGTTGCCGACTTATCCTCTAAAAACAGAAAACAAACCGTTACCCGTCCACGACAAATGGCCATGTGTTTAGCTCGTGAATTAACGTCACACAGCTTTCCTGAAATAGGTGATGCATTTGGCGGCCGTGATCATACAACTGTCATGAATGCTTGTAAAAAAATTAATGAGTTGAAAGAAGCTGATCATAAAATTGCCGAAGATTATTCAAATCTCTTAAGAACGCTGTCACATTAAATGCCAACTTCACTTCAAATTTTTACCCGCGACAACTTAATATGTGGATAAAACTGTGTATCAGTCCATTGTAACTGGGGATAATACTGTGTATTAAATTTAACATTATAAATGCTTATTATTTAAACAGGAGTTATACACACCCTGACAACAACATAAAATAATATACAACCTATTGAATATTTTCAATAAAAGTAGGTTATCCACAGATTTCAACCGTCTTAATAATAATAAAATAAAGATTTAGTAACATTAATTATTAATCGCAAAATTAACATATTGAAGCCATAGCTCGCATGAAATTAAAGAATCTTTGTAAAACGGACAAATCAACCACTATCCAAAATTACAATTTTTCATAAACACTTTAACTTAGATGCTTATCCTCCACTTTTGAAAAAAAGTGCATTTTGGTAATTAAAGCTAAATCATCAAGGGTTAAGAAGATTTCCAACTATCAACTGAAGCCAAAAAGATGATAGTTCTGTGGATAAGTCTATGGACAAACCTTTTATTACTGGGGGTAATGTTGTGTATAAAAATAAATATTAAAAACACATATTATTTAAACAAAGGTTACACACACCCTGACAACAACATAAAATTGTAAGTAACATATTGATTCATATAATTTTAAATTGGTTATCCACAGATTTTAAACGACTTAATAGTAATAAAATAAAGATTTAGTAAAATTAATTATTAATCGCAAAAAGCATTTTTTTGCAGCTTAATTTTAAATTGCACCACCTTAGGCTTAAAGCTAAACTTTCAACCTAAAAAATGATGGCGATTTGTTTTACCTGTTTTATTTATTTCGCCAAACTATTTTAAGACTGATGACAGATGTGTGGATAATATTGTGGATAAAGCTGTTAATTCTGTGAATAACTCTGTTGATAACAGTGGATTTTATCAATATATACCCATTGTTAACATCATAAATAAAAATTAACTAATTGATTGTTAAATTAAAAAACCGTTTTTCCACAGCTTTTTATTAAACTAATTATAATAATACAAACAAATGAAATTTATTATTAATCGAGAAGAAATTTTAACCCCTTTACAGCAAATAGTCAGCGTTATAGAGAAAAGACAAACGATGCCTATTCTGTCGAATGTGCTAATGGTTATTGAGGATGAGCAGTTAATACTGACGGGTACGGATCTGGAAATTCAGATTATTGCCAAAATCAACATCAACTTGGCAACACCGGGTTCAATTACGGTACCGGCCAGAAAGTTTTTAGATATTTGCAGACTTTTACCCAATGGTGCTGAAATTAAATTTGAACAACAAGACGATAAAATAAAAATATTATCTAATCGAAGTCGATTTTCGTTAAGTTGTTTGCCGGCGGATAATTATCCCGAATTCTCTGAATCTGAACTAGAGAACCATTTTTTTATTAATGCCGGTAAATTTAAAAAAGCCCTCGATAAAACGGTTTTTTGTATGGCTAATCAGGATGTCCGTTATTACCTGAATGGCTTGTTGCTTAACATCTCCAACAGCAAAGTTAAACTGGTTGCCTCTGATGGTCATAGATTGTCTATTTATGAAGATTTTTTAGATGAAGGAACCGGTTATGAAGCCCGGATTATTTTCCCCAGAAAAGGTGTTTTAGAGTTGAGTCGATTACTGGATGATGCAGATGTCGAGTTAAAGGTTGAGTTTTCCAGCAACAATATTAAAATTTTTATAAAGAATCTGATTTTTTCAGCAAAATTAGTGGATTCAAAATATCCGGATTTTGGCAAAGTTTTTCAACAAGAATTTTTCAATCCAATACATATTCAAAAACAAGTATTAAAAGATGCTTTAACCCGTGTCGCCATTTTATCCAACGAAAAATTTAAAGGCGTTACCTTGGATATTACGCAGGACAGTTTACGAATCAGTACACACAATCCTGAACATGATGAAGCTGAAGAAGAACTTATTATCGAATATACGGGCGAGCCACTCTCTATTGCCTTTAATGCCCAATATTTACTGGATGCGGTTTCAAATCTGGATTCTGAACTTGCGGTATTAACCATTGCCAGCAATTCCAGTAGTTGTTTTATTGATGAACCTACCGAATGTGTTTATAAATTTATCGTGATGCCCATGAGGCTTTAAGATTTTAGGTAATGACGTTACTGAAGCTGGATATTTACGCAGTCAGAAATATCCTGAAAGAAACTATTATTCCGGATGCCGCCATAAATTTTATTTATGGAGAAAATGCCAGTGGTAAGAGTGCGATTATCGAGGCCATTTTTATTTTAGGACGCGCAAAATCTTTTCGTTCTGCAACGATTAAGTCCGTTATTAATTTTGCAGAAAATCAACTGATTGTTTCTGCGCAAACACAGCAAGTGAATGGCGGTACACTTCATTTAGGGATTCAACTGGATAGTAAAAGTTTTTGTTGTCGTATTAATCAACAAGCCACACAAAAGAGATCAGATCTCGCTTATGCTTTACCGTTGCAAATTATTCATCCTAAAAGTTATGAGTTACTTGATGCGGGGCCGCAACTAAGAAGAGAGTTTTTAGATTGGGGTGTTTTCAATGATGATGATAAATTTTTACCTGTATGGCGAAATTTCAAAAAAGCATTGTCACAGCGAAATGCATTATTAAAAGCAAAGCGTCCTGAGCATATTAATGTTTGGGATAAGGAACTGGTTTATTACGGTACAATAGTCAACGCTTACCGAAAAATTTACCTACAAAAGTTTAAACCGGTATTTGTTGATATCATCAATCAATTTCTTGATATTGATAATATTGAGATAAAGCTTATATCAGGTTGGGATACGGCCTTGGATTTTCAACAGGTTTTAATTGAAAACCTGGATAAAGACCTTCGTTACGGATTTACGCACAATGGCCCACATCGTGCAGATTTTCAATTATTGGTTAGTAACCGATTAGCCAAAGATTTTGTTTCACGCGGTCAACTTAAACTATTAGTAATGAGCTTAAAACTGGCACAGGTAAAGTTGCTTGCTAATGAACACAGTAATATGGGGTGTTTTTTATTGGATGATTTTGCGGCAGAGCTTGATGTTATTAATCGTGCGAAATTATTGCACTATTTAGCTGAAATGAAATGTCAGGTATTTATAACAGCGACTGAGCTATCTGATTTTGGCGATTTAACCCACATAAATAATTACAAAATGTTCCACGTGGAACATGGCAATATAAAGCACGTGCAATGTTCCACGTGAAACATTCGCAACAACAGAAAAAGCAGATTACAAAATGTTCCACGTGGAACATGGCAACACAAGCAAGTGTAATGTTCCACGTGGAACATTCACAACAACAGAAAAAGCAGGAGAGTCATGAGTAACAATAGCGATCAATACGATAGTTCTAATATTCAAGTTTTAAAAGGTCTGGATGCCGTAAGAAAACGGCCGGGTATGTATATTGGCGATACTGATGACGGTTCCGGTTTGCATCACATGGTGTTTGAGGTTGTTGATAACTCCATTGATGAAGCCTTGGCGGGTTACTGTAAAGAAGTTAAGGTCATTATTCATAGTAACGGATCAGTAACCGTTTCCGATGATGGTCGCGGTATTCCCGTTGATATTCACAAAGAAGAGGGACGGTCTGCGGCAGAAGTTATTATGACTGTTCTCCATGCCGGTGGTAAGTTTGATGATAATGCTTATAAGGTCTCCGGCGGTTTACACGGTGTCGGGGTATCTGTTGTTAATGCCTTGTCTGAAGAGTTAAATCTGGAAGTACGAAAAAATGGCCAGTTGTATAAGCAACAATATCGTATGGGTAACCCCGTAGCGCCATTGGAAGAAGTTGGGCCTACTGAAGGCTCTGGCACCTTAATTAATTTTAAGCCCAGCACTGAAACGTTTGGAGATGTCGAATTTCATTACGACATCTTGGCTAAGAGATTACGGGAATTGTCATTTTTAAATTCCGGTGTGCGGATTAGCCTGCAAGATGAACGCACCGATAGACAGGATGTTTTTGAATTTGAAGGTGGTATCAGCGCTTTTGTTGTTCATCTTAATAAAAATAAAACACCGCTATTTCCTGAAGTGTTTTATTTTATAGCGGAAAAAGAAGGCGTCACTGTAGAAGTCGCCATGCAGTGGAATGATTCTTATCAGGAAAATGTATTCTGCTATACCAATAACATTCCACAACGTGATGGTGGCAGTCATTTGGCCGGCTTTAGG
>SESA01001480.1_pt1 | contig 12167 bp, 9 predicted proteins | sample 3171451 | NCBI WGS metagenome assembly SESA01 (sample SAMN06051862, study PRJNA518727) | freshwater metagenome | biome: subpolar coniferous forest; feature: holomictic lake; material: water; isolation source: holomictic Lake 227, 8 m depth | place: Canada: near Kenora, Ontario | collected 2013-06-25...
AGAAGAAGGTCTTGAATTAGATAAATATATTGAAGCTCTAAAAAAGTTTAATGCTGCTTTTGCGTTAATGCAGCGTGGACAATGGGAAAAAGCGATTGTCTTTTACAAAGAAGCCATCAAAATCAACCCAACAGCACCACAAGTTTTTGGCAACATGGGGCTTTGTTATGCTAATTTAAACGAAGAAAATAAAGCGATAGAGGCTTTTGACAAAGCCATAGCCCTAGATCCTAACTATGAACCGGCCATTATTAATAAAGAAATATTTAAGAAAACTATAGCCAAGGGTTTAAGTTTTTCAGAAATGCACTCTGAAGTAAAAGTCATTGAATACATGAAAGATTATTCTCCAAAAGACAATAAACTATTAATACATGATTATTTGAATGGCAAGCTAAGCAAGTAGTCTGAAAGGTCAGCTTCAATTAGAAGTTAACATCACTAAATGTCAGCAAGGGATAAACTGCTGACGCAAGCATTTTCGTATAGCTGTTGTTGATTTTGATTCGATAATGACGGGCAACTGACGGCCACTATGGGTAGATCTGAATTATGTGTAGAACACATATGGTCATAGGCTGCGAAGCCTTATTTAATTGGTCTACAAAGATGATGGAAGTTAATTTTCTAAACATAGTTTTGCTGGTCTCCTGAAATGGAAATCTACCCATTTCAGGAGATAGTAATGGATTCTTCCCCGCGCTATTTAGTTGATGGCTAACTTGGTGGTGAAAGAAAAGGTACTGGCGAGACCCCTGGAGTCCGAAATGAGAATGGGCCGCTATCACCCACCAAATATTTCATTTATTCAGTTCATTCTGGCAATGTAACTATGTGCAGAGGCTATCGGCTCAATGTCTGGTCTCACAACGGTCAAGCCATTAATGGGGGAGCAACTTAACATAGTTTAGTCCTACACATAGGGGTCGCTATGTGTAGATTAACATAGCGGCCATGAGCTGCCCGTCGCGGCTTGCTGCTTTGGGGCAAGCAGTTTTGCGACATGGAGTTCATCAATGTGCCAAAAGCTGACGGTCATAAATATATTCCCCCTTCTGGGTAGCAAAGCAAACAAATTTTGGCTGTTATCCATTTAAGATATTCATGGCACTCATGAAAGTTATTGCAATTGGTTGCATTTATCCAATAAACTTTCTAGTTTAAATAATCATTTATTAGGGATCTCAGAGAGTTTCAGTGGAACCACCGAAGCGAAAACGTCTCAAGCCAGGCGAACTGGTTGCGCTTTCACTCACGCTTGATCAAGTTGATCTCATCACAGAACACACCTATATCGGCGAAAATCTACTTGCAATACTGTATGCTGCCAAGGTGCATGACAATGTAGTTCGACTGCGGTGTACAATTGATGTCCTTGATCAACTTTCCAAGCATGTCGCCGATGAAGCCCACAAGACGAAAGACAAGAAACTCCAGCAGAAGCTTGACGCCATATTCCAAGAAATCAGGACATTGGAGCAATTCTATTTAACACAATGATTATAAATGAAAAAATATCAAAGGCGAATAATGTTAAAAAGGTTCAGCATATCTATAATAAAATTTCAGCAGCTCTAGCTGATGTTGACATATTGAGGTATGTAAAAATTTACAATGGAAGCATTAAAGCATCAAATTTTCTTAGTGAAAACGGTAAAAAAGACCCCGTCATAAAAATAGGCGATGAAAAAATTGTTGGTGTTGAATTATTGGTAGATATTCCCAATAAAATCATTCAGTTTTATTCCATCACATCGTCTGTGAAAGGATATGGTGAAAAAATAGTGTCTTCAGTAGTTAATTCAGTTCCTAAAGACTGGGAAATTGTGGTGGTAATGGATTGGAGTATGGGTTTTTGGCAAGTTATGGCTGACAGGTATCCAAGACTGGTGCTGTTATGATATTCGTCCTTATATATGCCTCCTCCTAGTTTTAATACCATTTTAAAAAGATTTGATGGATCAATAGGGAGTTCATTCTGGCAATGTAACTATGTGTAGAGGCTACCGGCTCAATGTCTGGTCGCACAACGGTCAAGCCATTAATGTGGGAGCAACTTAACATAGTTTAGTCCTACAACATAGGGGTCGTAACCAGTCAGTCATATTTTCCAAATATGATCCATAAAGGAACGTCCTGTTAGCTCCCCTAACAGGACGTTTTTCAACAGAAATACCCCACTAAAAAACACATTCTCTGAGAAGCTTGAGTGTAAGCCGTTAATCTTTAAACAAGAAGGTTGTTTCAAACTAAACTCCTCAGGTAAACTGTCAATACAGGTTAACCAGATTAATAAACAGGGATTACGATGGAAATTGAGCGCAAACAACTACGTCACTATGCCGATGTGCTTGAGCATCTGAAGACTTATTTTCCATCTCCCGTGTCCGACCCCATTATGGATGGTTATTTTGTCCATTCCGTTTCGCGCTTTCTGGATCAGGTGGATAGCCTAAAATCGGCCAAGCCATTGCTGGGGAATGGTGTTAAGGATAATCATTACGACACCAGTCAGCAGGCGGTATTTCCAGAGATTATAAGTTCTGTTGAGGATATGACCGAATTGTTGGCGGATTACTGTCAGGGCATGACGATTTGGTCACATCCCAACGCGCAGCTTAATGTCATCCCGCCACCCACCATTCCCAGTATTACGGCGTTTATTGCGGCCGCTATTTATAATCCCAATATTATCACTGACGAATACGCAGGGCGTTTCTCTGAAGCTGAAATCCAGTCTATTGCGATGCTGTCCGATTTGGTGGGTTACGATCCTCAGCAATCGGGAGGCTTGTTTACCTTTGGCGGTACCGGCACTATTCTTTATGGCTGTAAACTGGGCATCGAAAAAATACTGGGAGGCAAGGGAATGCAGGACGGTATTCGTGAAGATTTTAAAATTTTCTCCTCTGATGTGTCTCATTATTCGCGGCTTAATGTTGCCGCATGGTTAGGCGTGGGCACCAAAAACCTGATTGCCATTCCTTCGACCTCAAACAACGAGATGTCATTATCGGCATTGGAAGAGGCGCTACGTACTTCCTTGAGTCGCGGGGAAAAAGTGGCGGCTATCATTGCCACGCTGGGTACGACCGATGCCTTTGGTATCGATGACTTGGCCGCCATTGTACATTTGCGTAACGAGCTGGTGGAGGAATACGGGCTGGACTATGTGCCTCATATTCATGCAGATGCCGTGATCGGTTGGGCATGGTCGGTGTTTCGGGATTACGATTTTGATGATAACCCTTTGGGTTTTCATGCCCGAACTCTGCGCTCATTAACGGATTCGTTGGAGCGTATTGAGAGCTTGCAACTGGCTGACAGTATTGGTATTGACTTACACAAGACCGGCTACGCACCTTATATTTCAAGTGTTATTTTGATCAAAGACCGGAGTTCATTCGCGCTACTCAGTCGCGAGCCGGAACAAATGCCCTATCTTTACCAGGTTGGCCATCATCATCCCGGTATTTACACGCTTGAATGTTCCCGTTCCGGTGCCGGAGCGCTTGCGGCCTTGGCAAGTATGACGTTGTTGGGTAAACAAGGCTACCGCGTACTTATCGGGCATAATGTAGAAATGGCGGAAATGCTGCGCGAGCGTTTGGAACGACATGACTGTATTCAGGTGCTGAATGACTACAATTACGGCCCGGTCACGCTGTTTCGCGTTTATCCTCCAGGGGTTGATGCCGAAAAAGCGTTGCACCGTGAATTGAATGACCCCGACTACCGCAGCCAGCTATTGGCAAATAATGTGTATAACCGGCAGGTATTTGATTTGATTTACGAACGCGTCATGCAAGGCGAAGGCGTAATGCTCTCCTGGACATTGGCTTACCGGCACGCAAATTATCCGGATGGGCCTGCAGTTGCCGCTTTGAAGTCATTTATCATGAGCCCGTGGACTGACCTGAAAGCGATTGATTCGGTAGTCAATCAAGTCATGGAAGTTCGCGAACAAATTGCCGGTGCTTGATCTAAAGCTTCATTTCCATTTAGACCAGTGCTTTGTCCATAAGAATGATGCCGTGATGATCCTTAATGGACGAAAAGACCGGCTTGTCTTGAAAAGTAAATGTTTTATAGGGCGCTTCAAAACGATCGACAAAACCGAATTTTCTGAAAATGTGTTGAGATATCATACCGGTTGCTTCGACGACACCAGTTTTGTAACCTTTCCGGATACCGTTCTCTAAACAGGTTTGTACCAAATTTTTTGCTACATTCATGCCGGATTGTCTAGGATCTACTGCCAGCAGGAAAAAGTGAAGATATTCGCCTTTGGGTAAAAACCTTCCTTGCTTGTATCGGGTATCCAGATCATCCAAAATCGCCCATAAGGGCTCATAATTGTCGCCAAGCTGCCGCATTTCTTCAGGCGGATCTATAGCAAAATCGTCAGAAACCATTGCACCGATGATTTGCCTGGACTCTTGATTTCTGGCAATCACGGTCAATGCTTCTTGTTCCAGCTTTGGCCCCAGTAGCGTTACAAAATCAGTAAAATCAGATGAAGAAATACCCAAGGAAGAGGTGACCGGTTCATATCGGGCAAATATTTCAGCTGTCATCACCGCCAGTTCATGGAGGTCATTGATATCAAACAGTTCGTATTGCACATCTTCAGCTTCGTTTAAGACCATTGTCGTTTCTCCTTTCAGCTTATTGTTAATTTATCGTAAATTAAGTGAATTTAGTGGTCAAGAATTTTTTGGTTTGGTCGTCGGGGTAATCCGTATGTTATGAAGCTGAAGGGTTTTTATTAACCGAGTTAGATGTGTATAATACACACCATGAACAGTCGAGAAATTATCAAAAAATTAAAAAAACGATGGCTGGGTGCTGCACCATGTCAGGGGTGATCATCATCAATTCAAGCACCCGGTCAAATCAGGAAAAGTTACTGTTCCACATCCAAGCAAAGATATTGTCATTGGTACATTGAAAAGCATTTATAACCAAGCGGGTTGGGATTTGAAATGAAATATTCAATTGTTCTGCACAAAGACCCTCAGTCAGATTACAGCGTTACCGTTCCTGATCTGCCAGGGTGTTTTTCCGCTGGAAGCACCATCGAAGAAGCGTTGTTAATGGCCAAGGAAGCCATCGAGTGCCATATTGAAGGTATGCTTTTGGACGGAGAATCTATCCCAAAATTACTCCCATTTGAAGAGCACCAAGCAAACCCAAATTACTTTGATGGCATTTGGGGGATTGTCGAAATAGATATGAGCCAATTATCTTCAAAGTCCAAACGCGTTAATATTACGTTACCCGAACATCTTCTAAAAACCGTTGATAATTATGCAAAGAAACATGGCGAAACACGGTCTGGTTTGTTGGCTCATGCTGTTACGGAATACATAAGCGGTCATCAATAAAATGCATCATGACCTTAAGTTGTCTGATAACGAATGTTGGATTGTTAATATTATTGGAGCGGGATAGTGGCGCAATTTACAGTAACGGGTGAAATTGATCCCTTTTTACATGTCAGTTTATTACGTGGCGAAAAGATTTATTGCGAATCCAATGCCATGGTGATGATGGAAAGCGCTTTAGAGCTAAAGGGAAAAATGACGGGCGGTTTAGGCAGTGCCTTGATGCGTCGTTTTGCCAATGGCGAATCGTTTTTTCAGCAACATATTGAAGCTGTTCGAGGTGATGGTGATTGTTTGCTATCGCCGACTTTGCCGGGTGCGATACAAGTTTTAGACGTTGGCACAACCAGTTACAGGATAACCGATGGGGCCTTTGTGGCGGCTGAAAGTGGCGTTACGCTGAATGTACGCACACAAAGTTTAGGCACGGCCATGTTTGGTCAAACCGGTGGTTTTTTTATTTGTGAAGCATCGGGGGTTGGCAAGTTGGCAGTGTCGGGCTTTGGTTCCAGTTTTGTATTGGATGTGGAGCCCGGCAAAGACATTATTATTGATAATGCCCATGTGGTCGCTTGGGATAGTGCGTTACATCATGAGATTTCCGTCGCTACGCAACAATCCAGCGGTTTTTTAGGACAGTTGGTCAATAGCGTAACCAGTGGCGAAGGTATGGTGCTTAAGTTTTCGGGTAAAGGCAAAGTTATAATCTGCTCGCGTAATCGTGAAAATTTTATTACCTGGCTACTTAAAGGAATGCCTGTTAATACCTGATCAATCATAACGATTTGATCCGTTAATTATAGATTTTCAGATAAATAATTTCGATCCAACAGATACTATCCCTTCAAGGGATGTTATCTGTATGAGCTTACAACAACGTGAATGGAAATTTAATTGCTGAAAGACTATTAAGCCACGACAAATAAAATTGTGCCTCTTTTTAAGCTGAGCCTTTATTATTAGTAATAAAAATTCGGTAATTAATTGTTTTTAAAAGAAATTATAGTGTTGTTTTGTATTATGAAAAGCCCTGTGATTTTTATGCCCCTTTGTTTTAAAGATATTTCTTCCCCTTATTATTGACTATGCCCACCTTAAACTGGCTTAACCATCAGGATGCTAAACGCGTCGCGCAGAAAGTGCCTTATCGTTTGCTGGAAACCGTTCCAGAACTTTGTGTGGGTGATCTGAATACAGAGAACATGCTAATTCAGGGTGATAATTTACAGGCGCTCAAAGCCTTGTTGCCGATGTATGCGGGTAAGGTGAAATGTATTTATATCGATCCTCCGTACAATACCCGATCCGCGTTTGAACATTATGATGATAATTTGGAGCATTCGGTCTGGTTGAGCATGATGTGTCCGCGCTTGGAATTGTTGCGCGAGTTGCTGGCTGAAGATGGCAGTATTTGGGTGTCGATAGATGATAATGAAGCCCATTATCTGAAGGTGATGATGGATGAGGTGTTCGGGCGGAAGAATTTTGTTACGACTGTAATTTGGCGAAAAAATTATTCACCAAAATCTACAGCTCGTCATTTCTCAGAAGATCATGACTATATAGTTGTTTATGCAAAAGATGGCGAGAGGTGGAGTCCAAACTTGATGCCTAGAACTGCAAAGCAAGATAAGGCATATCGGAATCCAGATAAAGATTCTCGTGGACCATGGAAACCGGGAGACCTATCAGCCCGAAATTTTTATAGTTTAGGTACATACCCAATTAAAACACCAAGTGGGAGAGAAATACCTGGCCCTCCAAATGCAATGTATTGGAGGGTATCTGAAATGAAGTTACAGGAACTTGATGAGGATAACCGAATTTGGTGGGGAAAAGATGGATCAAATGTCCCGGCAATAAAACGTTTTCTCTCTGAAGTTAAGCAAGGGATAGTCCCTCAGACATGGTGGTCTTATGAAGAAGTAGGCCATACCCAAGAAGCAAAGAAGGAAATTGTTGTTTTATTTTCTGATGATGTATTTGGAACACCAAAACCAGAACGCCTAATCGAGCGAGTTTTACACATTGCCACTAACCCAAGTGACCTCGTTCTCGACAGCTTCTTAGGCTCAGGAACAACCACCGCAGTTGCCCATAAAATGAACCGCCGTTACATCGGCATAGAAATGGGCGACCATGCCCAAACCCATTGCCAGCCGCGTTTGCAGAAAGTCGTCGAAGGCGAACAAGGCGGTATTTCTCAAACGGTCAATTGGACGGGCGGCGGCGGTTTTCGTTTTTATCGTCTGGGGTGTGAACTGTTTGACGAATACGGCACGATTAATCCCGCTATTGGTTTTGCCAGTCTCGCTGCGCATATCTGGTACATGGAAACCCGCACACCGTTATTAACGCCTGCGGATTCGCCGTTATTGGGGATTTATAACGGCACGGCTTATTATCTGTTATACAACGGCATCTTACGAGACCGAAGACCGCAAAGCGGCAATGTGCTGACGCGTGCGGTGTTGGATTTTTTACCCCTTCATGACGGCAAGAAAATTATCTACGGTGAAACTTCGCGTTTAGGGCAAGCCCGACTGGATGCAGAACAAATTACCTTCAAACAAATCCCTTACGACGTGAGGGTCGCATGATGGTAGGGGCAATCCCTTGCGGTTGCCCATTAATCCATTACGGTTTTCCATTAATCACGGGTGTTTTTATAGGGCAATCGAAAAAAGCGCAACGGCAAAAAGGGCAACCGCAAGGGATTGCCCCTACGGATTTTAAAATGGTAGCGAATGAAAGGCTGAGTCATGTTTGAATTAAAAAACTATCAAAAACAGGCGTTAGCGGTTCTGGAAAATTTTCTGGTAGCGGCCAGAAGCCAATCGGTTGAATCGGCTTTTGAACAAGCCTTGACCCAACAAAAGCAAAAACCCGTTCCGTACCGGCATTATGCCTTTGAAGAAATTCCTTACGTTTGTTTACGTTTGCCAACCGGCGGCGGTAAAACAGTCTTAGCGTCACATTCCGTTAAAGTGGCTAAACAGGCGTATCTGGAACAGGATTATCCGGTGGTGCTATGGTTAGTGCCAACCAATACCATTAGAGAGCAAACCCTTAAAGCACTTAAAACAGTTGCGCATTCTTATCGGCAGGCGTTGGAGCAGGAGTTTGGTTTAGATAGACTGCGTATAATGGATATAGGCGAAGTCACTCAACTTTGCCCGCAAGACATAGGCCACAAAGCGATTATCGTGGTGGGTACGCTGGCCTCGTTGAGAGTGGAAGATACCAGTGGCCGCAAGGTTTACGCGTATCATGAAAACTTTGAAGCGCATTTTTCCGGTATCCGGCAAGATGATCCACGCTTTGAGCGCGTATCGGAAAAAGATTTGCAGGAAAATGGTTTGGGTAAAGCGTCGCTGGGTAAAATCAAATATTCCTTTGCCAATTTACTGATGTTGCACCGGCCCTTGGTGATTATGGATGAAGCGCACAATGCCCGCACCAGCTTGACCTTTGACACCTTAAAACGTGTCCATCCCAGTTGTATTGTGGAGTTTAGCGCGACACCCGATACCGGCGCAACTTCAGCGTCCAATATTCTGTATCGCTGCACGGCGGCTGAATTAAAAGCCGAACAAATGATTAAGTTGCCCATTATGCTTACTGAGCATAAGGACTGGCAAGCGGCTGTGCGTGATGCGGTGCTGACGGGCAAAAAATTAAATGAAGAGGCGCGAAAGGAAACCGACTACATTCGCCCGATTGTGTTGTTTCAGGCGGAAGCCAAAAACGGTGTAGTTACTGTTGAGGTGTTAAAAGCCCATTTAATCACTGAGCTGGCGATTGCTGAACAAGAAATTGCAATTGCTACCGGTCATCAACGTGGACTGGAAGGTGTTGATCTATTTTCGCCGGGTTGTCTGATTAAATACATTATTACCATGGAAGCCTTGAAAGAAGGTTGGGATTGTTCCTTTGCTTATGTGTTTTGTTCGGTTAAAGATGTGCGCTCCAGTAAAGATGCAGAACAGTTATTAGGTCGTGTTTTGCGTATGCCTTTTGCACAAAACCGTCAAATTGAAGCCCTTAATCGTGCTTATGCGCATTTGGCATCGCCGACCTTTTCACAAGCCGCGCAGTTATTAAAAGACAAGCTGATTGATATGGGTTTTGAGGCAATGGAAGTCGCCGCTTTGATCAGACCGGGATCGACTCAGGCTGATCTTTTTGGCGGGCAAGACGTTAAGCCGCAAGACATACCTTTGGTTATTGAGTTGCCCAGCTATCCTGACTTACCGCCTAATCCGGCGTATAAAATCACCGAGACCGAGGCAAATACTTATCAAGTAGAGATTATCGGTACGGTTCCAGAACAGGTCACCCAGCAATTGTTAAAAACGGTTTCAGGGGTCGCAAAAAAGCACATTGAAGCGCAGGTTGAATTTCATAATTGTCAGATTCAGGTAAACAAAGCGCCTGCCATGCGGGGTGAGCTATTTGCCGCGCTGCCGCAATTAGGGTATTTACAAAATGATCTGCTGGAGTTGTTAGAACCGGATAGTTTTTTATATATGTCAGGTAACTGGTCGTTGCAGGATTATCGGGCTGAATTACCGCAGTTTAGCCTGAGTGAAATGGCAAAAAACTTTGAAGTGGATATTGAGGGTAAAAAAGTATTTTATAAAGTTGCCGGAGAAAGTGAAGTTTATAATCTGGATTGGGTGGACAGCGGCATTACCGAAACGCATTTGGTGCGCTGGCTGGACAGTCAAGTGAAACAACCGGATGTTGTTCAAGCCAGTTGTGTGCTTTTTCTGAGTCAGTTAATCTGTCATCTTACCCAAGTCAGGCACATTCCGTTAACGGGCTTGTTACGGAGTAAGTTTGTACTCGCCAGAACGATTAATGAGCAAATCAATAAATATCGGGAACAGGCCGCTAAAAAAGGTTTTCAGTTTTCGTTGTTTGAAGGCTCGATTCCGCTGGAAACCAGTTTTGACTTTGCCTATCAGTTTAAGCCGGATAATTATCCCGCTCGACCGCCTTATTATCAGGGCAGTTTTAAGTTTGCCAAACATTACTATCCGCTTATTGAAGACTTAAAAAGTGACGGGGAAGAATTCGCTTGTGCCCAAGCTATCGATTCCAATGCGCAGGTTAAGTTTTGGATCAGGAATCTGGTCAACAGAGAGCAAGCCTCGTTTAGATTGCCTTTAGCCAGTGGTTATTTTTACCCGGATTTTGTTGTGGAATTACAGGATGGTCGTTTGTTAATCGTTGAGTATAAAGGCAAAATGTTGTTAACCAATGATGATTCACGAGAGAAAAATGCAGTGGGTGAATGCTGGGCAAACAACAGCAAAGGCAAATGCTTGTTTGTTATGGCGGTGGCTGAAGATGCTAATGGTCTGAATGTCTTTCAGCAAATTGAACGGGTCATTACAAAGCAGTAGTGCCGTAGGGTTGCCAGCTATAGACTTTTAGAAATTAAATTTCCAATTCACTGTAACTATTCAGTCCCCCTCTTTGAAAAAGAGGGGTGAGGGGAGATTTTATTAGATAAATCCCCCTCGTCTCTGAATAGGGAAGGCCGTAAGGCTGGCATGTGGTTAATGAAAATCATGCCGACAACGCCCAACGTTCTTATAAAGTTGACAGTGCCAAACGTGCAGTTTGAATGGCATTTCTGACGGTATCAGGAGCGGTGCCACCGATATGTTTACGTGCGGCAACCGAGCCTTCCAGGGTTAAAAATCCAAAGACATCTTCAGTAATCAATGCTGAAAATTCTTGTAACTCAGGTAATGATATTTCGGATAAATCACGGTTGCTGTTTAGTCCTGCGCGCACAGCCAAACCAACAACTTCATGGGCATCACGAAAAGCCATGCCTTTACGAACCAAATAATCGGCAAGGTCGGTTGCAGTGGCAAAACCGCGTTTAGCGGAGTTGTACATGTTGGTTTTTTTCGCGCTAAGATGCGGCACCATGTCGGCATAAGCCCGCAAGCAATTAATCAAGGTGTCGGCGGTATCAAACAGCGGTTCTTTATCTTCTTGATTGTCTTTGTTATACGCTAAAGGCTGGCTTTTCATCAGCATCAGTAACGACATTAAATGCCCTGTTACGCGTCCTGATTTTCCGCGAACCAGTTCAGGTACATCCGGATTTTTCTTTTGCGGCATAATAGAAGAGCCTGTGCAGAAGGCGTCGGGCATGTCGATAAAATCAAATTGGGCGCTGGACCATAAGATGAGTTCTTCTGAAAAACGCGATAAGTGCATCATGATAATGCTGCCTACGGCGGTAAATTCAATGGCAAAATCACGGTCACTGACCGAATCCAAAGAGTTGGCGGAAGGTCGACTGAAACCCAGCAAATCAGACGTCATAAAGCGATCAATCGGGTAGGTGGTCCCCGCCAAGGCGGCCGCACCCAGTGGCATAACATTAATGCGTTTGCAGCAATCTTGCAGTCTTTCCCGATCACGTACCAACATTTCAAACCACGCCATTAAATGATGGCCAAACGTAATCGGTTGGGCAACTTGTAAATGCGTAAATCCGGGCATGATGGTGTCGGCATGTTGCTCGGCCAAATCCAGAATGGCAGTTTGCAAACGGGTGAGTTGATCGGTAATATGCCCCACCTCACTGCGTAAATAAAGCCGGATGTCGGTCGCAACCTGATCATTACGAGAGCGACCGGTGTGCAGCTTTTTACCAGCAATGCCTATTAAATCAGTCAGCCTGGCTTCAATGTTCATGTGGACATCTTCTTGCTTAATCGACCAGACAAATTCACCTTTAATGATTTCATC
>SESA01001482.1_pt1 | contig 12158 bp, 5 predicted proteins | sample 3171451 | NCBI WGS metagenome assembly SESA01 (sample SAMN06051862, study PRJNA518727) | freshwater metagenome | biome: subpolar coniferous forest; feature: holomictic lake; material: water; isolation source: holomictic Lake 227, 8 m depth | place: Canada: near Kenora, Ontario | collected 2013-06-25...
TACACCTTTTTCGGCACCATTGTTCTCAACGCCAAGTATTTCACGTGTTTGCAAATTAGGTTGAGATGGATCATATCCAGTGATGCCGGGTTTGCCTTGAAGCCAAAATTGGCTATTTTGATTTACAGTAAATGTGTATGTACCACCACGAATAAAAGTCAACGATGGATTTGTTGAGCCACCTGGATTAGTATCACTTGAAATATTATATCCATTTGGTAAATCTGTTACGATATAGTCACTGATGTTATAAACAATATCAGTTGCAACTGTTACAGCCGGTGCGCCAGTTGGTAACCAGTAGTATTGATTAAAGTTAATTATTTTATCTAGGTCAACAAACGGATCCCATGAATAAAATTGACTGTTGAATAATCTATCATTGTTATTTGTAATGCCACCGTTCAATTGAACCGCGTCAACCATACCTGGATAACTAATGAAGTCAATTGCCGTTGAAGTATCTGTTTTAGTGAATATAACAGCAGGGTCTAATTGATAATCTGTTCTAGTTTTTGTAGGTTCGATTACATATTTGTCTTTAGCGTTAATACCATATCCAAATTTACTACCAACATAACCCTCGATTCGCATCGTATTTGGTTGATCTACGATTTGATCTAGTGTTGCTCCTAAAAATTGTGCGTTAGTAGGGGTCTGAAATACTTCAGGTAAAAAGTTTAAAGTTCTAATTCTTGCTGCCATATAACTCTCTAGTTGTTATTATATACTTATCTTATTTGCAATTGCACTGGAGTTAAAGCAGTAATGACTACAACGTCATTTGCTGTCGCGCCGTTAACAAAAATTTCATAAGGAGCTGATTTGATTTCATATAAGTCACCAAAATTCATTGTAGGATCATTTGGCACTAATACTATGGAACTTACAAAATCTCCTAATTGTGCATGTAGATATGCGCTCAACTCAGAGAAATAGAAGGTGTCGCCAAAGTTCCAATTGTTAATATTAAAATAATTGTTCATGGCAGTAAGTGTAGCACTACGCACTTCACTATCACTTGCGTTGGTATTCTGTGACTTAATAACTTTGACCGTACCTTGAAGTTCTGGTGCAGCTTTATGTCCAAACAACGGCATAAAGCGAACACTATTAGGTATTACATTGTCTGTCAACATTTTGTAATCATCTAATTTACCATATGCTTGTTGTAACTCGTTGATAGTAGGTACATCTGGTTTAGGTATAGTGTCAGTTGTATCTTGTATATAATTTTGATATTGAGTATAGTAAGCTTGAGTTACCAAATATAAATCAATAATGTTTGTGGTAGCAGGATCAATACGTGTTGTATTGTTACTGTTGTGACGATACTGAAACTGTAATCCCTGACGACCTGGTTGCATTGAATACTGTGGTTGAGGGGTCATTATATAGTATGGAGTTGTCACTGTAGTATCTTGCACTGAAGTGTAAAATACATTGTACAACCCTTTTGAATCAGTTTCATTGTATGCGTAAAATAATTGACCCAATGGATATTCATATTTTACAACATCGATTGCACTTAAATTTGAATATTGATATACTACATCGCTTGTTTGTATAACTTGATAGCGTGATAGGTTAACTGCGTCTTGGATCAATTCAAAGAATGCATATATACCAATATTACTGTTGTTAACTTGGTAACCAGTAATAGTGGTAAAGAAGTCAGGGTCAAGTATAATTTCTCTATTGTTTACGTCTATGCTTGAAACCTCAACTTCAAAATCATTTACGTAACCATCAGACTCAATTGTTTGTCCAACAATATTTACTTTAACCGGTTTAGCTAATGCATAGTTATTCCCGGGTTGTGTGTTAGTTGATAACATGTTGACATAATCTGATAAAATTTTACCAGTGATTGGGTCATATACTAGTTTACCTGTTTCAAACCAGAAACGTGTGTCAGCTACACTACCAAAGTAATATCTTAATGCTCTATAATAAACGTTATAAACATTATTGCCCATACTTTGAAAGTTTACAAACCATCCAGGTGTGTCATATGCGGCAATTGACCAACGATCTTGTGATGCTAATAATGAATTATTAAACAACAAACTAAAACTTTGATTTAATTCCATTCTAGTAATAGAATCTTGTAATACTAAACTAGGCAATGTATTTTGAAATGCCGGTATTACTTGATTAATAATAGCGCCGTTTGGTACATATGCATTTAGTGATACAGGTCCTACACCGTTACTAAAATTGCCGGCGCCGTTGTTATAACCATCACCTATAATATTTAGTGCTGTTGTCCAAAAGAATGTAGTATCTGTTGGGCTTGCAATGCCTGCAACCAATCTGTTATTTTGGTCAAAGTAATAACCACTAGGCGCAATAACTCTAACCATTGCACCTGGTGTAATGTATTTTACATTATGTGTTGAGTATGTACCAATCGCTATTGGCACGTTAGTTGAACCTGAAATATTATAGAAATAACCGGTTACACTATTAGTATCTACTGTGCTAGTGTTCCAATATACAGTGCCATCACCAGTAGATGTGTTGATATTATATCTTGGATAATATTCTAGGTAATATTGTTTTGCTCTGTTATCAGCCAACGCATTAGCTAATGAATCAGTTAAGAATTTAATGATATCACCGGTGTTGTTGATTGTTAGTACTAACCAACCGTTGTCACTGTTCTGATATAATGCACCATCATTTGCAAAACTATTGGTACTGGAGTATTTTCCGGTAGGGTCAAGTAAGTCTAAGTTTTTACTCACGCCAACAGAGGTTCGGTTAATAGCTTTGCTTTTAATAATAGAACTGTATAATGTATATGGGAAGTTGTTGTAGTCTTCGCCATTAACCATTCTGTTTTGTGAATAATATCTTGCAGGGGCACGTAATTTAATATCTGCTAATGTTTCTCTTGCTTGTGCGGTTGACGCTGGTAATTGTAATTGTAATCCTAGTGTAAGTGCTTCTGTTCTACCTGCTCGACTAATATACTGTATCGTTACTTGAATTCCCTGCATCTCAGTTGGATCAATAGTATATGTCAATGCATTACCTGCACGAACATATGCTCTAAAAGATCCAACTGGTACTTCGGAAAATACTCCATCTCCAAATGTATAGCTAACTTGGTCATTAAAACGTGAAACAACTGAGAACACTTTTTTATTTGAAACAGTTGAACTTAGTTGTGCATTTGCATACACGCTTTCAACTTCTTTCCAAATAGTTCTTGCTCCGTTGTTAAGGTTTAGTTGATACAACCAAGTATCACTATTATTAACACCTTGAATATCTATATCTACAACTTGATTTGAAATCTGTTGAGCCAAATTGAAGTCATAGTTCTGTAATGTTCCTTGCTTAAAGTAAAAGAAGAAACCTGTATTTGGGCTACCATAACCTAGTTTGTCGTTACGATATAACATATTGAACTTGCCTGTTGGTGCTGGTGGCAATTCATAAACATAATCTTCATTCACACTGGTGACACTACACAATTCAAAATTCATGTTAAGAGTATTGATTGTTGAAGTAAATGGTATTACTGGCAAGCTATTTGATGGAATTTGAATAGCATATTCACTAGTTAATACACCTAATAATTCTTGACTGTTGCCAGGACGTCCTATTTTTTGACTGTTGATTAGTGTAGCATTAACGATTGTGTTAAACTGTTCCAACCAATTGGTATTTGCAGGGTCATTCCACAAAATTGTTTGATTACTCAAATTGATACCATTCAAATCAACCAATTGTTCTGTTGTTCTAATGCTATTAACTTTGATAAACCCTTGACCAGCAATGTTTCGTTTTGGATTATAGCTGACCAAGTTAGCTAATTTGATAACACTGTCTCTACGCTCGGCAGTGTCAATGAAGTTTTCACGGGTGTTTAAATCGTTTCTGAAGGCAATACCCTGTCCCATGAACGCAATAACGTCCATCAATGCGATAAATTCGCTAGATTCAATGTAATCGTTAAAGGTTTCTGGATAGTATGCTCGCAGATAGTCGATGAAACTCTTACGCAGAGTCTCATAGTCGTAACTTCTGAAGTCAGCCTCACGGAAGGTTTGGTATATCGCCTTCCAATCGTTGACGCCAAATATTGCTGATTGTCTTGAACTTGTGGCCATAGTTATTCTCTTTTAAGTATTTATCTTAAAGGAAAACTGTGGTTTTTTAGGCTTGTAAAACGGCTTGATTTGATTGGTTATTGAAGAAAACATTTACTGTAGACGCATTGTTAAAAGGCGCCACAGCCAATTCAACTTCAAGTAGAATGCCGTTATCTCTTACATATGATTTCACACTGTTTAATATTAGTCTAGGATCATTATTTGCAATTCTTCTTATCTCATCTTCAATTCTAAACTGTGTAGTGGCATCATTGGGGTCAAAAATAAATGTCCAAATAGTTGTACCATATCCCGGATTTCCAACTTTTTGACCCTGTTGAATGTTTAATGCGTTTACAAAGTCTTGAATTACCAACGGTGCATCAACTAAAGTAAACTTTTTACCAGGATTAATAGATTGCAATACTCCACCCACGCCTCCATCTACACCAGGAAGTGCAGTAGTTGTTTTGGGTTTGTTAGCATTGATTGTTGAAAAACCTATATAAGTTGACATATTTTATCCTAATACACTATTTATTACATCGTCACGCTGTTTCCGCAATGCTCTATTTACATCAATTAAGTCGTTAACCTTTACTACAAGTGCATTGACTTCTGCTTTTGTACTTTCTATTTGTGGATCTCCGGCTGGTAAACTATTTTTAAGATCGGTAAATGCAGCTTTTTTAATAGCATAGTCGCTCTTTAAACTTAATATAATAGTTACATTATCATCAATTTGTTTTTGTAGTTCTGCAACTTTAGTTTCGATTTCCTTTATCTTTCCTAGTGCCGCTGTCGCAGGGGTTTCACCTGTTGTTGCTGGATTTCCTGAGAAGTTTGGTACAGGAATCTTAGAACTACCAAATACTGAACCAAGTAGTGCTGTAGCACTTGAACGGTCATTAGTGTTTAATCCAACAGTTGGTAGTTTAATAGGTACAGCACCACCAGAACTTAATGACGATATAGCTGAATTCAGTGCCGCTGCGGCACCAGCGGGCAATCCGGCAGAGGCCAACGCGGCCAATGATGCACCCGGGTTCTTTAGCTGATTTAGTAGTCCCGATGCGGCTGCACCTAAGGCTCCACCAGACGTTATTGAAGCTGTAATTTGACTTAGTGCTCCGGTTATCTGCGCTGTACCTGGAATAGAATTTAGTGCACCTGAAGCGTTGTTAACTACTGTAGATATTGCTTTTTGTGCTCCCGGTAATGCTCCTAATCCAGTAGAAATTGAATTTGGTAGTATTGAAGTGACTGAGTTTACTGCGCCAGCTACTGCACCGGTTGCAGCCGCAACTGCGGTAGTTGCAGCTCCTGAAGCTGCATTTGTCAGTGATGATGCCGCACCGGATGCAAGTGAGGCAGCATTTGCGCCGGCGTTAGTTAATGCACTAGATGCAGTTGCAGCTCCGGCTGCTAATTCTGTACCAGAGTTTTGTGCGGCTTTGACTGCATCCTCTGCAATAGTTTTCATATTTTGAGGTACGCCTACTTTTAATGTAGGGAATGATTTAGTGATTGCAGAGAATGCTGAGCCAGCAAGACCTTTTGCACTATCTAATAAACTTTGTACGCCACCTCCAGGTAATTTTGGTAAGTTTCCTGCTAAACCATTTAATGAACTAGCAAGTGAGTTTAATCCGCCGGTTAGTGTAGATGACATATTGGCTGCAAAGTTACCCGAGGTCAATGCTGATTGTGCTGTTCCAAGTAAGCTATTAACAGCACCACCTGCGGCTCCTGTAATTGATCCCGAGATTGAGCCACCCAATGCGCCGGCTGCAGTTTTAACAGCATTAACTGTTGCCCCCAAACCAGCGGTTGATACTGAAGATACTATGCCTGCAACTTGTCCGGATGATTCTGACCCAGTCATCAAACCTGATTTGGTTGCTAAAGTCTGTGCTACTTGAAATCCAGCAACCGCAGTTTGAACCTGTGCTATAGGATTGTTTATATAAGTAGTTAAATTAGTTGCGCCCGGTTGACCGGTAAACATAGATGCTGGTAATGCTTGTTGTACTGTTTTACCTGCTTGAACTAGTGAGCTTGCTAATGCGGCTGACCCAGCTTTAATAACACCCGCAGTTTCTAACTGACCAAACGTTTGTGCCATAGACCCAATAACAGCAACATTAGCACCACCTTGTTGTACTATGCCGGCGCCAGATTGAATTGCTGTCGCAACGTTTGGAATAGATTGTGCAGTTGTTGCCAACTGACCAACTAATGCTGTAGTTGCGTTTGTGTTTAGTGCTCCGCTAATTGCACTGGTTATTGGAACTGTACTAGCGACTGATGGTGATACTGGTGCAGTAGGTGTAGCCGGTGTCGCTGTGTTTGCGGCTGCAATTGCGGGGCTAGGTGCTGATGGGAAGTTTGCATCAGCATCGTTATTTACTTTAACATCAACACCTTGATTGGCTCCAGCCCAAGGCGCGTGTGCAGGTGCTCTACTTACAATACTCAATAATGCTGCCGGCGCCGCAGCCCAGCCCTTAACTTTGTCAAATAAACTATCAGTGTGTGCTATAGTAGTGAACGGTTTAACGTTAGCAGGTATCAATGACGATTCGCCTGTATTTAAATTAATTTTGCTTCCGTTAATATATGTATTAACTGAGCTTGCTAAACTTGCATCTCCTGCAGATTTAAAACTCATTTTACCATCAGTCTTGGCAGTATATTCACCTTGAACTTGAGTAGAATAATTAGTTCCAACTTTCATTTCAGTTTTCTTATCAGACTGTATGTTTACATTTTCCCCGTAGATATTTAAATCTTTTTTAGCATTAATGTTAATGTTGTTATCAGCGTGTAAATTTAAATCACCTTGAGTTCTAATATTAACTGAGTTAGTAGCGTACATATCAATCGTACCTTCTTTACCTAACTCAATATAACTTTGTCCATTGGCGTGAATGATGAACAATGTTTGTCCATCATCACTCATTAGTATTTGATGTCCTAAACTTGTACGCAATCTGATTAATTGATCTTTACCAATTAAATCACCATCATCCATTACAATACTATGACCTACTCTACGTGAGATAACTTTTAACCCTGCTGCATCTTTGCCGGATTCGGCAGCCGCCGCAATTGTTTCGTCTGTAAGACCACCTTCATATATAGGTCTTCCCGGTGTGTTAACACCCCAACCAACACGACTTGGACTTTCACGTTGTGCGCTTGTACCAATTACTCCCCTAATGCTATCACGAATCAATCCCTGTTGTGCTAATACACCCGCAACATAACTATGCACTGGTTTTGGTTGATCGTAAAACGTAGGTGAATTATCTATTTCTGGATTGTTAGTGTTAATGTTTGATACTGGGAGTTTTGTTGCACCACCATAACTGTTTGCTTCACCTGAATTAACTACTACTGTTTCTGCTGACCCAATAGCAGGTACCATGTATAATGCTTCTGGTTCAGGAACGCATCCTATCCAGTAACCATACGCAGGATCTCCGTTAATGAATACGCAAATAACAGTTGTGCCAATGTCAGGAGGACTAGTCCACATACCATAACTACTAGGATTGTTTAAATATGTTCCATAACCTGTATTAGGTGCATCGCCGGTTGTAAGACCATAAAACGGTGTCATGTAGTTAACAGTGTCCCATGAGTTTGAATCATCAGGATTTTGTCCACTCATGTCAGCAATATATACACGTAATCTACCACATCTGATGGGGTCAATATTGTCTTTAACAACACCAAACACAGGTACCGAACGTAATACTGCACCGCCTGCACCGGGTTTACTTGCGTTTGTTGCACCTTGTGGTTTGAATATATTATGTGCCATGTTCTTGATTCTCTTTAATTATGCGCCTGCTGCAATAGCTTGCTGTGTCGTATTTATGGGATTTTCTCTACCTGCATCTGCACCAGTTGGTATATTGGTATTAGATGGTTTAACAGTAGTGGCGCCGGCTTGTGTTGAGCCGGCTGTTGAGGAAGAGTCGTCATTAACAACTTGAGGAGTTGCAGGATTATTAGTAGGAGCGGTTTGTTGCGTTGAACCTGCTGCCGCCGGTGTCCCGGAAGATGTTGTTGGTACTGAGTTGTTTGGCTGTGTACCTAAATTAGTCGGTGTTGTCGTTGTGCTAGGTGCAGCGTCGGGAACGAAACCTGATCTACGAGGGTCAGTAAGAGCAAATGCTGTCCGTGCATCGGCTGCAGCCTGTGTTGATAAATTTACACCAGTTCTAGCCGCTGTGTCATTAGTTTGATTTGCAGCCGTAGATGGCGATGCCGCTGCAGCAGAAGCCGGAATGTCATTAACGTTTCCTGTTAAGTTCTGTGTAAATTTACCTTTAGAAAAAACACTTTCAACTTCAGTAAGCATATAACTTACACCTTTAATTTTTGCCGCAACATCTGGTGGATAGGGCCAAAAATAGATACTATCATTTACTGATAACAACCCTGTACCAGTGTCATAGTCAATTGCTTCATTAAATGATATTTCAATAAACACTTGTCCGCCATTAGGATTAATTGTAAATCCATCAGGACCATAAAATTGATTGTAGACTGCTGAAACTCCGTTATCTGTTTCTTGGAATAGATAATCAGGATCACCTAATATTTGCATTCTCATTTTAGCATATGCTCCTGGATCATTCAAACTATTCATAAATGTATTTTGTGCTTCTCTACTTACACCAATACCACCGGTTGGATCTGCACCCGTTCTTATTTGACCTTCAGTAGCCACATTTGTTCCATTGCCTTGCGCTTCAGGACGTCCGTCAGGAGCTAATGCCACGTTGAAGAATGTATTGTCAAAAGATTGCTCAAATGATATGATTTCACTATTATGTCCAGTAAACCAATATTCATATTTTTTATGTGGTCCGTAATATTTACTACTCTTACCATATGGGCTTGCTGCTGCCGGCACTTCATATGGTTGGATAACATATGTAAACTCATATGCAAAATCTCCAACTTGAGTATTAAATCCTAAACATTTAATACGTGTGCTTAAATTATACCATCGTAACGGCGGAATAGGGCCTTGTTTTTTTATAGCATCCGGGCTTTTTGTTTCTTCATTATTTTGTTCATCAGCAGTGAACAATGTATCCATTGCTGCATCTACATAAGAACTTCTCATAATTATAGTTTTAATAGCTTGAGGTATGGTAGTTCCTGTTTTAATTGGATTAAGTATAGTTTTTTGATTTGCCACAGTTTTGCCTGCAGTACTATCATTAACTTGACTTGAATTACTTGCCTGTGACATCGCTTGTCGTTTTTTGTCAGTGTCAGCTTTACTGAACATTGATGACTGTCCAATATCTAATTCGGCATTACCTTTCCATTCAAGTTTATAAACATTAGGTAGTGAAGGATTGCTCAATTTTTCATTTGCATTCATAGCATCAAATAAACTTACCATACCATCTACACTAGTTCCGGGGCCTAGCGAATTATATACTGTATCTGCTAATACCGGTACAGAGTTTTTTACTATAGCTTTTTGTGTTCCCATAGCTACACTTGTAGAAATACATGACGCTGTAATAGTATAAGTAGTTGCTCCGCCGGCTAATTTAAATTTCATAGACTTTATAATAATATCGTAGAAGCGTTCATATACACCACTGGCATTAGGATCAGTACTACGTGTGTCATCACTAAAATACTCACTATTATTTGCTATTTGACCGTTTTTATCATATCCTTGAAAACGTATACTCAATACAAAGAATTGTTTTCCAGCATTTAATGCCTTGTCGTAATCTTTTAATTTACTATTCTTTTTAAGAGTTTCGTAGGCTTTCTTTAAATTAGTAATAAACGAAAAACCAAGTGGTTCTACAATGGTAAAATTTACATCAGTTACATTACTTGCTGTTTTTGTGCTTTTACTACTCGTTTTTGATTTTATTTTTAAATCGTCTATGTAGTAATCTAATTCAAATCCGGGTGCTCTTTTTGAAGTAGTATTATTAATACCGCCGCTTTGTGCTACTAAGAAGGCGCCGCCGCCGGTTGCGGCCCCAGTAGAATCAACCGCTGAAAGAGCATTGATATTTGTTCTTCCTGACAATTGAAATGCGTCATATGCATCAGGCGTTATCATATACAAACCAAGTTGATATGTGTATGAGGCAAAATTACCTAAGGGATTTTTTAATCTAGTACCTAACTTAGTCGCTGTTGTTGCGGCTGATGTTACATTTGTACTAGTCGATGTGGATTGGCTGACACCTGGAACCACATTGCTAGCCCCGGCTGCACCAGCTTGTGTTGTACCATCAGTACCTGTTTGATCTCCGCTACCAGGGGTTCCACCTAAATTATTAGTGTTAGGTGTTCCGGTTGGTGCTGTTGCGGCTTTAACATATTGTTTAGCATTGTCCTGAGCGGCAGATATTGCTGCTTGTGCTTGTGTATATTGCTCTAATGCACTGGTTAAGTTATTATCTTTAGATACTGTAATTAATCTTGACAAACGAAGTTGTGCTGCATCTGCTGGCATTCCTGGGCCAAGTACATTAGTGCCACTGCCGGCCACCAGTGTAACATCTACTAAACCCGTGTCAGTGTCAGTATCTATTTGTAAGGTAAGATCAGGAGGAATTGTTATGACTGAACCAATTGTTGCCATTTTATATTCCTAATGCTTGTATTAATGTTGCATTTTCTGGTATGTAAATACCGGTTCCAGTTACAAAATCAAACATTGGATCTTTTAATGTGTTTGGGTTTCTACTACCAAACACCCACCATAATTTTGAATTGTTGTATAAGTCATATGCTAACATATCTGGACGCTGATTATATGTTTGAGTAATAATCCAATATCTATCACTGACTAATTTTGGTATAGGTCTATCAACCATAACGTCTAAAAAATTACTATTTACAATACCTGTAGTAAAGTATGGACTAGTTTGTGGGTATAAATTATTAATTGCCATTACCAAATTCCTCCGCCATTGTTTTTACTTCCCTGTAATAATTGACCTGTTGCATATTTCTCTAAACTGAATCTGTTACTAATATCATTTCTTGCTACTACAGGTAGAGCAGTTATTGCAATACTTATTTTAGTAGGAACGTATGTTGCATCGCTATTGATTGCTGAATTTTGTTTTTGAAAATTAGGAAGTCTAGGTGTCAAATTTGAAGTAAGTAATCTAATAGCTGATGCAGCTAATGAACTTGTATTTACTGTGTTAGGTTGTTGTGCTACACTTTGTCCCGGCATATTAGTTTGACTACCGGCACGAATATAATCTACATCAGTAGGTGTTGTATATGTAAAGTTAGTAATTACCATTGGATGATTGTCAAATTGATAAGTTCCAAATCCACTCAAATAACATAACGGAGGGGGTACACCGGGTTTTGGATTATTATCTTGACCGTAGAACATTTTAGTGACTGAACGGAAGAAATGAATTACAGCTAACAAATAATTTGCTTCATTAGTGTCTTGTGCTGTAAAGTCACCGGTAATAGATATACTGTCTACACTACTGCTCTTATATTGAAAAATCTTGTAGTTACTGTGGGCAATATCAGTGGGATCATAGCTAGCGGCGTATGCGACACTTATATTTGGGGTATACGGGAATATGACACCGTTGGTTCCCGTAGTTGTTTTTCCTGACAGTGGCGCAAGTATACCTGGACTAGGTGCATTATATAAATATTCTGAATTTGGTGCTAAACTAATTCTAACACGCCAATCTTTTGCCTTTTGAAAGCTTGATGAATCTTGTGTAGTTGCTGTTGATTGTGCCGCAGCTTTTTGTACTCCAACTGCATTAGAACTTGGATTATTTGCTGTACCAAATCCTACCCAATATGGTTGGTTAGTTTCATCTACTGACCAGCCTGGATTTAACTTACCCAACTCATCATATGGATCACTTTGTGCGTCCGGGTACAATGCTCTGTAATCTATGTAGCCGGATGTGGTTTGTTGTGCTACCGGTGGTATAGTTGATTGTCCGTTACTTACATATGGGTCCGTCCCATCATCGACTACAGTGTTTGTATCTAGTC
>SESA01001485.1_pt1 | contig 12142 bp, 22 predicted proteins | sample 3171451 | NCBI WGS metagenome assembly SESA01 (sample SAMN06051862, study PRJNA518727) | freshwater metagenome | biome: subpolar coniferous forest; feature: holomictic lake; material: water; isolation source: holomictic Lake 227, 8 m depth | place: Canada: near Kenora, Ontario | collected...
GATAAAGAAGAAATTAGGGGACTGTAATGGAAGAATTATTTAGAATTTTAGTTGAGTTGCAAGCAAATAGCGCTGCACTTAATGCACAAGCATGGGGATATCATTGGAATATTGAAGGTCGTATGTTTAAGCAAGATCACGCTTTCCTTTTAGAAATGTATGAAGATTTTGGAGATGCAATTGACCCATTTGCAGAAAATATCCGTAAGCTTGGATTTAAAGCTCCATTTGGTTTAAAACAATTAGGAGCAAATAGCACAATTGAAGTTAATGATTCACATGACTTATCTGCTTCACAAATGTTTGCTGAATTAAAGAAAACAAATGCACAGGTAATTGAACAACTTAAAAACGGAATTAAAGTAGCATCTGCATCAAACGAAGAAGCAATAAGCAATTTTATGCAAGATAGACTTGGGCAACATCAATTTTGGAATTGGCAGTTGACAGCAACATTAAAATCTACTATAATGTAATTATAAGAAGATCAAAGTTTTACATGTAATGGGTACTAGAAATAGTACCTTTTATGTTTGCCTTTGTAGTTCAGTGGATAGAACAATGGACTTCTAAGCCATGTGTCGCAAGTTCGATTCTTGCCAAGGGCGCAAGATAACTACTAACAGAAAGAACAAAATGAAAAAAATAACAGTAATAGCACTAGCATTATTATCAATTATTCCCATTCAAGCACATGCAGCTACTAATCAAAACATTGTAATTATTGACACTGGATATGATGCATCTGTTACACAATTTGCAGGAAAGATTGTTTATGAAGCTTGTTTTACAAGCTCTTGCCCAAATGGTAAAACATTTCAGGAAGGTATTGGGTCTGCAGCATTAACTGCCACACAGCTAACAGCAAAAGATGCAATACATGGTACACAGATGATATCCGCATCAATATTAACTAACCCTGGGGCATCTTATGTTTTTATTAGAGCTTACGGAATTTCAGGAACCAATTTAATTTCACCAACAGATAGTGGTTTTTTGTCCATATTAACTTGGATTGATCAAAATAAAACAAAGCTTAATGTTGGAGCGATAGTCTTTAGTGCTGCAAGAAATATAACAACTGCATGCCCTACAAATGTTGGAATTTTAAACTTTGTAAATAGCTTTAAAACTATTGGAGTACCAGTTATTTCTGCAGCAGGTAATGCATATGACTATACACATGTAGCTTTTCCAGCATGTTTAAACCCAGTAATTGCAATTGGTTCAATTGATAAATATGGCCATGCACTATATAGCAATGCTGGCGTAGATTTAGATTTTGATGCCATGGGAACAATGACTGTATCAAACGGTGGATCAACAACGTTACAAGCCGTTGGCACATCTTTAGCAGCACAAGTGTTTGCTGCTTCATGGATGGCCATAAAACAAGCAAAACCAAACCTAACATATGATCAAGAATATGCTTTAATTAAAAGCACACAAACACTTTCTAGCAATACATACGTAAAAAATATACCCACTATAAACTTGGCAGGAGCTTTGAAATAGAGTATAATATTTATTGAGGAAGTGTACTTTGGAATATAACCCATACAATGAAGAGCATGTAGAATTAATGGAATACTTAATTTCTGAAGGTGCTGCAACAATTGACGGCATAGATGAAGACGGTGAACCAGTATATAAATTTGACATGGATGTTTTGGAAGAAGTTATGCCTGAACTTCATCAATCTATGATAGACGATATGGACAAAGTTTTACTTGATTTATTTGAAAAAGGTCTTATAGACATATCTTATGATGAAAATTTAAACGCAGAAATGACTATATCTGAAGAAGGCAAAGAGGCTTTAGAAAAAGCTGGGTTTGATATGAGCGATTCTGAAGAAGAAGAGTTATAAGGTATAATTAGACAATAAGGCGGTGATTTAAATATGGACAATAATCAACAAGTAGCAGGGTCTGGAACTGAACAACCTTCAGCATCCACACCTGTGACAGAACAAGCGGGGCCAAACGGCAACAATGTTTCAACCCCAACAACAAATTTAGGTGTTAACAATCCAACTAAAATTGGTGCACCCTCAGCGTTTACTGGTAAAGATGTTTCAATGACAACACCACAGTACGCTGGAGGAAATATTACTACTACAGAGGCAGGATCAAAGTAGTGAATTTAGAAAAAAAAGAATTTTCAGAAGATAAGCGTAAAGAGCTAGCGGGTAAAGGCCAAGCACTTTCTGATGGTTCATACCCTATTGAAAATGTAAGTGATTTACATAATGCTATTCAATCAATAGGACGTGCAAAAAATTATGCTGAGGTAAAAGCTCATATAATTTCTAGAGCTAAAGCTTTAGGTGCAACAGATAAGCTTCCAGATGATTGGAAAATTAAAAAGTTTTTTGATGATGTTAAAGTTTTAATTGAAAAAGCAATTGGAACTTCATCTTCAGCAAATGAAGAAAGAGACGAACGTAGCGTTGAAAACTACGTGAGAACAGGAGGTAATACAATGGAAAATACAACAGAACCAGATCCAAAGGGTGATATCGCAATTACTAAAGTTATTGATGGAGAAACAGCACCTGCTGGAAATCAATCAGTTTCAGACGCTCCTGAAGGTCCAACACCAACAGAAGAGACATTTGTAAGTTCAGCAACATCAGCAGTCGCTCCATCAAAAACAGATGAAGTTAACACTCCTGATACAGTTACTATTGCTAAAGGAGAAAAGTGCCCAACATGTGGCGCAATTGCAAAGGGTGATGATACTGACGCAGAAGCATCAATTGAAAAGTCTGCAACATGCCCAGATTGTGGCAAGTCAATGGACTTGTGCGATTGCATGGGTAAAGCCGTAGATGAAAAGGAAACTCCAGCAGAAGCTGCTAAGGAAACTCCTGCAGATGAAAAGGCGGAAATGAAGAAGTCCTTATGGGGCGGAGCATTTGCACCACGTAAGTAATTAATATATACGTATATATATGAGCAAGGACGGTAACCCCGTCCTTGTTTATTTCAGAAAGGAAATTATGAGAGTATTGATATTTGGATCAAGAGATTACACAAACTATAACAGTCTTATGCGTGAGATAACAGTTTTAATTGATGATAGAAGGCACTGGTTTCCAGAAGACACCGATTACACTTTTGTTCATACTGGTTTGCGGGGATCGGAAAATATGGTTACGGAGTACATAGGCAAAACGGAAAAGTTTTTAAGACAAAAAGGATATAAGATTAAAGAAGAATTAATTAGAGATAAAAACTCATTTTCAGATGTAAGTTTAATTGAGTCATCTCCAGACTTTGCTTTAGTTTTTGGTTACTCAGATAGGAATAAATCATGCTTAAACTTGTTAGAAACTTACGGAGTACCGCATAGATTTATTAAAGAATAGCGTAAAATATGCTTGACAGAGTGTATCTCTAAATGATACAATATAATAGTACCTACAAACAAAGGAAATAAATGACAAATATTAAACCTCTGGGAAGTTTGATTCTTGTTGAAAAAATAGAACAATCGGAACGTAAAACTTCATCAGGACTAGTAATTGCTGCAACAGTAGTAGAATCAGAATTATGTCGTGGAAAAGTGATATCCACTGGTCCAGGGGATTACGACAATGTTGGCAATTTGCATGCGATACCTTTGGATCAAGGAGATATAGTAATTTATGTTGAACATCAAGCCACCGAGGTAACAGATACCTTGGGAAATAAGTATTATTTTATCAACTGGCGAACATTATTTGGAAAAGAAGGAAAGTTATAGTGTCTAAAATTACATTGGATTATGAATCAGCTCATAAATTTGTAGAAAAAAATAAAGTAAATGGATTTTTTTGGGATAATTACACAATTGTTAAGTTTTCTCCTCATAGCGCTGCTTATATGGATAAAAAGGGCAGTTATAAAAATAATAAATGGGGATTTGCAAATTATTATGAAATTAAAAATAATGGAACTTGGGAGTTAAGCGAGAAGTATGCCAAGTTTATTTGATGAGATGGGCATAGATGAACAAGATGTGAAGTGGTACCACTTGGCAGCTTGTAAAAATATGTCAATTAACTGGTTTTATGACAGTTATGAATCAGACAAAGAGCTTGCTAAGCAGGTTGATCAAGTTTGTTTGCATTGTCCAGTTATTAAACAATGTCATACAGAAGGTGTCAATAATAAAGAAAAAGGTGTTTGGGGCGGGATTTATATGGATCTGGGAAGGCCAGACAAACAATATAACTCTCATAAAGATACAGACACATTAAAACAATTGAAAAAGCTTCATGGCAAAAATACAGTACACAATTGATATGGCTAAAAAAATCAGGGATATTAAGGTTCCTGTTAAAAATTTAGTCTTAGATGTTAGAGCAAGACCAAATTATCTTGCTTTAACCGTGTACGAAAGTAATATCATGGAGTATAACGAGTCACAGAGAATGGCTTTAATGGATTATCTGCTACTTGTTAGAAAACTTATTCAATCATATGGCACACCATGCGAAATAGAAGGGATGAAATATACTGATGAGCAAGCAAGAAAAAGAAGAAGAGAGTCAAGAACTTCCTGAGCACACAATAATTTATGTATATCTTCCGAACGAGGGTGTGTATGGTACAGTTATTAGATCAGGGGCTTGGTCTTCATTAATACAATATTATGAAGGCGGAGTCGAATACAACATAGAAGTACCCAATGATGAATTTGACATTGTTGATGAAATTGGCGTGGGTTATATAGGTGAGGACGAGGAAAATTCATAATGCTGTGTTATTCATGTAGTAAACCAAAGAACGAGCTTCAAACAAAAAAATCCGCTATAATGGGTGGAGTACAACTTTTAATGTGCCAATCTTGCATAGATGCTAAATATGAGCCACGATGGGTTATTATTTTAACAGGCAGGCAAAATGGTCCAGAAACTGTACGTGAGTATATAATTAAACATTTATACATTGGTAAAACAATCACTGCGGAGGAATTAATTGCTTAAAATAACAAATAATTTTAATGAAATTAATAAAGATGAAAATGCTGTAGTATATTTTACAGCAGAATGGTGTGCACCATGCAAACAGCTTAAGCCACAATATGCAAAAGTTTCAGTTATTGATGGTAATTCAAACTATTATATGGTTGATGTTGACGAAGTTGGAGCGGCGGTACTTGAAAAGTATAATTTAAAAAGTATCCCTCAAATTTTTGTAATGAATAAAGGTGAAATTATTAAATCTATAACTGGCAGAACCAGCAGTGAAATACTATTAGAATTGGGAAAAAATAATGAAGCTTAAAAAATCAGTATTATTATTAACAATTGCTTTAACTCTTATTGGCGGAAATTCTATTGCAGCAACAAAAACAACAACTCCAGATTGGGTTGTTCAAAATAAAGTTGTAACTCCAGGAGTTTTAAACAAATCTGTTACGCAGGCAAATATTGCTACAACAGTTTGCAAATCAGGTTGGACGGCAACTATTCGCCCAACAGTTACCTATACAAACAAACTTAAAGAAACACAATTAAAAACTACATATTCGGCATATGTAAGCATTTGGGGCATTTTGCCTTCAGCATATGAAGAAGATCATTTAATTTCTTTGCAATTAGGTGGAGATCCATCAAATCCTAAAAATTTGTGGCCTGAACCATACGCAGGTATTGGCGCACGAAAAAAAGATGTTGTTGAAACAGCATTAAAACGTTTAGTCTGTGCAGGAACATTAAAATTAGCTGATGCACAAAAAGCTATTTTAGACTGGCCAACTGCATACAAAAAGTATGTTATTCCAGCAGACATCAAAGCTCCAGATATTTCAGATAATTAATAAGGATAAATAAATGACAACTATTGTTGGTATATGTAAAAACGGAAACGTAACACTTGGGGCAGATTCCCAGGTAACGGATGACGATAGAAGACACAATAGTGTTGTCATGGAAAAAATTACAAAAAATAATGGTTATTTAATTGCGGGGTCAGGCGATGCAACTCCTTGTGATATATTGCAACACATATTCGTTCCGCCAATTCCAACACTTACAGAAAGAAAAAATCTTTACAAATTTATGATTACTAAATTTGTTCCTGATATGAGAGAATGCCTTGAAGAAAATAGTTGGAAACCAGACCCTAAAGATGATTCTACGTTTAACATGTTAATAGCATACGACGGAGAATTATTTGACATTGGCAGTGACTTTAGTGTATTATTAAATAATGACGGTATATATGGGGTCGGTAATGGCTCAAAGTATGCTATAGGAGCTTTATATGCTGGGGCATCTATAGATAAAGCATTAGAAATTGCTGCACATAATGATATTTATACATCAGGACCATTTCAAATTATAAGGCAGCAAAAACAAACAAAAAAACAAGCCTGAGAATAGCATGTGAAACTTAGTATATGCCAAATTTGGTTTGACTAGGTTTGTATTAGTAGGGTACAATTGAGTATTGGTTGCATTAAGTAACCATAATCCTGATCAGGGATTTAAACTAAACTATAGGAGAAAAATGAAAACAAATAAGAAGATTGCCTTTGCTATCGCTGCAGCCCTAGCATTTACAGGTATCTCAACATCAGCTCATGCTACGCCGCTTACAGTGACGGTAGCATCAGTAGTTAACGCAACAACATCTGCAGCACCAGCAACGGTAGCAGTACCAGTATCAAATGTAATTGATTCATCAAATACAGTAGCAATTGCTGCTACAGCAGATACAGGAACGGCAGTAACTTTTGTTGCATCAGGCGTAAAGCTTGTTTCAGCACTTAATACAACTCTTGCACCAGTATCATCTGTTTCAGGTGTATCATCACTTTCTGTAACATCAGCTGGAACAGCAGTTACAGTTTATGCTTATACAACAAGTACAACAACAGGATCAGTAACCATTACAAATGGCTCTTATTCAACAATTGTTTACATTAAAGGAACAGCAGGAGTTGCAGCAAATGTTGCAGTTTCAGTTCCAGCAGCAACAGCAGTTGGAACCGTTCCAACAATCAATGTTTCTGCAACAGACGTATTTGGAAACGCAGTTGCTTCAGAAGCAATTTCTGTAACACTTATCGGTGCTACATTTTCTGATGCATCAATTACAAAAACGCTTACAACTTCAGCAGTAACTTCTGCATCAGGTGTAACACCAGTAACGGTCATTGGTTCAGCAACTGGAACTCTTGCTACGGCAGTAGCAGGAACAATTACAGTAGTTGCAACAGATACATCAATTGCAGCAACTGCAACAGGCCTTCCAGTAGCAGTTAAATCAGCAATTGCAACATTTTCTGTATCAGATTTGTCTGCACAACTTGCATTAGCAAATGCACAACTTGCAGTTGAAAAAGCTGGACGTGCAGCAGATGCCGTAACAGCAGCAACCGCAAAGGCAGCAGCAGATGCAGCGCTTGCAAAGGTTAATGCAGATGCAGCGCTTGCAAAGGTTAATGCAGATAAGGCACTTGCAGATGAAAAAGCAGCGCATGTTGCAACTATTGCTGAAAAGAATGCAGCACAAGATGCACTTGCAGCATCAACACTTGCATATAAGGCAGAGTATAACGCTCTTGCTACAAAATGGAACAAGGCCCATCCAAAGGCCAAGGTTGCATTAAAGAAGTAATTTAAAATAACAAAGGGGACGGGAATTAAATTCCCGTCCTTTTTGTTATAAATAAGGAGATATAAATGCAACAATGGCAATCATGGGCACTATCTTGTATAGGCGTAATTGGCATATGGCTTACAGGAAGAAAAAACTGGCGGGGATATGCAGTGGGAATAGTAACAGAATGTGCATGGGTCTGGTATGCTATTACAACTAAGCAATGGGGCTTTATATTTGGATCAACAATTTATGTCTCAGTATACCTATTTAACATTAACAAATGGTTAACAGAAGAAAGAACAAATAAAATAAAAAATGTTTTACACATTAATCCACTAAACATGATAAAGAAAGGCAAATAATGGCAAATGTACCACTATCTTTAAATTCGTTAGAAGAAATTGCAACAACCGTAGCAAGAGAGTTATTAGAACAATGGGCAATTGATGATAGATATACAGAAAAAAATATTTTTGAAGCTACACAAAATGCTATAAGCGATACACTATTTGTTATTAATAGGTACATGGAAGAAGTAAACACTTATATGCTTGTTGAATCAGAAAAGAAAAATAATTTAATAATACCTGAATAAATGTATGGTAAACTTATCTTATATGCTTTATAAGAGGTGCTTACCATTAAAAAAATAATCAAAAAAGTTAAATATTTATTCTTACGTTTTGAGAATAGAATTGAAGAGTTATCAGACTGGACAGCAGATATGTCTGCAAATCCTTGGTTTCTCATTTTTCATTTAATTTGGTGGGGATCATGGATAGGTTTTAAAATAGAACCATTTCCCTTTGGTTTATTAACACTTATTGTATCTTTAGAAGCTATCTTTTTATCCTCCCTCCTTTTGTCTTCTGGTAATAGAGAAGGCGAAGTAGAAAAAAAAATAGCAAGAAAAACATTAAGCAAGACAAAAGAAACAAATTGGATCGCAGAAGAAACACTTGAAATTTTGCGGGATATTCAAGAAGATCTAAGAATCCTCAAGGATGAGGAGGAATAAAAATGACTTGTTTATTAATGTATGTAAGTATGATTGTTATAATTTCATTATCGTTTAAATGCCATATAAAACGTTGGCATAAAAAATAAAGGGACTATTTTTATAGCCCCTTTATTTTAAATTAATTTAATTAGCTTTTTTATCAACTGCTGCAAATGATGCATTAATTTCATCAATGGTTAATTTGCCATCATCAAGGAATCCACGAGCAAGTCTTTCAACTACTGTGGCTACTCCCAATGTGCCTGCAAGAATTACTGCTTTTACAGTACTAATTCCCACAACTGCTCCTGCACCAATAACACTAAGTCCTGATGCAGCAAATACTGCCACTATACGCATAACAATATTGTTTATGCTGGCAATAGCGCCACTGCCAACTTGTGTTGGTTCTACTTCTTCTATTATTTTTGCCATTTTATTCCTCCTTATCTTTTGGTTTTCTAATTCTGAATGTAGCTATCCATAGAAAAATAGAGATTACTATTGCATCTCCAACTACAGTTTTTGCGGATCCAGTTAAAACTAGCCACGCAGAAAATAGACCAACAAAGGTCCAAATCTGTTCAGCAAGATCTGACATTAAATCTTTAAGAAACTTTTTCATTGTCCAAACCTCCTTCTAAAGACAGAAACAACAATTGTTACTATCAATATTTTTTTAGCTTTTTTTCTTGTTACTGGAGACATATCGTTTCCAATATTAGCCATTGCTGTATATGCGGCTCCGACTGCTTGTATCGCCTGACCAGCCCCTGGTATTGAATTAAGTGCAGTAGGTAAAAATGTGCATTGTTCAATTGGATGTTCATTTCCATTTAAATCTAGATGAATATCTTTGCCTTCTTTTTGAATTGTATTACAAACATATGTCATATTAATAGGAACTGCAACATCTGGCGCATTAAAAGTTGTTCCTCCAACTTGTCCAATAAATGTTTCAGATGTTGTTATTGCTTCCGCTGGAATAGGTAATCCAGATCCTGGAGGGGGCGCTGGAGGAGTAAGTTTTCCATTTTCCATAACAACTTGTGGTGCAGATTGAGTGCCAAAAAATTGTATTCCGCCATTTTCAACACCTGGTACGTCAACCTGTACGTGAGCTACTAAAGCTTCTACTGGTGCAGGTTTTGGTACATCTGTAGGTAATTGAGCGGCATTGTTTGGAACAATTCCAATTTCTTTAAAAGCTTGAATTGCAGTTGGTGTCATATATTTTTCTGGCGCTACGGCTGGAACCCAAGTTGCTGCTGTAGTATTTTCAGTGACAACTATTACAGCAGGAGGTTCAGGTGCAGGCTCAGGTGCGGGAGCAGGTTCAGGTGCTGGAACAGGCTCAGGAGCAGGCGCTGGTTCAGGCAAAGGCTCAGGCCCAGGCATTGGCTCTACTGGAGGCTCAACTGGAACGGAAGTATCTGGGTTATCAACAGGAGGTTGGTCAGCAGGTGCTGGGACTTCATCCACTGGAGTTGGCTCAGCAACAGGTCCAGGGTCAGGAAGTGCCACAGGAGGCTCTTCAGCAGGCGCTGCAGGCTCTTCAGCAGGGGCAGGAGCAGGTTCTGGAGCTGGCTGTTCAACAGGTAAAGGTTCTGGGGTTGGCAGTGGCTCTGGTTGAGCGTCTGGCAAAGGAGTAGGAATTGGAACAGGAGATGTCTCAGGAGACGGCGCAGGTGCTGGAGCGGGCGGCTCAACGGGCGTTGGCAAAGGCGTTGGAGCGACAATCACAGGCGCAGGAGCAGGAACAGAATCAATAATAGTTTGTGTTGAAGCGATAACTGCAGGAGCAGCAATGACTGTTTCAACTGCAACAGAGACAGTTGCAAGCGCTGTTGTTTTATTAGTTAATGTTGTAGAGGCGGTATTTAATGCAGCCACGGTGTTTTGAGAAACTGTAGAGATTGAGGGAACTGCAACGGCTGCGGAGGCAGTATTAGCAGCAACCACTGAAGTAATAGCAGTATTTAATGTAGCAATCTGTGCGTTAGCGGTATCAATGGCTGCTTGTACTACTGCAGTGCTTGGGTCTGGAATTGGTACGAATGGAGCACCTTGTGCAACAACCCCATTGAACCCAGGGCCAGGATTTGTATCAACGATAGGAGTAATTGTTCCGTTGTTAGTAGGGCGAATATTAAAACGAGCACCGTTAGGAATAGGTCCAGTAACGCTTACATCTGCTACCCATGCTCCATCTGCAGGATTTACATCGGCATTAAATCTAATCTGTGTCATCTGTGTATCAGCAGTCATTTGTGGATATGGTCGAACATCCCAAGCAACTGATAATGTATTTGTAGTTGTTGAGTATGTAACTCCAGAACCATTGCTCCAAGTAGTCCAGTCATATCCTGCTACAGAGATAGAAGGAGCAGTTGGTGTAGAAGAGTAGTTTGTACCTTGGTTTACTCCAAACATAATTGTTCCATTAGAACCTACGTAAACATTTGTATAAGTGACACCACCCATTTGTAAATTAAAAGGCAGGTTCATACGTACGCCAGCATCATCTGTATTTGCTAAAACGTTTGTAGATGTTCCAATAGTTGCTGCTAATGCATTGATTGCATCTTGTGCATTGTTGATTGCAACGTTTGCTTGTGTTAATTGTGTTTGTGCATCTGTACGTGCGGGTGCTACTGCAGAAACCGCTGTGGTTGCTGCTGCTACGGCTGTTGTTGCTGTTTGTACTTGAGTAGTTGCAGTTTGAATTGCAGTAGAGGCCGTTGCAGCCTGAGCAGTTTCTGTTGCTACAGCTGCTGCAACTTCTGCAACTGTAGTAAGTGGAGTAGTAGATACTACATGAGATGCTGATATAACTGTCTCTGCTGCTGCGGTTATTACAGGTACTGCTGCATCAACGGCTGCTTGAGCAATGGCAACTTCAGGACTTGAAGTTGTTGCATTTGATGGTATTGCTGCTACCGCTGTTGTTACTGCGGTTACTGCAGTAGTAACGTCTTGCGTTAATACTGTTGCTGTTTCAACAACTGCTGTTGTGTTTGCAACCTCTGATACTGCTGCCACTGCTATTGATACTGCCGTGTTAGCTGCTATTACTGCTGTATTTGATGTTGTAACTAAGGTTACCGCAGTTGCTACTGTTGCTGTTGCTGTTTCTGAAGCCGCAACTGCTTGTGCAACTTCTGTTGTTGCTGTAGAAAGAGCTGTATTAACTGCTTGTTGAGCGGGGCTAACAACTACCTGTTCTACTGGAGTAGGTGTATTATCAGCGTGTGCTAATGTGGGCCCAACAATAAGAAGCCAGCCCGTAAAAAAAAGGCTAGCTAATAATAGATTGATCTTTCTGGTCATTTAATTGACCCCCAAATAAAGCGTGTTTAATTATTTAATTATACCACTTTAGTGTTGACACTCAAACCTTGTAAATGGTATAATAGTGTATTGCATAAAATAAAAAGGCGGTACGATGATTAAATATTTTTTAATTTTTGCTGCATTAGGTTTAATTGGCATAGGCTATTTTATAGGAATTAATGACATTGCTGGGCAAATATCGTGTGTA
>SESA01001489.1_pt1 | contig 12103 bp, 8 predicted proteins | sample 3171451 | NCBI WGS metagenome assembly SESA01 (sample SAMN06051862, study PRJNA518727) | freshwater metagenome | biome: subpolar coniferous forest; feature: holomictic lake; material: water; isolation source: holomictic Lake 227, 8 m depth | place: Canada: near Kenora, Ontario | collected 2013-06-25...
GAGAACAAGCCAATCAATTATAACAACTTTGCACGGGCAGTGGCTGCGTTCGAGCGGACGCTCATCACGCGCGACCGGTTCGACGACTTTCTCAAGGGCGACGACAAGGCGCTGAATGCGCAGGAGCTTCAAGGGCTGAACTTGTTCCTCACGGTGGGCTGTACTACATGCCATGTCGGCCCGACGATCGGCGGCAATATGTACCAGAAGATCGGCCTCATTCACCCTTACGCCAACACGAACGACGTGGGGCGCATCAAGGTCACCGGTGAAGAATGGGATCAATACCGCTTCAAGGTTCCGTCGCTCCGCAACGTGGCGCTCACCTACCCTTACTTTCATGACGGCCAGGCCCGCGACCTGCGTTCCGCGGTGAAACAGATGGCCTACATGCAGTTGGGCAAGGAGTTGACCGATAGCGAAATCTCTTCCCTAACTGCATTCCTTAACTCCCTCTCGGATAAGACTCGCAAAGCCGCTAAGTAAACGGCCTGGGGCCTCAGCCGTAGTGACAACAAGCGCTACGGCGACTCGGTCAAGTTCACTCGCGCCGCCTAGTCACCCAGCAGCTTCTTCAAGGTGTCCCGGGCTTTGGCTTCGCGGGACCTGTCTTCGGCCGGAGGCACAAACTCGCGTCGGACGAACTCAAAATACTCGCAGTAATTAGCCATATGCTTATCCGCCACGGGGTCGGCGCGCCGATCACGGCACTGCTCGGCGACGCGCGGGTCGTAGCTGACGCAATTGAGGCAAACCTTCAAATCCGAGCCGCAGCGGTGGCAGGATTCGGAACGGCCCGGCGAGCCCGCCAGCGTGTATTCCAGACCACACTTCCAACAATGACGCGTCAGTGCCATTACTGACGGCTCCCTCCGTCAAGGGCAACTACAAGGGAAAAGCTGAAATTGGGAAAGCAGAAAGCAGAAATCCGAGGCCACTCGTTTTGCATTCCGCCGTTTCCTATTTCTGCTTTCTGCTTTCTCAATTTCAGCTTTGTCTTCACGGTTTGATCGGCCAATGCTCTGATTCGGTCCGGGCGCCCTTCAGATACGCTTCGATTTTGGCCACGACCTCGGGATTCTGCCCGGCCACATTCTGCTTCTCGCCCAGGTCGGGGCTGAGGTTATAGAGTTCGAGCGGCGCGCCGACCTGAGGGCGCACGGCTTTCCAATCCCCCATCCGCACCGCCTGTTGAAAGCCGCGCTCGTGGAATTCCCAATAGAGGAATTCGTGGCCGTTGGTTTGGCCCTGGCCCAGGAGCGCCGGCAACATGGACCTGCCGTCGAGGTTCGGCGGGACCTTGGCATCCGCAACTTCAGCGGCGGTCGGCAGGAAATCCCAGAACGCCCATGCCTGATCATTCACCGTGCCGGGTTTGATCTTCCCGGGCCAGCGCACGATCAAGGGCACGCGAATGCCGCCCTCGTATAGATCGCGCTTGATGCCGCGCAAGGGGCCGGAGCTCTGAAAGAATTTCGGGTCCACTCCGCCTTCCTTGTGGGGTCCGTTGTCGCTGGAAAAGATGATCATCGTGCTCTCATCAATCTTCAGTTCCTTTAGCTTATCCACGAGCTGGCCGACATAGCCATCCAGTCGAGTGATCATGGCGGCCTTGTTCTTTTCCGCCGGCGGCCACGGCTGATCGGAGTAAGGGAAATCCCCGGGCACTTCCATGCCGTTGCCGGTGCGCTGGCCTGCTTCGTTGTTCGCGTGGGGAATCGTGTAGGCGAGGTAGAGGAAGAAAGGCCGATAGTTACTGAGCGGTTCCGGCTTGTTAATTCCCACGTACTTGAGCGCGGCGGACGTGAACAGGTCATTGACATACACGACCTTCCGTCCGCCCTGGTTCTCGGCGAATTCCACCCGGCCATCATAGCCCGGCTTGGCATCGGTGGGCGGGTCGTAACGCCAGAGGTAATCGGGGTAGTAGTCGTGGGCGTGTACCTGGTCCAGATAGCCGAGAAATTCATCGAACCCCTTCTTCTGCGGTAGGCCGGTAGTATCCGGGTTGCCCAGTCCCCATTTGCCGATCAGCGCTGTGCGATAGCCAGCCTCTTTGAGCACCTCGGCCACGGTCAGGTCTTGCGCCCGGAGCGCCACCGTGGCATTGCCGCGAATCATCGCGTGCCCGGTGTGCCGGCCAGTCATCAGCGCGCAGCGCGACGGTGCGCACACCGTGCTGCCGGCGTAGAAGCTCGTGAAGCGCATGCCCTCGGCAGCCAGCTTGTCGAGATTGGGCGTCTTGATCTTCGTCTGGCCGTAACAGCCCAGGTCCCCATAGCCGAGGTCATCGGCGAGGATGAAGATGATGCTGGGCTTGGAAAAGGCATAGGCTGAAACGCTGTGAAGACAAAGCAGAAATTGAGAAAGCAGAAAGCAGAAATAAGATACGGATTTCACGAATTGGCACGGATAACTCAAATCGAGGGGAAAGCAGAAAGCAGAATTAAGAAAGGGCGGAAGGCAAAACGAGTGGCTTCGGATTTCTGCTTTCTGCTTTCTCAATTTCTGCTTTGTCTTCATGTCACTTCGTATCCGCCTGCGGCTTCGGCTGCGCCTTTTCCCATTCCGCGCGCGGAACTTCTTTCGCTTCGTGTTTGAGGACGAACACGCCCTTCTTGTTACCCACCACGACATCAGGGTATTTGGGGTTGCTGACCACGCCGGCGGTCACCTGGGTGCCGACCCCGGAGTCATCGTCAATCAGATAGGGGACGTATTCGGCTTGGCCTTTGGCCGGGCGCACGAGTCTGAACCAGTAGAGCACGGCGGCTGAGTTCGAATCCGGGTCGGGGCCGTCCTTGCCGTGCGCCCAGAAGCGTTTGCCAGTAACAATGTCTTTCAGGCCGTCCCCGTCCATATCCACCAGCGCCAGGGCGTGGGGTTGCGAGAACTGGACGCCGTAACGGTCCTTGGAGGCGTCCTTGTTGAGGATGACATGCTCGCGGAAGGTGATGTTGCCGTTCTCGCGCAACTGCTCGTACCAGGAGAGCCCATACCCGTGCGCGTTGATGCAGGTGATCACGTCGTTCAAGCCGTCGCCGTTGATGTCATAAACGAGCATCTGCGCTGCCGCCGGGGCAAAGGGAAACGGGTGCCGGGTCCAAACCGGGTCGTTGGCCACCGACGCGGGCTGTTCCCACCAGGCGTCTTTGTCGATGATGTCAATGCGGCCATCACCGTTGATGTCCCCAGCCCCGGTGCCGTGGCTGTAGCGTTGGTAATCGCCCTTGGGCGATACGGGGTGGAATTTCCAGGGCGACGCCGGGTTCTTCCAATCGGCCTCGACGTAGCCAATGTAGCCGCCGGAACAGCAGAGAATCTCAGGCTTACCGTCGCCGGTAATGTCCATAAAGTCCGGCGACTCGTTGTCGAGCACGTCAAAGATGACATGGCGCTGCCAATGCCCCGGGCGGTTCTGGGGGTTTTCGTACCAGGCGACTTCCTTGCCGGGGAAGCCATACACCAGGACATCCATCCAGCCATCGCCGTTGAAGTCGCAGGTGAAGGTCAGGAAGCAATCCGAGTAAGCGTTGTTAACCCCGAGCGCACCCTCATAGCCAGGGATGGTTCGATCCATGCCGTCGGCCGTCTTGCGCTTGAAGCTCGCGCTGGCCGGATAAATCTCGTGGCGCTTCTTGAAATCAAGACCTTCGTACCAGAAGGGGCCGGAGACGACGTCCAGCTTGCCATCGTGGTTGAAGTCGCCTATGGCGGCGCCCTCCGCCCAGAACTGGTCGGTGACGCGGATCTTCTTGAAACTGTGGAGCAGTCCGGTGGTGCCGGCGTACAGCGGTGCGGCGGCGAGGAGAATGGCGGCCAGGAGAATTCGAATCATGCAACCATCCATGACACTTCTGGCGCGGGCGGTCAAGCCGGATAAAGGAGCCGGATAAAGGAGCGCCGACCGAGGGCAGGTTCAGATTGGTCTCTCGACTGGCTGGCGGAACGGCTGGCCCTACGCCACGCCGAAGAACTTTTGGATTTCGCCCAGCACCTCCACGAAGCGGTCGATCTCCGCGGTCGTGTTGTAGAAGAAGAAGCTGGCGCGCGCGGTGGACTCGACGCCGAGCTTGCGCATCAGTGGCTGGTTGCAATGGTGCCCCCCGCGCAATGCTACGCCGCGCTGGTCAGCCACAGTCACCACGTCATGGGCGTGGATGTCTTTCAACCGGAAGCTCACCAGCCCGGCCCGCCCGATATGCGGGCCAAAGAGCCGGATGCCCTGCCCGAGCCGGGTGAGTTTGGCGTAGGCGTAAGCGCCGAGTTCCTGGTCGTGCTCCGCGATATTGTGCCGCCCGATCTTCTCCAGGTAATCCATCGCGGCGTGCAATCCCACGGCACCCGAGATGTCCGGGGTGCCGGCTTCGAATCTGTGTGGGGCCTGCTTCCAGGTGCTCCGCTGAAACTCCACGTTCAGGATCATTTCCCCGCCGCCCTGATACGGCGGCATGGCTTCGAGCACTTCCGGGCGCCCATACAAAACCCCGATGCCTGTTGGCCCGCACATCTTATGCCCCGACAAGACCAGGAAATCGCACCCAATTTCCTGCACGTCAATGGGCCGGTGCCCGGCGCTTTGCGCGGCATCCACGAGCGTCGTCACGCCGAGCTGGCGCGCCCGGGCGCACAACTCCACCACCGGATTGATCGTGCCGAGCGAGTTGGAAATATGCGTCATCGCGAACAGCTTCACCTTGCGGGTGAGGCACTCGTCGAGGCGGTTCATGTCGAGGAGGCCGATGTCGCCGGTGACGGGCAGATAGACCAGTTGGGCACCCGTGCGCTCGGCCAGCAACTGCCACGGGACAATGTTGCTATGGTGCTCCATCTCCGTGAGCAGGATTATGTCACCCGCTTTGACGTGCTTCGAGCCCCAGGCTTGCGCCACCAGATTGATGCCTTCGGTGGTCCCGCGCGTGAAAACGATCTCGTCCGCGCTGCGCGCGTTGATGAACTGGGCAGCGCGCGACCGCGCGGCCTCGAAGGCATTCGTGGCGCGATTGCTCAGTTCGTGAATCCCACGATGGACATTCGCGTTGTCGTGCTCGTAGTAATGCCGCAGGGCCTCGAGCACCGCGCGCGGCTTCTGCGTGGTGGCGGCGTTGTCGAGGTAGATCAGCGGCTGGCCATGCACCTGTTGATCGAGGATGGGAAAGTCGGCCCGAATGGCTGACCAGTTGACAGCTTGCTTCGGCTCGGTTGGCACGGCGGCTTCCGTAGTCATAGTCATCTTAGAGCAAACCCAACTGCAGCTTGGCCTGCTCGGTCATCATGCCCTGGTTCCACGGTGGGTCCCAGACCAGCTCCACCGCCACATCGTCCACGCCTTCGAGGCTGATTACCTTATTCTGCACGTCCTGGGCGAGCATGGGGCCCATGCCGCAGCCGGGGGCCGTCAGAGTCATCTTCACATCCACCCGGTGACTCCCCGACGGCAGCGGCGTGATGTGGCAGTCATAGATTAGCCCCAGATCGACGACATTGACCGGGATTTCCGGGTCGTAGCACGAGCGCAACTGATTCCAGATTTCCTTTTCAAGCTGCTCCTGTGTGACCGGGGCGCCCGTGAGCGCAGGCTTGGCCGCCACCTCCAAGCCCAGCGCGTCGGCGTCCTTGCCTTCGATACGGAACATGTTCCCGTTCAAGATCACGGTGTAGCTCCCCCCTAGTGTCTGCGTGATGTAGGCCTTCTCCCCTTGTTTCAGGGTGACCCGCTCGCCGACGGGGATGATCGCCGCCTCGACATCGCGAACTAATGTTACTGGCTCGTCGCTGCTCATATTATCAACAAGTGGAACTATAGCCGATGGGCTGGCAGTTGTCGCGTCGGCTGTTAGGAACCGTTACGACTGACAAATCCGAAGCCCGAAAACCGAAATCCGAAGGAAATCCGAAACTCGAAAACCGAAACAAACGTCCTCGGGACCAGACTCGCTCGCGGCGCCGTCGCCAGCCAACCTGAACTGCCGTCAAGGCTCCGCCCCAGAACCAGCGATTGGCCCTTTCGGATTTCGGCCTTCGGATTTCCTTCGGATTTCGGGCCTCGGGTTTCGGATTTCGCCCGCCACCGGCCCGCCACTGGCCTGCCCCTGAAACCGGCGAAAACTCGGACCTCCAGGCGTCACGTCTCATCATTCTCCGTGCTCACAGGCTGCCCTTCGCCTTGGAGGGCCGCCATTACAGCATGCCAGGCGAGAATGGCACACTTGACGCGGGCCGGAAACTTATGCACCCCGGCAAACACCGCCAGCTTGCCCACGTCCCCCACGACTCGGCCGGTGGTCACCATCTCATGGACCTGCTCGAATATCTTCTGCACCTCAGCCCGGGTCTTGCCCTTCACGGCCTCGGTCAGCAGCGACGCGGAAGCCTTGGAGATGCAGCAGCCCGATCCGACGAAGCTGATGTCCTTGATGACCTCGCCATCCATCGCCAGGAACAGCTTCAACTGGTCGCCACAAAGCGGGTTGTGCCCCTGGGCCGAGCGGGTCGCGCCGCTCAGTTCGTGAAAGTTCCGCGGCTTCTTGCAGTGGTCCAGGATGACCTGCTGGTAGAGATCGCTTAGATCGTCAAACACTTTTCTTCTCCCCCACTCGCGGGTTCTGTTCCAGGCGCGCCCACACCAGCTTGTCGAGTTCCTCTCGCGCCGGAGCATACCGGATGCGTTCGATGATCTCCCCCGCAAAGGCGTGAATCAACATGCGCCGCGCCGTCTCCGCGCCGATGCCGCGCGCGCGCAGGTAGAAAATGGATTCCTCGTTCAACTGCCCGATGGTTGCGCCATGGGTGCATTTCACGTCGTCGGCGTAAATCTCCAACTGCGGCTTGGTGTCCGCCGTCGCGTCATCGGACAGCAGGAGGTTCTTGTTAGTCTGCTTGGCGTCGGTCTTTTGCGCGGCAGGCCGCACGAGGATGCGCCCGTGAAAGACTCCCTTCGACTTCCCGTCGAGAATGCCGTTGTAGTACTCGTGGCTGTTGCAGTGCGGCTGGGCGTGCTCGACCACCATGTGATGGTCAGCCAACTGGTCGCCGTGCGTCAGGTAAAGCCCATTCAGGATGCACTCGACCCGCTCTCCAGCCAACGCCGTGCGGATGGTGTTCCGGGACAGGCGCGCCCCCGTGGCAATCGAGTGCGAAATGAGGTTGCAGCCCCACCCCAGGCGCGCGTGCATCGCCGCGATATGATACGCGATCCGGCTCTCGTCCTGGAACTTACAGTGCTCGATCATGGTCTCTTCCCCCAGGACCAGCTCAGTCACCGCGTTCGTAAAGTAGGACGCGTCCTGGGTGCTGACGTAGCTTTCCAGCACAGTTGCCTGACTGCCCTTTTCGGCGACGATCAGGTTGCGCGGGTGCGACGTGGTGCCCGACTCCTTTGTCGTGGAGATGAAGAGCAGGTGGATCGGCGCCTCAGCGCGCCTGCCCGCGGGTAAATAGATAAAGCCACCGTCCTGGAAGAAGGCCGCGTTGAGCGCCGCAAACGCATTCTCTTCACCCTGCGCGCACTGCCCCCAATGCCGCTTGACCAACTCCGGATTGTCCACCAGCGCCGCCGCCAGGCTGCTGACCACCACCCCCTGCGGCTGCGGTCCGGGCGCCGACAGTTCCGGCGCGTAATGGCCGTTGACGAAGACCAGCCGGCTGGTTGCCAGCCGGCCGAAAGTGAGCTCGGCAATGGTCGCTCGCGTGGGGCCGCCGCCCGCCAACCGGAAGACCGGCCTGAAGGGCAGCTTGGCAATCGGGGCGACATTGGTGAACCGCCAATCTTCCTGCTTGAGCGTGGGGAAGCCCAGTTCGGCAAAGCGCGCGATGCCCGCCTTGCGCAGCGGCATGACCCACGCCGGCTGCTTGGCTTGCGCCTCGAACCGTTCGAACGTCTCCAGATATTGGTCGGCTTCTTTCATCGCCAGATCGGCTGTCAATTGCACCATAGTCGGTATCACTCCAAAAGTCTCTCAAATTTAGACCTCTACTCTTCCACGTGCCCGGGGGTAGCGCAAGTGGCGGGTGCGGCGGGGGCAAAAGCTGAAACGCTCAAATTGGGTGGCCCCCCAGGGCTGCTCTAAAGTCGGTCCGGGCCATTCCAAACCCGAGACCCGAAGACCGAAGGCCGAAGAAGGGCGAAGAAGGGCGGTCAACATCCAACATCCAATACCTGAAAGGCAGCCGCCACCGCCATTGGATGTTCGATGTTGGATGTTGAGATCCTTCGGCCTTCGGTCTTCGGATTTCAGGGCTGCAGAACATGATCTTCCCTCAAACTGGCCGGACTTTAGAGCAGCCCTGGGTGGCCCCCTGTCCCTCAAGCCGTCCGCGAGGAATCGGACCGCCTTCCTCCCTCCCCTAACTCCCATGCCTCCCATCCGTCCCATTGGAACATCAGCCAGCGGGCAACCCAAAACCAATTATCTCTCAGCTTTCCAGCTTTTCAGCTTTTCAGCATCTCAGCTTTTCCCTTGAATGGGTGTATGCCGGCCTTAACCAGTCCAAACAATACTAGCCAGTCCGATCTTGCCCGCGACGTGGCGAGCAAGGACAGCGCCGAGGTATTGCGATTGCTCGGCACTTCCCCCGCCGGACTGACTGAGGAAGAAGTCGCCGCGCGGATGGAGCAGTATGGCCCCAACGAGGTCGGCCGCGAAAAGCATGAAGGCTGGCCACAGCGCCTCTATATTGCGACCCGCAACCCGCTGGTGATTCTGCTGACCGTCCTGGCGACACTCTCTTTCGCCACCGGGGATTTCCGGGCCGGCGCGGTGATGCTGCTGATGGTGGTCCTGGGAGTATCTCTCCGCTTTGTCCAGGAAACCAAGGCGAACACCGCTGCCGCCAAGCTCAAAGCGATGATCAGCGTCACCGCTACCGTGATCCGGGGCGGCCAAGCCAAAGAAATCCCGCTCCAGCAGCTCGTTCCCGGCGACGTTGTCAAGCTCTCCGCCGGCGACATGGTCCCCGGCGATGTGCGGCTCATGTCGGCAAAAGACCTGTTCCTCATCCAGGCGACGCTGACGGGCGAATCCATGCCGGTCGAGAAGACCGACGCGTGCGACTCGCGCCCGGGCGTCTCGTCCATCGAGCGCTCGAACATGTGCTTCCTCGGCACCAGCGTCGAGAGCGGGTCCGCCACGGCCGTGATTGTTGCCACCGGCGTGCAGACCTATTTCGGAAAGGTGGCCCGCAGCCTGGCCGGCCAGCAGGTCGATACCGCCTTCGACCGCGGCGTGAAACGCTACACCTGGCTGATGATCCAGTTCATGGCGGTCATGGTCCCGCTGGTCTTCCTCATCAATGGCCTTTTCAAACACGACTGGAAGGATGCGTTCTTCTTCTCCCTGGCAGTGGCCGTCGGGCTGACCCCCGAGATGCTGCCCATGATCGTCTCGGTCTGCCTCTCCAAGGGAGCGCTGGCGATGTCGAAGAAGAAGGTCATCGTCAAGCGCCTCAACTCGATTCAGAACTTCGGCGCGATGAACGTGCTCTGCACCGACAAGACCGGCACGCTCACCGCAGACCACGTCATCCTCGAAATCTATTGCGACGTCTTCAAGAGCGAAAGCCAGACCGTGCTCCAGGATGCCTACCTCCTCAGCTACTTCCAAACCGGGCTGAAGAACATCCTCGACCGCGCCGTGCTGCACCATCAGGAACTGCACGGGGCACTCTCGCTCGATAAGATCAGCAAGATCGATGAGATTCCCTTCGACTTCACCCGCCGCATGATGTCCGTCGTGGTGGAACGGCCGGACGGCCAGCGCGAATTGCTGACCAAGGGCGCCCCGGAGGCCGTCTTCGCCAGATGCACCCATTTCGAGAGCGAGGGCGACATTTATCCAATGGAGCCCATCCTCGTCGGCGACCTCATCGAGCAGGTCAACGACCTCAGTGAAGACGGCTTCCGCGTGCTGGCCGTCGCCACCAAGAAAGTCGAAAAGCAGGCCGCCTATGCCAAAGCCGACGAATCCGAAATGGTCCTGACCGGCTATCTCGCCTTTCTTGACCCGCCCAAAGAGACCGCCGCCAAAGCCATCACCGTGCTCCGTCAGCACGGTATCGCCATCAAGGTCCTGACCGGCGACAACGACCTCGTCACCCGCAAGGTATGCACCGAAGTCGGCATTAACGCCGAGAAGATCGTGCTCGGCAGTCAGGTCGAAGCGATGACCGACCCCCAACTGGCCGAGGCCGTCGAGGTTATCGACGTGTTCGCTCGCCTCTCGCCGGCCCACAAGCAGCGCATCGTCAAGGCCCTCCAGCGCAAAGGCCACGTCGTCGGGTTCATGGGCGATGGCATCAACGACGCCCCCGCGCTCCGCGCCGCTGATGTCGGCATCTCCGTTGATAACGCCGTTGATATCGCCAAGGAATCCGCCGATGTCATCCTGCTCGAGAAGAACCTCATGGTATTGGAGGAAGGGGTGGTGGAGGGCCGCAAGGTCTTTGTCAACATCCTCAAGTATATCCGCATGGGCGCCAGCTCGAACTTTGGCAATATGTTCAGCGTCATTGGCGCCAGCGCCTGGCTCCCCTATGTCCCCATGGCCCCCATCCAGGTGCTCACCAACAACCTGCTCTACGACTTCTCCCAGGTGCCCATTCCCACCGACAACGTCGGCCCCCAGCAGATTGCCAAGCCCCGGCCCTGGAACATGGGCGAGATCGCCAAGTTCATTGTCTGCATCGGGCCCATCAGCTCGATCTTCGACTACACCACCTACGCCATCATGTGGTTCGTCTTTAAGTGCAACGACCTCGGACTCGTGCCCCCGCCCGACTTGGTCGCCCGCTATGCCGGGGTCACCAACCCGGAAAAGACCTACGCGGCGGCGTTGTTCCACACCGGCTGGTTTGTCGAATCGCTCATGACGCAGACGCTCATCATCCACGTCATCCGCACCAACCTGATCCCCTTCGTCCAATCCCGCGCCAGTTGGCAGCTCACCATGACCACTCTGCTCATCATGGCCTTTGGGGCCTGGCTGCCATTTTCCCCGCTAGCTTCCGCCCTGGGCTTTGTCCCCCTGCCGCCCCTCTTCTGGCTGCTGCTGCTCGTCACCCTCCTCTGCTACGTCGGCCTGACCCAGTTCATCAAGATGTGGCTCATCCGCAAGACTTGGGTATAAGCCAGGCAAAGCCGCCAGTTCGCATCGGCTCCATTCCGACCCAGCCGGCATCCGTTTAGTCGGGCAAGCAGCACGAGGAACGTCGTAACCTGTGCCAGTTTGTCTCACTCTGGATCCACCGCCGCCGCCGTAGTCGCCCCGGCTTGATGTGCGCCAGCAACACCGGAGCATGTGGATAGTACCTTGATAGTCCCTTAACCCAAGTTTCGCACGACCCTCACCAAACCCCTGTAAACAGGGCCTCCGATTTTTTAGGCACTACAAAATCGCCCCGATTCCCGGTTCCTGCTCTGGCTTTGCTGGGAAATCCGCAGTCAGTATCTCATTCCGGTAGTGTGGCACTGAGACATTCCGACATCAATAAAGCGTTAACGCTAACGTCCGTTTATAGTCCCTACAACGATCATTCCGAAAACACGACTGTTGATTATCAAGGACTTACAAAAGACAAATGGCGAAAATCGCTGTTAATTGATAGTTGACGTGCGAAACTCGGGTTAATGGTACCCTAATAGTCCCTTGATAGTCCCTTGATAGTCCCGTAATGGCAGAGCAAGAGCAGGTGGCTTAGAACGCCGGATCTGCTGGCTTGACCCGGGCGGTTCCGAGGTTCTCCCGTTCCCAGCGAGCGGCGCTGGAAGCCGAGATCCGAAAACCGAAGGAAATCCGAAATCAGAAATCCGAAACCCGAAGGCCGTGCGTGCGGCTGTCCCCTTTCGGGTTTCGGATTTCGGATTTCCTTCGGTTTTCGGTTTTCGGTTTTCGGTTTTCGGATCTCGGATTTCGGCGACTCCCAACTGTCCCCTTTCGGGTTTCGGATTTCGGGCTTCGGATTTCCTTCGGATTTCGGCCTTCGGCCTTCGGGTTTCGGATTTCCTCCGCCCCTAGCGCCTCCCCTCCAGCCACTCCCGGGCGTCGGCAATGCTCCGCTCCATCCCACCGGGCAGCCGGCGGATAATCTGGTCTATCTCGCCGCCATT
>SESA01001492.1_pt1 | contig 12095 bp, 9 predicted proteins | sample 3171451 | NCBI WGS metagenome assembly SESA01 (sample SAMN06051862, study PRJNA518727) | freshwater metagenome | biome: subpolar coniferous forest; feature: holomictic lake; material: water; isolation source: holomictic Lake 227, 8 m depth | place: Canada: near Kenora, Ontario | collected 2013-06-25...
TTATTCCGGCCTACATCGTTTCCGGCACTTAATCTTCACATTGAGCTGGAAAAATCTCATCTAAACAGTAGTGTTGCGAAACTTGGCGGATGTTATTTGTTGGGAGTTGCTTAACAAAAAAAGGCCCGTGATAAGCCCGAGCCGAGTCCTTGGGGTAGATTTACAAACGGAAATTCTGTGTAGCTCTTTTCGGTTTCATGATTGATGTGAAGCGTGACGTAGTTTGCAACCCCGTCATTCATATTTAAAAGCTTTTGACGTCTTCAAATGTGTCGGTCGGGATTGCAAACCCCGACCGACATCGGACTATCAAAATGGTTTTATATTTTTCCGCTTAACTGAATACCATACCAAACCGGGTAAGGGTTAGGGCTGTATGAGTTCCAGCCAGTTTCATGGGCATTAGCACTAAACAGATTTTTTACTATAAAGCTAACATCCAACACATTTTTCTTGGTGCCAACACCAATAGCCGCATCTGTCAGAACATTACCATTGACTTGACCATAAGACGACAAGTTGTCAGTGTTGTTGTAACTGCTTTGGTAGTTGGTGGTAAAGCTGGTGTGGAACACATATTTGTCGAATATGGGCTTGGTGTAATCTGCACCGACGACAAAACTCCATTTGGAAGCACCTGGCAGGGGACGTCCACTCATATCAACGTAGTTAGCCGGGAGGTAAGCCAACTCATCCGGCTTGGCGGCATTTTTGTAATCTACATATTTCGCGATGTTGTAAGCGCCATTCAAACGAACTGATAAGTCGGGGATGAGGTTAAAAACACTATCCAATTCCACACCATGCACCCGCACTTTATTAACGTTGCCCTGTTGACCAGTGTAAGCCAGCACACCATTGTTATTAAGTGCAGTTTGATAGGTGTCTATTACCTGAACCGTTTGTTGATAGTTTTTTATATCCATTACAAAGGCATCGACATTAACGATCACCGCTTTATCCAGCCAGAAGGACTTTAAGCCCAATTCAGCGGCGTTGGTTAGTTCCGGTTTAACAGTGCTTGGAGCGCCGTTAGTATTGATTGCAGAACCTGACTTTTGACCATATTGCCAGGATACGTAAGTGGTAAAGTCATCATTGATCTTGTAAGTTGGTGTAAATTGGCCTGTAAACAGAACATCGTCGTACGAACTATTACTGGGGTTATATAACTGCCCGATTTGGGTTGCGCGGATTGCTTTGGCGGTTCCAACCTGGGTTTGTTGAGCAGGGGTTAGGGCCGCATAGTTGGCGGCCCCAAAGTAGCGTTGAGCTACGCTATCTGCCAGTTGTAACTGAGCGGCAGAGTTACCGCCTGGTACTAAAATACCATTTCCATTGGAGTTAAAGCCGCCCAATTGCACGCCACGTACTGCAACCGGATTAAAGGCAGCGCCGACCCCGTTCGCTGTTAAGTTAATATTATCTGTGGCAGTGCGATGTTCCTTGGTCACGCGCAAGCCTGGAATGACCGAAAATGCCTCCGTAAAATGCAGTTCTCCTTCAGCAAAGATGGCACCGGATAAGGTTTTAATTTTTGTGTCCCCCCTTTTACGTGCATCTTGCAAGGAATCCTTAAGCATGGCCAGTCCTGCACCGCGATTGGTACCGGCATTGGTATCCAGCACGTTATACTGGGCATCGTTGGCAAACCATGCGCCCGCATCAGATCCCCAGCCTGTTTTTGAACCCACATCATTGTGGGTTTTCATTCCGAAAGCACCGGCTTTATAATCAAAAAAACCGCCGGGGTTGTTTTTGATCTTAAATTCCTGGGTAAATTGACTGTAACTTACGGAACCGCCGCCATCCACGCTGATATTAAAAGGCGTGCCTTCGTCATTATGGGCATCAAAACTATACTCGCGAACGGCTGTGTTTGAGCTCAGAACATGGTCGGCTACAGCCCAGTCGGTTTGTAGTGAGCCACCTTGATTGGATACGGTTTGACCCTGATTTTGATCAAACCACACGCTTTGCCGTTGCTCACCGCCAATATAGTCATTCCAGGTAAAGCCTCTGTTCTGAAAATAAGCCCGTGGGCCACTGACAACGCCAGCGGCATTAACAAATTGGTATAGTTTTGCCTGCGCCGAGGTTCCGGTTGTGTCTGTCCGAATACCCGGCGCAGTCGGGTAATACGTTGGTCGGGAGTGAAAGAAGTCCAGGCCGTTTTGAAGTTGTGGCTGATGGGGTTCATAATCGACCATTAATTTCGTTGTTATAGTAGAAGTTGGGGTAAACAGTAACTGCACCCGTCCACTTACCCGCTCTTTGTTGTAAAGGCTGTAGTTACCGTCATAGGCTTGCTGATAAAATCCTCGCCCTTGGTCGACAATAAAGGAGCCCCGCCAAGCCAACAAATCATCGACCACGCTGCCGCCAAGTGAACCTTTTATAATGAGAGCCTCACGTTGCCCATAAGCTACGGAGAGATCCGCTGTCGGGGTAAATGTAGGCGCTCTGGAGGTAATGTTTACCTTGCCGGCGCTTGCGCTTAAACCACCCTCGGTGCCTCTGGGGCCTCGCGTAACTATTACGTTATCAACATCGTAGAAACTAAAGTTGGCAAGCTGCGACAGCCCATAACTGACATTATCAACCGTTATCCCTACACTGGGATCTTGAGTTTCCGAGAATGACCGCTTGCCCAAGCCACGTATTGAAACGGAAGCGCCACGGGTATTATTTTGGTTAAACTGGACGTTTGAAGCGCGTCGGGTAATACCGCCCAAATCCTGTACCAGTTGCTTATCAAGGTCTTTACCTGAAATAACTGATTCTGATTGTTTTACATCATGCAACTTTTCAAGCAGTGGAGGAGCGCGGCGACCTTTAACAACCACTTCACCCAAACCCTTGGTTTCCTCGACTTCTTCTTTTACAGCTACTACTTCAGCAGGTTCGGTTGACGCTGTTGCAGGCGCTCCAGAATCAATAGCCGATGTTGCGCCGGTAGCCGGTGCGGCCCCTCCTCTTTGCGCCGCTAGCAATTGTTCCACTTGTGCACGTAAACGCGCATTTTCTGCTTGCAATTCATCCACAGCATTAACTTTATGGGTTTTATTTTTGTATTTTCTTTTGGTGTCTGCCGCCTCAACGTCCTCAAAAGTCATCATGGAAGCGCTTGCCACAAAAGCTGCAGCCACGCAGATAGAGAGTGTCTTTTTGCGACTTACATTGAGCGGGATAGGTTGTCGTCGGTTAGTGCCATCTAAAAAAACACCTGCTAAACTTTGTTTCATTATTTATTTCCCTTATTTAAAAAAATCAAACCCGCTAACGGCTTCAACGATATGAAAGGTACATTAGGTTTTTGCCAAGCCAACAGTTATTAATCTTGTGTTGATGATTAATTTAGCCAGTAACATCCTCGAAATACGCAGGGTTATTGTGTTTAAAGCAAGCGCTATGCCATTTTATTTTTTGGTTGAATGGTTATTGATAATATTTAATGGGATATTAATCAATCCATTGATTTGTATGTATTGTTTTGATTGGATGCAGACTTCTATTTATTCAATAAATACTATTTTGATAGGCTGTTTAACTATTTTTAATTGATTTTAACTGCTTATGGATAGACATCCTCTGTTGATGCGGTGTCTGTTAATCAGCATGTTGGAAATAAGCAGGCAAGTTTTTTTGGTGGATCTTTTTTAGTGAATCTTTAAAAAATTGAGAGCCTGTAGTTGATAAGACTTATCGGCTGTTTTATTCGGGGCACTCATTGTTATTGTTACGATGGATGTATCGAAAGTTAGCAGGGGGAGTTTTGAGCGAGGTTGTAAATGGATACGGTTGCCAACCAAAAAAGGCATTCAGAATTAAATTGGTTAAGCGAGAGCGGAGGATAAACAGGCTATTGATAGTCTTTTATTCACCACGAAGAAACGAAGTTTTATTTCTTGGTGTGTTCGTGGTGATAATTTTTTAAAATTTTTGCGGATTGAATGTTATTAATGACAGCTTGCTTTGGAGGCTTTGCTGGAATATGAAAATGTGCGTGTAAAAAATGACACCTTGTTTAAGTTGTTGCCAGTGCTCTTGCCTGACGTGCTTTATCCAGGCGAAAAGCAACGATATCCCACTGAATATTACGAAAAAATGCGTCTATATAGCCTTGTGCCTCTGCACCATAATCCATTTGATAAGAATGTTCATACATGTCCATGACTAAAATAGGTAATGTGGCCGCAGGTGAATGTTGGTGATCCCATTGCCAGTAATTTTCGAGCAAGCCGGTGTGTAAATTGTAACCCAACTGTACCCAACCGGAACCGCCGCTCAAGCCTGCGGCTATGCGTCGAAATTCTTTTTCCCACACGGCAAAGCTGCCAAAAGCATCGTTCAGAGCTTTTTGCACAGTTTCGCCAGGCTTCCCGGCCCCCCCCAGATTATGGAAGTACAATTCGTGTAACACGACAGATCCGGTACGCACCAAGTGTTCACGTTTTAGGTCGTTGTAGGCGAACGGTGGGGTGCTGGCATCATTCAAGGCGGTGACAAGCAGTTGCTTTACTGTATTTAAGGCTTTTACCGAGGCGGTATAATTTTTACCCCAGTGCGAACTAATAAGTTTTTCGGACAGTCCATCCAGCTTGGCTGGATTGAAGGGCAGGGGTTTGGGTTCGTGGAGGGTCGTAAAGGCAGGAATTATTGATGCAATAACAGGTGTTTCCGGTATTGGCTCTGCCGCGAGAAGATCAGTTGCAAATGTTGCCAGTGCAGCACCTGCGGAAGCGTTGACTAAAAAATTACGTCGAGTGAAAGGGGGCATACAGTGTTCTCCGCTATAACAGTTTAATAAAACAGGTTTGTTGATGGGTGTGTTCGATTTGTTGGTAGGTATTAAATGAGCTTGCCACGCCGGGATAAACAGCGGCCAGGTAGCGAACCCCGGTGCAATTGTCCCGATTGTCGGGTTTGCCTTTACCCTGGCTTGGTTACATCGAATAATTTAAGCCTGCCGTCCATGGCATTGCATCTCAGCTTCCTTGCGGATAGTGTGGTTTTTTGAAGAGTATAAGCTCGTAAGTCGTGATCTGTAAGGCGCAATAGTGTTTTAGCCTATTGCGCCTTATCAATCGCTTACTCTTTAATACGAATCAGGTCATGGCAACCTTTGCAGGATTCGCCCACTTTACCAAACTGGGTTTTGATTAAGGCGACATCACCGTTTGCAGCTACTTTTGCCAATTCATTTGCGGCTTCGTTAAAGGTATTGGCAGCGACTGTTACTTCGGCTTTTTTCTGGAAAAACTCGGGTTTCAGGCGGGTTTGTTTCCAGCCTATACCTTGATCGGTTCCTTCACCATAGAGTGCGCCCAATCCAGAGTTGGCAACCGCTGCAATGGCATTGGCAGCCGCAGCGACCGTGTCTTTGTTATAGGTTTCCGGATGATCGACAACCTGGTTTTTTATTTTTTGAACATTCCAGGCTGCAAAAGAATAAGCAGACTGACGAAATCTTATTTGTTCTTCAACGGGGCCTGCGATTGCCGCTGTAGCCGTTGCTGAAAGCAGAATGGCGAGGGTTAATTTTTTCTTCATGGTTTTGTTCCTTATTGAGTGTTATAAAAATGTTGGTACGTTAAAAACTTGAGGGTGGCGGTGCCGTTTGTTGTGCGGCTTGAGCGGGAGACAGTTGCGATAGGCCTCCCGATATGCCCCATACCACCGTGCAGGAAATAATCAACGACAAAATAAAACGGAGTGCGTTAAAGCCTTGGTCAGGAAGCGGCGCAATTGATTTTGCCAAAGCAACGGGAATCTCTTTTTTTCCTGTCAGCATGGGCGTGACCAGATTGGTTTTTTTAACCCATCGGTAAAAAATGATGGCGACTATATGAAGTACAACAAACGCCAGTAATACATAAAAAATAGTACTGTGCCAGCTGGTCAACTTGTTGCTAAAGGACTTGTCAACAAAGTTGAAGAAGGGGCCTTCAAAGGCGATGTCGTCGTTGGCAAACAAGCCGGTTCCGACCTGTATTGCCACGGTTCCGAGCAGCGCTATCACCGATAGCGCACCTAACGGATTATGGCCAATACCCTGCCAACTCCCTTTAAGATAGGCAGTCAATCGTGAAAAGGTCGGGAAAAAGGTCGAAAATCGGGAATGTGTCGAACCCATGAAGCCCCATAAGATGCGAAAAACCAGCAGACCTAAAATAAAAATGCCTAGTCGACCATGCCAATCAATGAGAGCGCCGCCGATTGTGGCAGTGATATAAGACGCTGCCACAGAAACGGCGAGTAGCCAATGAAACAGCCGGTGTGGCAAGTCCCAAATATGAATGGTAACTTTCATTTTAATGATCCTTTTTAACTGGCGTACTTAACTGAACAGCCGTAGGGTTTGGTATTGGCTTTGGCTATTTTTCTGCCGGCGGCAAGATCGGCCAAGGCGGCACTGATGTAATTTTCGGCTTTGACAATATCAGATTGATCAGCCGAAGGAATACTGTCTATGCCACCTTTGTAAACCAACACGCCTTGCGGATCGATAATAAAAAACTGGGGCGTATTAGTCGCGCCATAAAGCTTGCCGATTGAACCGTCACTATCCAAAACGGTATTGGTCGGCGTTGCGCCACGATGCGTATTTAATGTCCGGGCAATCTCGCCGGTTACATTGCCTTCTTTGCCGGGTGCCGAGGTAATCACTTGCAGCCAGACAATGCCTTTGGCGACGGCGTCTTTTTGTAAGGCTGGAATGTTGCCGCTTTCGTAGTGTTTTACGACGAACGGGCATTCATGGTTAGTCCATTCCAAGACTACGGTTTTTCCGTGTAAATCGGCAAGTTTAATGGTACTGCCGTCAGCGGCGGCTCCCGAAAATAAAGGTGCCGGTTTGTCTATTACAGATTCGGCGAAGACTGCCGTGGAGGTAAAAGCGAACGCCAGGCTTAATAAGGCCACTGGATAAAATCGATGTAAGAACATATAAACTCCGTAATAAGTATAAAAGGGATGGCAAGAACCGTGATGAGTCGTTTTTGATGACTTGTCAGCATAAATTCGACTGTTAATAAATTGTCATACATTCAACAGTCCCGTTATAAACTGAAAACGAGACCCCCAAAAACATTAAAGAGGCAGAAAGCCAATCCATCGTATTTCTGCCAAAACTGATCCCTCATTGGCGAACAGGTAACTGACCGGGGCAATGCTTACAGGTTTTATCGATTTCCTAAACAAGGAACTTGATCACATCGACTCACCTGTTGACGTTACCTTTGTCAGTTTATTCGTTTCCTGATAAGGAGATAACCAATCCATGGATACCTTCTTAATTTTGTAATTACCCGGCAAATGCCGGTTTCGCTCATAGAACACGGATGACACTGATTGGACGGATTTCAACGGATTTTCTTTTTAGTCAAAAAAAATAGATAATATTTTTGTTGATATGAAAAAACGTCCCTTGCCCCGTGCTAATCAGTCAAATTCGTGTTCTATTGTTCCCACGCTCCGGCGTTGGAATGCCGACAGTGACGCTCACGCGTTACGCAACTCTGGAATCGCGTAGGTCGGGTTAGCGAAAGCGTAACCCGACAAATCAACGTATCTGTCTACAAAGATTATTAGTATCTAAATAAGTTGGGCATCTGTAGGGGCGAATTCATTCGCCTTGGGCGGATAAATCCGCCCCTGCATGCTTTTCAAAATTAAAGTTGCCTAATTTATTTCATGCTCATTCCTAAAGCGCTGTTTCTGCCAGCAATGAGGGAGCAACGGCTTTTGTTACCATTTCGGGTGTCAATATTTGGGGCAGCACAATCGGCTTCTTTAAATGACTGGCACCTGCCGGATAAAAGACGTAAAGGGGGACACCGCTACGCCCGAATTCGGCCAGAATTTTGGTTATTTCAGCATCACGGTTAGTCCAGTCGCCTTTTAGATAAGTAACGCCCCCTTGTTTAAAAGCCTCAAGAACCGAATTCTGGCTCAACGCCACTTTTTCATTGACCAAACAACTAATGCACCACGCTGCCGTCAAGTTAAGGAATACCGGTTTCCCTTCGCTGCGCAATTCATTTAAACGCTCTGCCGAGTAAGTTTCCGAGTTGCTTGAAGATTTAATGTTTATCGAGGGCGAAGCCGGAGCGGATTCTATGCCAAAATAACTTCCGACCAACGCGAACCACAACGAAAACCCGGCAATGCCGGCACCGCTTAGTTGCGCGGATCTTCCGGCAGTTTTGGTAGATTCGTAGAGCCAGGCGGCAAACGCGATGATAACCATCCCGCCCAGCGCGACAGCGACGGCATTGACGCCGGCTTGTTGTGCCAATACCCAGACCAGCCAAACAGCCGCTGCGTACATGGGAAAAGCCAGACCCTGCTTTAACCGATCCATCCACACACCGGGTTTAGGTAGGCGTCGTTGTAAAGAGGGCCATTGGCTTAACAGTAAATAAGGCAACGCCAAGCCCAAGCCCAAAGATAAAAATACGGACAACAGGGCAGCGGGCGGTTGGGTTAAAGCAAAGCCCAGTGCTGCACCCATAAACGGTGCGGTGCAAGGTGTCGCAACAAGGGTTGCCAAGACACCGGTAAAGAAACTGCCGCTGTAACCGGTGCGTTCAGCCAGTGAGGAACCGATTCCCATGACCGAACCACCGATTGAAAAGACACCCGACAAACTAAGCCCGACCGCAAACATCAAATAGGCAACGGCCAGCACAAACAGCGGCGATTGAAATTGAAAGCCCCAGCCGATTTCTGCGCCTCCGGCTTTTAGTGCAATCAGTACGCCGCCAAGCAAGGCAAAGCTTACCAGTATGCCCAGTGTGTAGGCCAGTCCATGCAGCCGGTTTTGACGGGGCGCTTGGTGCGTATGTTTTATTAACGCCAGCGCCTTAATAGACAGTACCGGAAAAACACAGGGCATCAGGTTTAATATCACGCCGACCAAGAAAGCCAACAGTAATGCGGAGGCAAGCACCAAGTCAGGTTTTTTGGCAGTAATCGTGGCTATATTGGCAACAGCCGTTCCTGCAACGTTGACATGATAGCCCTGCGTAACTGAGCCATTGCCAGTTTCTTCGGTAATCGTCAAAACGCCCGTCAGCTTCTCGTCCGGAGATAATGGTGCATCTCCCGGTTTTAGTTGTAGCTCTATGGTATCGCCAGCAAGTTCCCAAGACTGATCAGCACTATGCACGACCTTGCCCCATTTGGCAGGATAAAACCAAATATCTTTAATAGCGGTGGACTGGAGTTTGGCATCAGTTATTTGCAGTGATAAGGCTTTTTCGCTGTGCGTTAAGCTGATCGGCCAAGGGCTTGGCACCGGCAAGCTGGCAAGCGCCGTTTTGATCAGTGGATTGCCGTTCCCGGTTGGGGTGCCGGATGAAACAATCGGCAAAACCAGCGTCAGATCAACTTTTTGGGGAATGCATATTTCTTCACAGACCAGCCATTTTACTTTGGCATTAACCGGAAACTGACCACCGATAACGCTATCGAGTGGCACTTTAATACTTGAAATCAAAGTGACTTCATTTTCATAGCCGTAATTGGTTACCGGCCCCAGAATAATCCGGATGGGCGTCGGCCATTGAATATCGCCGACGGTTGAGCCACCGGGAAGTGCGTAATCAATAGTGGTCGGTAAACCGGAGTCACCGGGGTTTATCCAATAGGTGTGCCAATGAGGAATGATGCGTTGATGCATACCGACCAGAATTTCGTCACCGGGATGCACGGCATCGACAGACGCAATCAGCTGTGCTTTGACCTGGTCGGTTGCCGCTTCAAACGAAGTCGCCTGTGCTTTTCCGCACAGCAGTGCCAACAAAACAAACGCAATAGTCAGTGGACGAAATTCAAGCATAAAACCCCTAAATTTATCAGTATGTAGCGTAACCCGTTACTAGGAAAAAACGCTGATCTGGCTACGCAATTGCTGGTTAAAAAAAGCAATCGTACGTTGCCATGCCAATTTTGCAGCCGCTTCGTCAAAACGCGGCGTGGTGTCGTTGTTAAATCCGTGTTGTACGCCCGGATAAACGTAAGCCTGGTAGTTAATGCTGTTGGCTTTTAGCGCGGCCTCGTAAGCTGGCCAACCGGCATTGATGCGTTCATCTTCGCCCGCATAATGCAGCAACAAGGGGGCTTTGATTTTTGCGGTGTCTTCTGCATTGGGTTGACTGCCATAAAAAGGCACGCCAGCCGCCAGCTCAGGAATCTGCGTTGCTAGGAAATTAACAATACCGCCGCCGTAACAAAAACCTACTGCACCGACATTACCGTTGCCTTCCGGCAGATTTTTCAAGACGCCGGCAGCGGTGATAAAATCAGTGTGCGTTTTGGTTTGATCCAGTCCTTTAAAAAGTTCACGCGCCTTGTCTTCATCACCTGGATAGCCGTCTAACGGAAACAGGGCGTCCGGTGCAAAAGCGATAAAATTATCAAGCGCAATCCGCCTTGCGATATCTTCGATATGCGGATTAAGCCCACGGTTTTCATGCACGACCAACACGGCCGGCAATTTTCCAGACAATTTTGCAGGCTGAACCAAGTACCCGCGAATCTTGCCGTAACCGACAGGCGACGGATATTCAACATATTTTGCCGAAATACGCGGATCATCAAGCACTATTTGCTGCGCTTGAGCAAAGTTTGGACTTAATGCTTCAAGCAATCCTTCGGCAGTCAGACCCAGCACCGTAAATTTTGCGGCTGAAGCCAAAAAGCCCCGGCGTGATAATTGGCCGTGGACATAACGGTCAAATAATTTCAGCACTTCCGGTTCAAAGTCTTTCGCTGTTTTACGTGCCATAGGATTTCCTTGGATATTGGTTATTTACGGATATTACAAATCAACGTATCTGTGTCGGGTTACGGCTAGCGCTAACCCGACTGAACTATTATTTCGCGCGACCTTTAAACCCTTGCGCAAGCAGAGGAATCTTGTAAGCTGCGCCGCGTCCCACGGCATAAAGCGTTTTCTTGTCTACACCGGCGAAAGCCAGATTTTGTGGCTTTTTGGGTAGCGGAATAACGCCCAGCGCTTCGCCCTTGTCAGTAAATACTTCAACTCCGGAATTTGATGCGACATAAAGTCGGTCTGCATCATCTATGGCAAGACCGTCGGCACCGCTGGACCAGGCATTATCTTCATTTTTCCAGCCGTCCAGTTTGGCAAAGTTTCTTTTGTTTGTAAGTGAACCATCAGCCGCAATATCATAAGCCAGAATATGTTCGCCAAGGGTATTGGCCACATACAATATTTTTTCATCTTTACTTAGCTGAATGCCGTTAGGGCGCTCAATATCGTTGGCTAATCGTTTTAATTGACCCGTCGGGGTAATGTAAAACACGCCTGGATGAGAGGCGGGCGGATTAGGAATTTCTTTAGTCGGACGGGTGCCACTGTCAGTAAAGAAAATACCGCCGCTTTTATCCAGCACTACATCGTTAGGTCGTTGAAAAGGTGTGCCTTCAAAGTTTTCTACAAACGTTTTTTGTTTATCAAACGGATAAACAATCCCGACTTGGGGTTTAAGTGTTTGTACAGCGATAATCTCACCGTTGGCATTGACGGCAAGACCGTTGGCACCATTGGAATTTTCCAGGAATGTTGAAACGGAATTGTCAGGCGCAATACGCAAAATCTTGTTGGCTTGGGTTTCTGTAAACAACAAACTGCCATCGGAGTAACCAATAGGGCCTTCAGTCCCTTTAAAGCCGTCCTTGATTAATTCAATGACCACACCACCTGCCGCCACACCGGGAATAGGCGGTGTAACTGGTTCATCAGCGTGTGCAGCCGTTGCCAACGCAAAAGCGCCCAGCACTGAAAATAATTTTGAATGTGAAATTATGGGTAACATCTTGTCCTCTGGATTAACGTTAAATAGTTTTTTAAAACAATAGCCCTGCGGATGGCAATCGGCATTTGGTCTCAGTAAAATGGTTTCGCTTTAATTGGATAGATTCCCTTCTGCGTGACGGGGTTTACAATCCCGTTACTCACGTTTTAAAAGCTGTTGAAGTCTTCAAACGTTTCGGACGGGGTTGCAAACCCCGACCGGCATCGGTAGTAGGTGCAATGTGGCTTGCAAACCCCGACCATCATCTAT
>SESA01001494.1_pt1 | contig 12072 bp, 12 predicted proteins | sample 3171451 | NCBI WGS metagenome assembly SESA01 (sample SAMN06051862, study PRJNA518727) | freshwater metagenome | biome: subpolar coniferous forest; feature: holomictic lake; material: water; isolation source: holomictic Lake 227, 8 m depth | place: Canada: near Kenora, Ontario | collected...
GCATCTGAGAGCATAATGCGCTTGCTTTTAAAAAGTTGGATTATTAACTTTAATTCATACTTTCTTACTGATAAACATGAAGAACGATGGCACAAGCTCGCGTCAGAAACAAACACCAGATCACCATACCCGCCCGTATTGCTGAATCGGCTAACATCAAGCCAAACGATATGCTTGATGTTACCTATAAGAACGGGGTTATTACCCTGATTCCGATGTCACGAAACAAACGGAAGGAGTCAGCGATGGCTTATGCTGGTATTGCTCGGGGAGTCTGGGGTAACACAACTCTGGAACTTGAGACTGAACAGCAGAAAAGCCGTGACTCATGGGAACGATAAAGGATACACTTGACCGGTTACAGGGTCACCAGGTCTATCTGGACTCCAATGTGTTTATCTATTTTCTGGATCGGAACCCCGATTTCTTTCCACTGGTTGAACCTGTCATTGAAGCTGTTGCATCGGGTTTAATCATTGGCTGCACGGGAGATGCTGTAATTGCCGAAATATTGGTTAAGCCTTATCAGTCAGGAAACCTCGCTCTGATTGCAAGCATCAAGGCATTTTTCAGAACAGAGAATTTTCTGTCGATATATTCGCATGATGCAGAAACCTTCGACCTGGCTGCCCAGTTAAGGGCAAAGTACAACCAGAAATTTATCGATGCACTGCATTATGCCACAGCCATCAGGGCCGGATGCTCCTGTATCATAACCAACGACAGCGGCATCAAATCAAACGATCTCCTTGATGTAGTTCATTTGTCAACATTGCGTCCCAATAAATAACTGTTCAATGAACGAAAAAGCATCACCCCACAAGATCGGCCCGGTTGTACTGGCACCTTCGGTTCTGCCCCGGCATGGCTGGACCTTTCTCTATGCAGCTTTCGTTTCCATCGGACTGATTACCTTTGTCTCAATCGGGCAGGCCTACATCCTCAATGAGCAACTGAAGATTCCGACCTCCCAACAGGGACGCATCAGCGGAAACCTTGTTTTCTGGACAGAAATTGTGACTCTGCTCCTGTTTGTACCCGCCGGTGTACTGATGGATCGAGTCGGGCGAAAACCTGTCTATAGTGCTGGCTTTGTTCTTCTTGCGCTTGCTTACTCACTCTACCCACTCTCCCGCTCTGTCGATGAACTGACCATCTTCAGGATGATTTACGCAATCGGCATTGTCGCGGTGACTGGCGGCCTTTCCACTGTGATGATCGACTACCCTGCCGAACGGTCACGGGGTAAACTCATTGCCATGACCGGGTTTCTCAACGGGCTTGGAATCGTGGTGCTGAACAGGTTTTTCGGAGGATTACCGCAACAGCTTGTCGCAAAAGGGTTCAGCGGCAATGATGCCGGGCTCTATACACACCTTGCAGTTGCAGGAGTTTCGCTTGTTGCGGCTGTAGTGGTTGGTTTCGGTCTCAAGGGAGGAACGCCAGTGAGCAGCCATGAACGCCCGGCACTGCGCACCCTCTTTATCAGCGGTATCAGTTGTGCGAAAAATCCAAAAATCCTTCTCTCCTACGCTGCGGCTTTTGTGGCCAGGGGGGATCAGTCTATTATCGGCACCTTTCTTCCTCTGTGGGGAACGACTGCCGGAATTGCCATGGGCATGGCTCCTGCTGAAGCGGTCAAAAAGGGTATGATGATCTTTATCATCTCACAGGCCGCCGCACTCCTCTGGGCTCCGGTTATCGGGCCGCTCATCGACCGCTGGAACCGGGTTACCGCTCTCGTTGTCTGCATGGGACTGGCAAGCATCGGCTATCTTTCGCTGGGACTTATCGGCAACCCTTATGAACCGGGTTCGATTCTCTTTTTTGTGCTGCTCGGCATAGGCCAGATCAGCTCCTTTCTCGGGGCACAGTCGCTTATCGGACAGGAAGCACCGAAAGCAGAGCGGGGTTCGGTTATCGGCATGTTCAATATCAGCGGCGCCATTGGAATCCTTGTCATCACCTTGATCGGCGGGAGATTGTTTGACTCAATGAGCCCGAAAGCGCCGTTCATGGTTGTCGGCGCCATAAATGCCCTTGTGATGTTTGGAGCTCTCTATGTCCGCCTGAAAGCTCCCGGCGGAAGCTTCCAGCATGAACATTGAAAAAAATCAGGCAAGCAAGACAGAGCAGATTTTTTCGATCTCCTCTTCCGCGAGGTATGGGTGCATCGGCAGTGCAAATATTCTGCTGCTGAGATCTTCTGAAACAGGAAAGTCACCTCTCTTATAGCCAAGAAAATCGTAGGCTTTCTGGAGATGGAGCGGAATTTTATAATAGATCATCGTTGGGATTCCCTCTTTCTGCAATGCCTGCATCATCTCTTCCCTTTCTTCTGCTGAAGCGGCAATCACCGAGTATTGCGCCCATGCGGAACGGTAGTTTTCCGGGATGCGGGGAACCACGACCCTTCCCTGCAGCCTTTTGCTGTAGGTGTCGGCAATGCGTTGACGTGCTTCGAGCTCATCGTCGAAAATAGCAAGCTTTTCAAGAAGAACTGCCGCCTGGATTGAATCAAGACGACCGTTGATGCCGATACGATCGTTGCTGTACTTGTCGATTCCGCTGCCGTGAACCCTGATTGAGCGCAGAAGTTTGTCAAGCTCATCATCATCGGTAAAAATCGCTCCTCCGTCACCATAACAACCGAGCGGTTTGGCCGGAAAAAAGGAGGTCGCTCCGACAAGGCCGAAACTTCCTGCCTTGCGTCCCCTGAAACTGCCGCCAAAGCTCTGGGCTGCATCTTCAAGAATCCAGAGTTTATAGGCACTTGCAATTGCGCCAAGACGGTCATAATCTGCCGGCAAACCGAAAAGATCAACAGGAATGAGGGCCCTCGGTTTTAAGCCACGTTGCACCGCTTCATCAACAGCGTGCCCGATCAGATCAGGATCAATATTGAAGGTGTCAGGGCAAACATCAACAAAGACTGGAGTGGCTCCGGCAAGGCTGATGACTTCGGCTGTAGCTACAAAGGTAAAGGGAGTAGTGAAAACGGCATCCCCCGGACCAATACCTTTTGCAAGCAAAGGCATGAGCAGGGCGTCGGTACCTGAAGAGCATGATACGCAGTGCTTTGAGCCGACCCATGAGGCAAGACGTGACTCAAGTTCGGTCACTTCAGGCCCCATGATAAACTGGCCACGATCAAGGATACCTTCGATGCGCTGAAGAAGTGCCGCACGTATCCGATCTTTCTGCGAAAGCAGGTCTATAAATTGCATAACTTGTAATGGTTGAAATCTATTGAAACTGTGCCGTAAAATACAGATTCATTTCATTCTTTCTTACCATTGACCACGATTCTTTCAGGCGAATGTTGGTTTGCTTGAAACAGTTCTCAATAGCATGAGAAGAGAGAGCTCCGTTCTGTTGCACTCTCTCATGTTTTTTGTGTATATAAGCCAAATACTCCAACTCTGGCAATCCAATTGATTGAACAATGAGTTCCATCTATTTTCTCGGTATCGGCGGTACAGCAATGGCTTCGGTAGCCGTTGCGCTTTCACATGCAGGTCATGCCATTACAGGGTCTGATACTCAGCTCTACCCTCCCATGAGCACCTATCTCGATGATCATAACATTCGCTACTTCAATGGTTTTTCAGAGGAAAACCTGCTGAGTGCATCACCGGATGTTGTTGTTGTCGGCAATGCAATAAGCCGTGGAAATCCTGAACTTGAATATGCACTTGACCATCGCCTTGAACTGGTGTCAATGCCGGAACTGGTTCGACGTCACCTGATCGCCAAAAACACTTCAATAGTGGTAACCGGCACCCATGGCAAAACCACCACCACCTCGCTCATTGCATGGCTGCTTGAACACGGCGGGCTTAAACCAGGATTTCTGGTTGGCGGTATCCCAGAAAATTTCTCCATCGGCTGCAGGGCATCTGGTCAAAGCGAAGCGGGCTTTTTTGTAACTGAAGGTGATGAGTACGATACGGCCTATTTCGATAAACGAAGCAAGTTTCTCCTCTACCGCCCTGACATTGCCATAATCAATAATATCGAGTTTGACCACGCCGATATTTTCAACTCCCTGGAAGATATCAAGCGCAGCTTCAGGCTATTCGTCAATCTTCTGCCCCGTAACGGCACCCTTCTGGTCAACGGAGACGATCCGGTTGCCGTTGAGGTTGCGTCAAAGGCCTTTTGCCGTGTTGAACGGTTTGGTCTGACCGAAGAGTCGGAGTGGAGTGCCCGCAACATATCGACTGACCACGAAGCATCCTCGTTCGATCTCTATCATAAAGGAGAGCTTCTCGGAAACATCCGGATTCCGCTCTTCGGCAATCACAATATCATGAATACGCTTGCGGCAGTTGCTGCTGCATCCCATACAGGCCTCCCCTTTCACGCCATCATGCGCGGAACGCCCCTTTTTCTGCGCCCAAAAAGGCGAATGGAAATCATTGGTACATTCCCCCGCAACATAACCCTGGTGGAGGATTTTGCCCATCATCCAACTGCTGTCAGGGTAACACTGGAAGCTCTCGGCAATCTTTATGACGGCCGGAGAATAGTTACCTGTTTTGAACCCCGCTCAAACACAACAACACGCAACATCTTCCAGCAGGAGATGTCGGAATGTTTTGGCCCGGCCTCCATTGTTATCATGGGCAAGGTTCACCGCCCTGAACGATATCTGCCCGAAGAGTGCCTTGACACTGCCCGATTGAAGGAAGAGTTGGAAAAACAGGGCAAAACTGTTTTTCTTGCTGGTAAAAACCCTGAAAATTATCCCGGCGATATTGTGGCGTTTCTTGAAAGCCAACTGATTGATGGAGATGTTGTTATCGTACTGAGCAATGGCAGCTTCGGCAACCTGAAAAACCTTTTGGCGGAAAGTTTTCAAAAAAAGTCCTGAATATTTTCATTTTGAAATTATATCTTCCGTAATATTTTTTGCCTTGTCTCAGGTTCACTGCACAAGACAATTATGTAATTAACTAACTCATTACCCTACCGGAACGACATTATGGCAAAAGTGAAAGTCGGCATTAACGGATTTGGCCGCATCGGGCGTCTGGTTTTTCGCCAGGCATTGAACAACCCGAATTATGAAATTGTTGCAATCAACGACCTTTGTGACCCGAAAACCCTCGCTCACCTTCTCAAGTACGATTCTACCCACAAGAAATTCAACGGCACTGTCAGCGTAGAGGGCAGTAACCTCGTGGTTAACGGCAAGGTTATTACCATTCTTGCACAGCGTGACCCTGCAGCGCTTCCATGGAAAGAACTCGGATGTGACCTGGTTGTCGAGTCTACCGGTATCTTTACCTCACGTGAAGGCGCTACCAAGCATCTTACCGCAGGTGCTAAAAAAGTTATAATTTCAGCTCCGGCAAAAGACAAAATCGATGCAACCATCGTTCTCGGCGTCAATGGTGACTCAATCACCGGCAAAGAGGAGATCATTTCGAACGCAAGCTGCACAACCAACTGCCTTGCTCCGATGATGAAGGTTCTGCAGGATAATTTCGGGATTGAAAAGGGATTCATGACCACTGTTCATGCCTACACCAACGACCAGAACATCCTCGATCTTCCGCACTCAGATCTTCGTCGTGCACGTTCAGCAGCATTGTCGATCATTCCTACCAGCACTGGTGCTGCAAAGGCTATCGGCGAAGTTATTCCTGAACTGATCGGACGCCTGGACGGTTTCGCCATGCGCGTACCTGTACCAGATGGTTCCGTTACCGACGTCACAGCAATTCTCACCCGTGCGGCATCAAAGGCAGAGATCAATGCTGCCATCAAAGCAGCAGCAGAAGGCCCAATGAAGGGATTCCTCGAATATTGTGAAGACCCGATCGTTTCACAGGACATCGTCGGCAACCCTCACTCATGTATCTTCGATTCACTGCTCACCATGAGCTCAGGCAACCTCGTAAAGGTAGTCGGCTGGTATGACAACGAACTTGGATACTCAACAAGGGTCACTGACCTTCTTGACATCTACTCAAAGTTTGTCTGACAAGCCCTCTTCATAAAGGCTGTTCAAAAAAAGCGCTCCAACGGGGCGCTTTTTTTTTGCACTTACCATCACAAGAGAGTCAGTCTGAGAATTATTTACCGTATTTTAGCCTTTACAATAATTCCAGCCCCCTGTTTCACAGCAACCATTCTTTTTCCTTATGACACAGACTAAACCAATGAGAGCCATTATCCTTTTCGACAGCCGGACATCAGGCGGATCGACCGACAAGCTTATCGATTCGATCGGCCTCGCACTGGCTGAAAAAGGTGCCTATGTCGAAAAAGCGAAATGCAAAACCACCGGAGATTACAGCTTCGTTGATGATTTTGACGTTGTAATCATGGGTGCACCGATTTACTATCTTGTTGTTTCTTCTCAGCTTCTCGGAGCTTTGATACAAAGCAACCTTAAAAAGTACCTTGCTGGCAAAAAAGTCGCACTCTTTCTGACCTGCGGCAGTCCTGAACTGATGGCAAACATGCTCTACCTTCCCCAACTGAAACTTAACCTTGCTGGCTGTCCAATTCTGGCAGAAAAGATTTTTGCACCACAGGAGATTTCAGAACCTGCCGTCATCGGTAAATTTGTCGATGATGTGGTCAATGCTTACGAAAAAGCATAAAAACAGAACGCATAACGATCTCCACTGAACGCAGAAAAGGCCGGAACCCCGGCCTTTTCTATCTCGTTTTCTCTCAGCCCGCACTAACTGAAAATATCACGGGCTTTTTCAAAAAAACTTTTGGCATCCCTGTCGTTATGGGCCGACGGTGAAATGCCTGAAGATTTTTTCATTTCCTTCAAAAGCTCCTTGTCCTGGTGAGAGAGATCTTTGGGAACAAAAACATTGACTTTCACATACTGGTCGCCTTTGCCCGACCCTCTCAGATGACCTATGCCGTGACCCGCTATACGCAGCATGGTTTCCGGCTGTGTCGATGGAGGAATGGTAAGCTTGACCGCTCCGTCAAGCGTTGGGACTTCAACTTTCGTACCGAGCACAAGATCAGGAAAACTGACAGCAAGCGCGTAAATCACATCGTTGCCATTACGGGAAAAGAGCTCGTGCGGCATTTCTTCAATGACGACAATAAGATCTCCGGCTGTGCCACCTCTCGGCCCGGAATTACCCTGGCCACGCAATGTCAGGTAATTTCCGTCCTCCACTCCTGATGGAACGGTAACCTTGACCGTTACTTCACCAAGCTTGATCCCCTCACCATAACAAGATGGGCAACGCTCCTTGATTACCTTCCCCTCACCTCCGCATGTCGGACATGCGGCAATATTGACAAACTGCCCAAACATCGTTTTGGAGGTCTGGCGAACCTCACCACTACCGTGGCAGGTCTGGCAGGTTTCCGTCACTCCAGATTTTGAGCCACTGCCGTTACACTCCTTGCAGGTAACCTGTTTTTTTATCTTCAATGTTTTTTCAACTCCCTTGGCGATCTCTTCAAGAGTAAGCTTGAGGCGTATTTTTAGATCGGTTCCATGAATACCGCTCGGTTGACGGCCTCTTCTGCCGCCACCTCCGCCAAATACCTCTTCAAAGCCAAAAGGAGCACCTCCCGCACGGTTTCTTCCGCCACTGAACATATCGTTGAAGGCACTGAAAATATCTCCAAAATCATTGGCACCTCCGCCTGGCTGTCCACCACCGGAAGCAGCAGAAGAGCCAACACCTGCATGACCAAACTGATCGTAGCGGCGTCGCTTGTCATCGTTACTCAGCACTTCATAGGCTTCATTGACCTCCTTGAAATGCTCCTCCGCATCCTTGTTATCAGGATTTTTATCAGGATGAAACTGCAAAGCGAGCTTCCTGTATGCCTTTTTTATCTCGTCCTTGGTGGCTGTACGACTTACACCAAGAACCTCATAATATTCTCTCTTCATAATAACACCGACAAATTTGCTTGTATTTCGTTCATTATAAATACGGAACCCCGCAGCTTATCTGGCTACGATAACTTTCGCATGCCTGATGACCTTGTCACCCAGCAGATACCCGGTCTGATACTCATCAATGATCGTGTCAGATTCCACTTCAGGATGATCGACCTGGGATATGGCTTCATGAAAATTCACATCAAGCTTCATTCCCTTTGAATCTATCGCTTTAACCCCCTTGTCACCAAGCCATTTCTCAAGATTTTTCTTCACCAGTTCCACGCCCTCGATATAGGGACGGGCTTCAATCGAAATTTCGGTATCGAGCGGAGCATTGAGCAGAACCCTTTTGACATCATCGATAACCGGAAGCAACTCCCTGATGATATGCTCAAGAGCCCTTGAAGAAGCCATCATTGACTCACGTTCCTTCTGTTTGCGGAAATTCTCAAAATCCGCAGCCTTACGCAAGAGCTCGTCGCGATACTTGACAACCTGCTCTTTCTGCTTGTTCAACTCAGTTTCCAGCTCGGCAATTCTTGAATCAGAAGGGTCGCTTTCCTGCGAAGAAGAGACCTGCTGCACATCACCAACTGAACCTGCATTGACAAAAACCTCACCTATGCCGGGAATATAACTTTTCGGCATATTTTCCGGCTGTTCATTATAAACCTCTTTTCCATCCATAACTTTCTTAGTCATAACTATAAATACATTACTTGTTTAGTTAGCTTCCGACAACGTTGACGAAAGACAATCGGCCATATAATTGAGAACGCGGACTGCATGTTCGTAATCCATTCTTTTTGGCCCGAGAATACCAAGTTTCCCAACCATGTTTCCAACATAATAGGGTGTCGAAACAATGGTAAGGTCTTCAGCCTGCCGTTCACTGTTTTCCTTGCCGATACTGATGGTGATATCCATACCGGAAGAACGGTGAACATCGAGAAACGACGACGGGCCACTGTTTTCAACAAGCTTCGCCATACTGAACTTATCCTCAATCATGGTGATAAGGTCACGCACTTTTTCGGGTTGCTTGAACTCCGGCTGGTCAACAATGTACTCAGTACCGGAAATATAAAGCCTTTCAAAGATAGGCGACTCGTCAAAAAGGTTACCGGCAGAACGCACAATAAGATTTTTCAGGGCAATATCACAACCACAGTCAGAAAGACGCCGGGAAATAGAACGACGAATTTCAGCAAGAGTCAGTCCCGAAAGACGCTGGTTAAGCACATCGACAACCTCATCAACGGTCTGGCGGGTGACTTCAAGATCAAGTTCCATCACAATGGTCTTGACAAAGAGCGACTGGATGGAGAGTATCACCATCATCCTGGTCGAACTGAGCAGCACCATGTCAAGTTTTTCAAAAATCGCATTGGAAAGTGTCGGCGACAGCACGACACTCAGTTGCCTCGAAATCGTGCCAAGCACCTTGACCGCCGAAAGAAGAACGTCAGAAGAGGTACCCTTGCGATCAATCGTAATGGGTCCGATATTTTCCTCAATCCGCTTTTTCTCCTTCTCATCGAGCGACTGGATCGTCATGATAAGATCGACATAATAACGGTACCCCTTGTCGGTCGGGATTCTTCCCGCCGAGGTATGCGGCTGGCTGATATAGCCTTCATCTTCCAGTTCGGCCATGACATTACGAATCGTGGCATCAGAAAGGCCAAGATTGTAATTTTTTGCAATATACCTGGAACCCACCGGAGCAGCGGTTACAACGTACGACTGGATAATGATACCAAGTACCTGTCGTTCCCTCAAGTTGAGATCACGAGACTCCATCAACCTCTACCATAGTAATTACAATGCATTATAGGGGTAAGCAAACAGAATAATGTAAAAAAAGTAATCTTTTCCGCACCCTCTGAATTTTAATAATAATAAAGCTTTATAATAACAGCGCTGCAACACCGTTTTTACGAAAAAAACGACATTCCAACCTTTTTTTGCTGCCGTTAACAGGTAAAACAGTCACGACACCTCATTCTATTCTTAACAAAAGAGGCTGCCAGTTAATTTCACATCGGAAGAACTCCGGAAATAACCCGGTCAAGGCCGGAATAATCCTTTGAGACCGTTATCCGGGAAAAACCATGAGCTGCCATAAGTTCCGAAACTGCAGCAGCCGCATCCGCATGCAGTTCAAAGCATAGCTTCCCTCCTGGCAGAAGAAGTTTGCTGGCCAGTGCTGCAATCGCCATGTAACACTCCATTCCCGAAGGGGTTGTGAGCGCAACTCTTGGTTCGAAGTGCCGCACCTCCCGCTGAAGAGTTTCCCATTCGATCTCAGGAATATAGGGAGGATTCGAGACAATCAAGTCACAGGAGCTCTCGGGCAACTTCGAGGCAAACTGCCCGTCGAACATATCAGCCTCAATAAATGCCACCCGTGACTCCACCTCATGTTTTGCCGCATTCAGTCGCGCAACATCGAGAGCGTCACGTGAGCAATCAACCGAGGTAACCTTCAGCCCTGGACAAAGTGCAGCCATAGTAACAGCAATACAGCCACTTCCTGTGCCAATATCGAGAACCTTTGCTTCGATGGTTCCTCCACGCCCCGTCATACCGAGCAATTCAAGAGCATGCTCAACCAGAAGTTCGGTTTCCGGACGCGGAATGAGCACCCGTTCATCCACAAGAAACTGCAACCCGTAAAAAAACTGTTCGCCCGTAATGTACTGCACCGGACGCCCTTCAAGCCTCTGGCGGCAAAGCACCCTGTACCGATCAAGTTCTTCCTTGTAAACCGGCCTGTTATGGTGCAGATAAAGCTCAAGCCTGCTCTGGCCGAGAACATGCCCCAGCAGAAGTTCCGCACTGATTCTCGGCTCATCAACCCTCTTCGTCTCAAAAAAATCAGCGGTTTTCCTGAGCAGTTCAACCACCAGCCACTCTTTCTGTTCTTCCATTCCCCTCTCTTAAACCAGACATTCACGCTGCACTCGCCCGAAAGAGCACAGCAAAAGCAGGAATGTACACACCCTGCGCCTCATTTTAAAAGATCAGCTATACGTAACATTACAAATAGTACATTATCGTTTACGATTGACAATGCACAAAACCTGACACCACTACAATAGTTCAACAGACGACACGATGAAAAAAGTTTTGATTGCCCTGCTTCTGCTGCTCTTTGCTGCTGGAGCCAACAGCGCATCAGCCGTCTCGAAATTCACCGGCATTATGGAAATGCAGCTTAAAATCCCGAACGGTAACGCCAACATCACCTACTACTTCGGCAAGGATGAACAGCGCATGGACATGACCATGCAGATGGAGAAGATACCCGACCCGCTCAAGACAACGGTCATCACCAAAGCATCCCGGCCAGACCAGGCCTGGATCATCAACCACCAGGCAAAAAGCTACAGCATCGTCAATCTCAGAACCGCCGCCGAAAATGCCATGCTGCTCGATTTCGACAGCAACTACAAACTTGCAAAAGCCGGAAAAGAGAGCATTAAAGGCTACACCTGCGACCACATCATCCTCACCAGCACCACCGAAAAGCTCGAACTCTGGGTCACACGTGACCTGGGTAATTTCTCGACCTTCCGCATCCTCCAGACGCAAAACCCCCGCCTCTCCAATACCCAGCTTTCCAAAACACTCAGCAATGCAGGCGTCGAGGGATTTCCTGTCAAGATCGTGCAGTACAACGACAACGGGCTCTACGTCATGGAACTCCGTAAAATCCTTGCAAAATCAGTAGCCACATCTGACTTCAGCATACCTGCAGGATACCAGAAAGTTGAAGACAATCAGAAGCCTCTCGACACCGAGCAGAAAGCACACCTGAAAAGCCTGATGGAGAAGATGAAGAAGTTTGAGAAGTAGGGTGAGCGGGTGAAGTAATCAAGCGATAGCCGCAAGACCTTTGTGCTTTGCAAGAGAAAGGAGGTTCTGCGTTGAACCTGCAGGCTTCTTGATTCCCCGTTCTCACTGGCTGACAGATCTTTGCTCACATTCATGTACTGGGCAAACACTGTCTGGCTAACCTCCGTCACGCTCACGCAAGGCTTTGATCTCAGTGGCGCTGAACGCATGAACCGATGTAAGGCAAACTTGGTCAAACTTGCGCATCGTCTTTTTCTCGATGACACCAGCATCATACATGCCGGACATGGTTTCATGGATCGCTGCACATGCGTCGCTCTTGT
>SESA01001496.1_pt1 | contig 12068 bp, 24 predicted proteins | sample 3171451 | NCBI WGS metagenome assembly SESA01 (sample SAMN06051862, study PRJNA518727) | freshwater metagenome | biome: subpolar coniferous forest; feature: holomictic lake; material: water; isolation source: holomictic Lake 227, 8 m depth | place: Canada: near Kenora, Ontario | collected...
GCTTGCCTATCAAGGCGTCTGCCTTTTGTTTGGTGTCAACGGGGTCATACTCAGGGTGCGCGTGTGAGATTTTGTGGATAGCCAGTTCGCCATCTTCACAGTTCACGGCAATCGAGAGACCAGCACGCCACAACGGTTCTTCGGTTTCTTCTTGGTTGCGGTAAATATGCACGAGCTGTGCACACCCTTTGCCTTGGGCGCTCTTGCGCATGATCGAGCTAAAGCGCGACACGCTGTTACCCATCAAAGCGCGGGTGGTGGCATCAATTGGTCGGCGTTGTGCAGGTGCAGAGAACGGCAGTTCGGGGTCTTCTTCCTCACTACCTGCACCCACAATCGCTTGGAACTTTTCGAACGTGATAGCGGGTGACACCAGCATCACATCAACGGGCGCGGGGGGGCTGTTCTTGTAGTTCAGGGTTTCGGGTATACGCAGGATGCGTGCGGCATCTGCGGTAACGGCGGGGTCGGCTTTCAGGTCATACGCCGCGCAGAACTTCTTGAACGCTTCGGCTGTTGGCTTCCAGTCGTTGTAGAAAATTGCTTCGGTCAGCGTCCAGTATGCGTGTACGCCACGCCCTGAGTTGACTATGGTTGGTCGTGGTAGGCCAGTGTCCTTAACAAACTGCTTGAGTGCGTCTAAAGCGTCTGATTGTGTCTCGTATGGTTTTGATTCTCCGCAATCGAGGTCAAGCCAAAAAGACTTAAACCACTTTGCGTTTTGTGCTGTTCGCCCTTCTGCGGCGTTCAAATACTTTGCACATCCGAAGTACGCGTCGTACCCCTGTGCCATCAATCCTTCAACTACACCATCAATTTCTTCTAGCGTATCAACAAAAGTTTGCCTCGGTGCACCTTTCTTCAGTCCCACCACGCAGTACATGCCTTCGGAGGCAAGCACCGATGAGAGAAAGGGAATTCGTGAGGTCATTGTTCGCTCTTTTGAAAGACCACACCTGCTGGCGGCAGGTGCAATCAGGGTTTTGGTTGTGACTTGAGTTGCTTGATAACGTCTTTTAGCTTCTCGCGCATATCAGGGTGAGGGAATGACTTTCCCAAGAACCACATGTACACGGCTTGCCTAGACACACCAATAAACTCAGCCACGTCTTGCACGGGTATGTCCCGTGCGATGCAAATGCGCCCAAGTTGCACACCAATATGTTCTTGGTCTGCCGCTTTGTTTGCACTTACAAACTTGCGTGAGTAGCCTTTGTTGTTCATAGCTTTGTGGGGTGGGCGAACCCACCCCCTCTTCTTATCGTTTAAGTTTCCAACGAACCCAATCAACTATGTCGTTGAGCTTCCAACCGACCCAAACGCCGATCACAAGCGCCAACCCCATAGCAACGAGAACGTCACCGCGTCCTGCGAAGATACCCACGGTATTCATTTGGCAATCTTTGGCAGTGGGTAGGGGACTTTGTTGGTCGCTTGGCAGTGACCATCATCCGATGCAAAGGGCTTGGTCTTGAAGTCAGAATCCTCAAGGCACCCTGTGTTGGCTGACACGGTTGAGCACTTCACCTTCACCATGCGGTCTTTGGCGGGGTTCAAGAACTCCATTGTTGCCCAACCATCACCCTGTGGGCACTTGTTGTCTTGTGATGAGTCGCCTCGGCCCACAATGTCCCAACCTTTGTACAACACGTTATCTTGACGATACTTCTGTGCGTTCCACAAAGCGTTTTCACGGGCGGTGCCTTTTGCTTCTTCAAGCGAAGCGAACGATACTTCTTCCTCTTTCTTACCGCAAGCGGTCAGGGTGGCAATAGCGATAGCGGCGATGATAAATTTTTTCATGGTTTTCTCCTGTTAGACACGACTCATATTTGGTGGGACAGCGCGGATGAATCCTGCGTGTGGAACGACTTGTCGTGGCTCGTCATAGAACCTACGCTCGTCAAGCGTTTTTGCTGTGTGGTACTTGCTTGGTGCAGACACCACAGTTGCCGCAATCGCGGCGTCAATCATGTCCAGCTTTTTTGTTTCTGCCGCGCTCATCAAGTTGCTCTGCAACTGAATTGGCAACAAGCTGTGGTATGCGTATCTTGTGTTCATCTCTCTTCTCCTTTGTTGTTGGGGTGGGTTGCCCCACCCCTTTGTTTTACTCAGCCCAGTCGTCCAAGATTTCGTTCACATCTTTCGGTGCGGCTTTCTTGGCGCGTTTGGTTGGCTCTGGTGTTTCTGCCACTTCTTCTGCTTCAACCTTTGGCGCGGCTACTTTGGGGGCTTCGGCTTTTGGCTTGGCACCATCCAATGTGGCAGGGGTGTTGGCGATAGCACTCTTGGCTTCCGCAGACTGACCCTTCTCCTGTGCCACCATCATTTCATCGGCTTCCAAGGGGCGCACTGCCTTGAAGGTCAGCTTGGGTGTTGCGCTTGCTGTGTCGAAACGCATCTCGGTCACAACTGCTGTGATGGGCAAACCATGGCTACCCAAGAACTTAGCGTATGCCTGCAAAGGCATCTTGCCATTCTCAACGTTGCCAAAGATCGACTGAGCAGGCAGTGTCAACTGGTACACATCACCTTTCAAATCGTTCTCAAGGGTAACTGCCAATCGTTGGCTGTAACGGCAAGCACGACCGCCGCCCTGTGTGGCAGAACCTGCAATGTTCTGTGGGCATGAGGCGCATTTACCTGCTTGTGGTTCGCTGACTTTGGAATCAGGTGTGACACCATCGTTTGACCAGCATGTAGGTGCGAGGACTTGTCCCTCGACATAAGTGTCTGCATAGTAGCTTCGTGATACGTGGGCGTTAGCGGCAACGACAACAATGTTCATTGCGCGGTCTTCATTTTGGGCAATCTCTTTGCCATCGACGATCATGCGGAATACACCGCCTTTGATCGAGATACGCTTACCGCCGCCACCACCTGAACCCATCAGGGCTTTGGTCGTCTCGTCGAGTTCGAGGTTACGCAAGTGTGCGGGTAGGGCGTTGCCGCCTTTGCTAAAAAGGGTCATTTCACTCATTTGGTTTCTCCTTGGTTGTGGATGCTATGAAGTTGTTAAATTGCATACGAATGTTGCCAACGACACCTTCGACTTGTTCCATAGGGAACCTACGCAGAAGTGTGAGGATGCCGGTGATCTCTTGGGCGGTCAACAAGATAGGAATCACTTGTTGTGGTGCGGGTGCGGGTTGGTTCGCTGGTTCGGGTTGTTGAGTTTCTTCACTCATTTGGTTTCTCCTGTGGTTTAGTGTTTGTCATGGCATCAATGTCGGCTTTCTTGAACCGAACCTTGTTGCCTATACGAAAGTGCGGTAGTTTGCCAGCGCGAATCATTGTGTATATCGTTTGTCGCGACACACGCAAGTAGGCGGCAACTTCCTGCACCGTTAGGGTTTCAGCTTCCACTTGTGCTTCTCCTTACAGTTACTGAATATTTGCTATCTACATTGACGCCCGGGGGCATCATGTCTGGGTTCTCATCCAAAAGTTGTTTCAGTGTGGACTGGCTAATGCGCTTTTCCAAAAGGTCGGGCATTTGGTGTTCCAAAATGAACTTGTGCATGGATGCCCAATCACTTGTCCAGTATCGGGTTTTGACACCGCGAATCACCGTACCGTGCTTGGTCTTTAGGCTGTCGGCACCAACGGTTTTGCAAAGCTCAAGCAACTTGGCTTCGACCATTTCCATTTGTGTCTTCACACCACCGTCAGCATCTTCGTACTCACGCAGAAGTTCTGCTCGGCGGTCGCGCATCTTGATGTAAGCGGCGACCAATTTATCTGCCGATATTTCTTCGGTCATGGTTCTCTCCTTCTCTCTTGTGTGGTTAATATAGCATCAAATTTAACATTGTCAAGTATTGTCAACTCAGTATTTCCCCGTAAAGGTCAATAATTTTGTTATGAATATCGACTTTGTTATGCAACATGGTGTACATACGTCTCTCTACACCGCTTCCTTGTAAGTGCACTACAACTGATGGGTTCTTCTGCCCTGCCCTATGGACTCGTGCGTTGCATTGCAAATATGTCTCTACGGACATTACTGGACTCCAATACACAATCGTGTTCGCGGCGTGCAGGGTGACACCGTGTGATGCCGCTTGCGGTTGTATGACCAACACTTGTGGGCTGTCGGTCGTTTGGAATCTCTCAAAAATTGCTGAACGGTTACTGGCAGATACACCGCCGTGGATGACTGCCGTTGAGTAGCCGTGCTTCTTCAAATCATCTGCCACCACTTCAATGGCGTGCCTATACGGTACGAACACCAGCACCTTGTGGCTCGACTCCTCGACCACTTCGCGCAATACAGAGAGGCGGTTGCTTGCATCGAACTGCACGACTTCGCCTGTGTCTGAGTACACCGCACCACCAGAGAGTTGCAACAACTTGTTGAGGTTAGCGGCGGCGTTGACGGTTGTGATTTCTTCACCTGCCGCTTGCACGATCAACTGGCGGCGGAGTAGCTCATAGTATTTCTCTTGCTGTGGTGACAGTGGCACATCGCGTGTCACATAGGTCATCTCTGGTAGGTCGAGACATTGTTCCTTGGTGAAACGTATTGCAGGTTGTAGCGCCTTGTGCACCACGCTGTTTGCGTCAGGCTTTGGCACCCACTTGAACTGCGTGACTTTGTTCATCACTTGGTCGCGGAAGCCGCCGTAGAACCGTGGCACATTGTTTGGGTTCACCAGCTTGGCGATACCGTATGCGTCAACCGGTGACTGTGACGCTGGCGTTCCTGTCAACATCCATAGCCATGTGTCCGGCAAGAGTAATTTACTCAGGATTTTCCACCGCTTCGTCTGAGGATTTTTATATGCGTTGGCTTCATCGACGACGATCAAATCAAACTTACCGTTGGCAATCGCCTCGGACACGATCTCTACACCGTCAAAGTTGATGATGACAAACTCAGCATCACCCGCAATAATGTCGCGGCGCTTCTCTGGCTTGCCGTAGGCAACATCTACACGGCGGTGCATAGCAAACCTAAACAAGTCGTTGCGCCATGCTGAATCCATGATGGACAAGGGGCAAATCACCAGCACGCGCTTGATGATCTTTTGTGTCATCAGGTAGTCAGCCGCCCAAATCACCGATGCCGTTTTGCCTGTGCCCTGCTCGTTGAAACAGAACGCACGGCGGTGCATGGTGAGGAATGACGATGTAACTTTTTGATGGTCGAATGGTTTATGAAGGCCGGGCCACTTGTATGTGCCGTTGATTGGTGACGGTGCGTTGATACGCAAATTCTTGAGCACCAATGCTTCTTCCAAACCCCAGTTGACCAGCACGCTGGCAACATCACCATCATCCTCCAACACCTTGCTCTTTGGTATCACCGTAGTGATGCGATCAGGGTTGCGTACCTTGAGCAGTAATGCTCTGTTGTCAATGATCTCCATGTACTCTCCGATAGTTATGCACTCCAAACACGGTCTGTGTTTAGAGGGGTGCCACCGTCTCAGATTTGCACTGAGTTACCTTCCCTTGTCGGGCTGTGCTTCGCTAGAGCACCCACGATAGCATGTGGCACCTTACGGGTGCCAGTCGGTCAATCCCCAAGCGAAAGGGTATTCTTGTGATTGACTGATGCGGTTTCGCCCATGAAGGGAGTCGTATCCCCTGCGCTACTTACCACTCACACCTTACATCAGTAGCGCGGCGTGCGTTATTTTTTCTTGCGTTCGCGTTTGCTTACTTCGGACACTAGGTTGTGGTTCGAGTCGCGCTTGAACGAACGGTTAGCTGATGCGGATTGAATCTTCACACCATCTTTGTTTGAGCCACCTTTGTCCAGTGCCTTCACGTGGGCAACATCTTTACCTTCGCGTGCATCAGCTTTGCCGTTGCCGTTGAGGTCTTTACCTTTTTTGTCCAATGCGCGGCGTGCGCGTTGACGCTCCATGCGTGCCTCGTGTGCACCTGCACGTTTCTTTTCTACTTGCCACTCGTGCTTCGCGTCACGATCAGCTTTGTTCTTATACGGCATCGCCTGCTCCAAAAAATTTAATTGTGGTGTTGAAGTCTCGTGCGTACTCAACCGCCGCCTTGAATTTGTTTATTGGCACCACGTTGCCGTAGTCGTCTACACAGTAGCTTTTACCGTATATGGACACAAGCCCATCCCCAAAATCAAACATCAGTCTTTCCTTCCGTTGTGATGACAATCTAGCACGGGGCACCAACCTTTGCAAGTGAAATTCTGCTTGGGGTTGAACACGCCGTTGGCATACGCCGCCTCACGTGCGACCAGCGCACCGTCTAGTTCTGAAAAAATCTTGTACCCATTCCAAACGTCGTACTGCGCCTTGATGAAGTCACCCACCACAACGAACAGCAACCCGCCCTTGACAACTTCGACTTCGGGAAAGTGCACGAATATGCAAGCCGCCATCAGTGCAAGTTGTTTAGGGTCAGCGTACTTACTGCTCTTACCCGTCTTGTAGTCAACGACACGGGCTTCTTTCTTTGCCTTGTTGATGATGACCAAATCGGCAACGCCACGGTACCAAACTTCTTTGTCAAAGAATCCGCAGGGTGCAAGGCGACCATCCACCTTCTTGATACCCATCTTGAGTTCACAGTGCTTCTCACCTTCAATGGCGTTCAGCTTGTCCAGCATGGGTTTGATGTAGCTGTACTTTGCAGGTACGGGCTTCCCGTCACGGATGTATTCTTCTGCGGCAAGGTGCACATCTTTGCCGTACATGATCGCTTCACTCTCAGGCTCTTTTATGTCCTTCACCACACGCAGGTGGTAATATTTTTTAGGGCATTGGTCGAACAGTGTAAGGCTCGAATAACTCCATGCGGGTACCTTGGTCATGGGTTTTGTCCTTCCATGATGGGCAACCAGCGCATTACGCTCTCGTCATAAACGATGGGGGGCATGGTGGGGTGGCGTGCCACAACCTCATTTGTTGGTGTGAGCATGAATTGCGTCTGCTCCTCATAGCCAAGTGGCAGTTCTGTTATGTATTGTGGTTTCACTCAGCAATCCCCATAGCTTTCTCCATACCCTGCTTCACAGTTCAGCGGGATACCTTTCGCCCAGTCGGGCACAAAGCGCATACATTCCATCACATACGCCATAGCTTCTTCGGCTTCCTCTTTGGGTGCCACACACGCCACAGCATCGTGTACGGTGAGTACGACACGGTATCTCTTCGCAATCTTTAACATCTGTTCACCGATGATGATGCGTGCCAACCCCTGACAAACGTTCTCTGTCAACTTGCCGCCATACAGCTTCACCGAACCCTTGCGGGTGTCGTAAATATACTGCACTTTGCCTTGCGCGTCTACCATCCTACGCAGGTTGGGGTAGCGTTGGTACAAGCCGTTGGGCATGAGCAACCCTTGCTTGTGAACCTCCACACAGCCGTTGCCCCACTTGGTTGTCTGCCCTGCGGCTAGAGCACTAATTGCCGTGGAGCCTCTCTGCCATAGAGCCGGTATATAGGGGTAGGTGTCTCGATAGGTTTTAATGATTGCGGCTGATTCCCCCTCACTGACCTGCACACCGAAAGTCTTGAGTTGAGCCATGAACTTCGCACTGCCCATGCCATAGCCTGCGCCAAGAATTGTGGTTTTGCCCACAAACCGTTCGGGCGCAGTAACATCTTCTCGCGCCTTGTTGTAGATAGCCGATGCCATGATTTTGTAAACGTCTTCGCCATTCGCAAATGCCTCCACCAAGTCGGTCTGCCCCGCGAACCATGCAAGCACACGGGCTTCAATTTGTGATGAGTCACAGTCGATCATGACGTGACCTTCGGGTGCAAGGATGGCCTTCTTCAGCACCCCTGCGTTCTCCCCGCGTGAGGGAAGGTTTTGGAAATTCAGTTTGTCGGTACCCCCCCACCGACCCGTGTGTGCGGCGTAGTAAGAGAGGGGAACAGGTATCAACCCTCGCCCCGCAATCCCGATCAGCCGTTCGGTTCGCGTCTCTTCAAGCGTGGTCTTGTTGCCAAGCCGTGCGGCAACCATCGCCTGCACTCGCACATCAGGGTGTTCAGCCAGAGCCTTGAACCCTTCGTCACTCTTAGCCAGTGCCAACGCCACCTTGCCCGTAGTCGGGCTAATCTTCGTGGGTGGGTCAACGCCAAGCGACACCAGAACATTGGCAAACTTCTGGTTGGACATTAAATCGTCAAGCGATACATTGGCGGCCTCAAGAAGTTTTGCCTTCTTGTCACGCACATCAGCAAGGTGTTTATCGAGCAAAACGGGATCGAGCCTCAACACTGGTTCTGTAAACATTCTGATGGTTAAGTCGATCAGCTTCAGTTCGGTCGTCTTGGTTGATGACGCCATGAACTCATTGAACAGTACGATGAACAGTTTGTAGGTCAGGGCAACGTCGTTCTTGCAATACGCCCCATACTGTGCAAGCTGTTGCGGGGTGAAGTCCTCACGGCGCAAGTCGATCGCCCACTTGGTATCGTCACCCTTTTGCCCAAGTTCGTAGTGCTTGGTCAGCTTGTCCAAACTGCCGCCCACCTCAGTGCCGTGAATGGCACGCGCCATGCTGATGGTGTCAGCGATTGCCTTGGGCTTGATGTTGTAGTGCCAACTCAAGATTGCCATATCGAACATGGCGTTGTGCGCCACAGCCATGCTGTTCGCCCAATCAAACTGCTTCAAGAAGTTGTAGGTGTCAAGGTAGTTTCCACTGAACCACTGCGGCTCACCATCACCCTCCTGCACCGACACGCCAATCACCTCAAAGCGTGGGTCGCGCACATACTCCTCAGTTGTCTGAGTCTTGAACCCCAAGTCCTTGCTTGTGTAATAGGTCTCGAAATCCACCGTTAATATCTTCACTCTTTTTCTCCTTCAAAAATGCTTCAACGAATACGGCAAATTCTTCTTTCTTTGCGCCATGCCTAAAACCGTTATGGTAGAAGTGCAACACACCATTCCCCAAATCAACGATGTAGTAATCACCAAACTTTATGCCAGTGTGCACCGCCGTAGTAGCAAGCCCCCGTGGGTCAGTCCAACCCACCGAGTAGCGTTCGCTCATTTTGTATTTAAGCGTGCCACTCATCAGAAGTTCAACCCAAAGAAGGATGATACATACGGCAGGAATTCGTCTTTCTCGAACACGGCACTCTCCCCCGTCACTTTGTGTGTGATGCCAAACCTAGTGTCGTCAAAGTGCCACAACATGTAGTCACCAATGTGTATAACGGGGTTCCTCTCGCGGTAAATTGCCGCTAGTTCTTGTTCACTCGCGCTCATTTGCTTGCCCTTTCAATGTCCTTCACTGCGTAGTACTGGTTGACAACATCTGGGTGTGTATCTGCTATCCACAACAACAAGGCCCGCAGGTCTTCGTGGTCTTTCCTCAACTCATCAATGCGTGATGCGTGGTCAGAGGTCACACCGCCAAGGTTTATAAGCGCGTCAGCAATCATCCCTGCTTGGTTCGCCAAGCTGTTTTTTACCGCATACATATCCATCGGGCGCGATGCGGGTGGCTTCATGTATACATGGTTGTCGGGGTAGTTCATGATTTAGCCCAATCTTCAAGAAGTTTGTTAAAACTGGCGTCACTGCCTGTGGAGGCTACAACATCTTTCACGGCGTTGTATTCGTTGAGGATGCCCTCGTGTGTTGTCATCACCCAATTCATAAACTCTTTGGTATCTCTGAGTTCTTGTTTCAAGGCGTCAATGTTGGCGGCGTGGTCGTTCAGCATTTCCAATACATGCTCAAACATTTCGTGCGATGTGTTCGTTGCTGTGCGCATGTCGTTTATTGCTTGTACATGCTTATTGCTTGGTCGGGTTGCGACACGGTTTTGATACCGTTCCCACATGGTCTGGGGTTTCTTTGGTGTTTCTCTCATCTTGCGTTCCTTTCTGCGTTGGCAATGTCTTGCAGTGCCTTGTGTTGTTCCATCAACTCGTCATAGTTCTCCACCGTGCGTTGCAGGATGTACCGCAACGCCTCAACCTCTTTCTTTAACTCCATCGTCTCACCGTATGGTGTCAGGGCACTTTGGCTCCACGTGTTTGGGTTATTCGCAATGGTTGAGTTTAGTAGCGCTTGCGGGTTGCTTATTGCCACCCATGACCCCGCTTGTTGGGCGGGGTTCGTAGGGGTTGTTGTGTTGGTAGTTGTTGTGGTGTGGGTCAAGCCGCCTTGCCCACCCATGATGCCGTCAAAGATTCCCATCGCCGTAACTCACTGGTTGGCCTGATGTTTTGGGGATTGCTTGTGCGTACCCTTTCATCTCCGCAGACCTATCAGTTTTACCCAACGCTTCGAGCTCTTGTATGGATGTGTATTGGTTCAACAAGTCAGGGTGTGTGTCCTTCGCCCAATCGTAAAACTTGGTCATTGGTTGCAACCGTTGCCACATAGCTTGCATGGTGCTGTTCTGTGCGTTGATACGGTCATGTAGGATGTTGAGTTCTTTCTGCACGTCAATCATTTGATCTCTCCAAAAAATTTGTGTTTAGCTTCGTACTCTGCCCTCTGAATGTCTTGCAGGGCGTGGTACTGCTTGAGGATTTCGGGGTGGGTTTCATTAATCCACTCCAATGCCTTGCGTGTGTATTGACTGGTGACGATTTCCATCTTCACATCGTTCTCCAACTCAAGAATCTTTGCACGCACCTGTGGGTCTAAGAATGGGTTGGTTCGCCACTCACCAAGTTGTTGTTCTTTAGGTTCTTCACTCATGGCATGTCCCTCGTGAGGCGGCCTTCTTCCATCGTTGCCTTTTGCAAGTCCATCAGTGCTTTGTACTGCGCCACGGTCTCGGGGTAGGTTTCGATCAGCCATGTGTAGAAGCCGTTGATGTGCTCAATCTTTTTACTGGCATGGCGCATTTCACTTTTCAGTTCGTTCATTGCGCTTCTATGGCTTCTCTCCATCGCGCTGATTTCGTTTCGTACCTCGGTCAACACGCGGGTTTCAAACCCCTGTTGGTGCCAAGATTCGATGCCACTTGGTGCTCGTTGTTTAGCCACTTGTTCAATCCTTTCTTGATAGCGTGCTTCTTCCATCTGGCGTATCTTCTCCATGCGCCATTGGTACTCTTGCTCTGACATGCTGGCAAAGTCCCCCAAGGTCATGGGGGGTATCAAAGGGTTATTGGTTTTAGCCACTTGAACTCTCCAGTTCTTCTAACAGAATGTCAGTCATTTCGATGACGGTTTGCGCCGCACTTCTGAAGTGGCGTTCACTCCAGTGAGCATTTGGGTCAGTCATGTATGCCTTCATAAGTTCAATAGCGGTGTACTGTCGTAGGGTCATGCCTTCCTGTGCGGGTGCAGGCACCCACTCCATCTCTGACCATTCGTGCCCTGCTCGTGGAAATGCGTTGCTCATCTCAGTTACCTCCAAAGATTTGTTTCAACTCGTCATACAAGCGGCGTGCTTGCCACACACTCAAACCGTTCACCACATCTTCGGCAGACCATACGGGGTTGGTGTCGTGAATAGCCGTGGTGGGTACGGGTAAAACGGTGGGTATGGGTAGCCCCTCTTTAAACAAGTCACTCAGCCCTGTGCGGGGTTCAAGCAGTGGGGCGGTCTCCAACATCTTGTCGAGTTGTTCACGTGCGGCTTGCTTAGCTGCTTTGACCTGACGCGCTTTCTCCATACGAGCTTGTGCCGCCTTGAGTTTTTTATCTGCCGCATCACGCAACGCTTTGCCTTGTGCTTCGGGAATGACACTGTATGCGTAAATGGTTTTGCCATGCACTACCTCGCCACTTTCTTCGCGGGACAGCACATACCTGCCAGTAAGCTGTGTGAGAAGTGACGACACGTTGCCCAAGGGAATGTCGTAATTTTTATCCTCAATAAGTTTGTACAAGGCTTTGCTCGTTATGCCAGGGTTTGCGGCAATGATGTTGATAAGTTTCTGAGTTGTTGTAACGCGTTTTTCCATAGTTGTCTCCTGTGTAGGTTGTGAAGTTGTTTCAGGTTGTTGGTCTTGCTTGTCCCACTCGTTGAGCACACGGCTCATTTCGTCTCTCAAAGTTCCCATTGCTTATCTCCTTCCATTAAAAGTTGCAATGTCATCTAACATAACGCGAACATCTTGTATGTTGTCCTCGTTTACCACCATCACACGG
>SESA01001500.1_pt1 | contig 12048 bp, 9 predicted proteins | sample 3171451 | NCBI WGS metagenome assembly SESA01 (sample SAMN06051862, study PRJNA518727) | freshwater metagenome | biome: subpolar coniferous forest; feature: holomictic lake; material: water; isolation source: holomictic Lake 227, 8 m depth | place: Canada: near Kenora, Ontario | collected 2013-06-25...
CGCAACGTAAAGGCGCCCGCTATCTGCTTGGCGCATTAGCGGCCCTCCCGAAAGGGTCCGCCAAGCTCATCCTCTACACGCGTGCTTCGGTCGACCGCGAGCTTCTTCGCGGTTTCGAGTCCGTCGACATCGAGATCCGCGGAGGACTTTCGGATGCCGAGCTCGCGGCGGATATGAAACGCTGCGATCTCGTCGCGTTGCCTTCCATCGCGGAAGGCTTTGGCCTCGTCATCCTCGAGGCCATGGCCTGCGGCGTCCCCGTGCTCTGCACGACCAGCACCGGTGGTGCCGACTTTATCGCCCATCGCCAGAACGGCCTGCTTATCGAGCCAGGCAGCGCCGTCGCCATCGAGCAAGAGCTTGTCTGGGCGCTGTCGCATCGCGATGAGCTCTTTCAGATGGGCCAAGCCGCGCGCCTCGAAGCCGCCAAGCACACCTGGGCAGCCTACCGCCGCAAGTTCTTCGCCGCCTACGTAGCCTCGACCCAGGAATAATTTCACTTTTGCACCTTTGCACGCCTTCTAGCCTCCCCTGGTCCTCCGGCCCTCAGGGCCTCCTATCCTCGATCTCCACCATGCCAGCAGACCCCCATCTGTCAGCCTTGGCGCTCCCAACCGCCAACCGCTAACCGCCAACACCTTCCTCACATGCCCTTCGCCCGCATCCTCCGCTCCAGCGCACTCATTGGCGGAGCTCAGGTCGTCGTCCTCGCGGCGGCGTTCGTCCGCGCCAAGGCGATCGCGCTGATCCTCGGTGCTTCGGGCGTCGGCCTCATCGGAATCTTCAACGCCTTCAGCGGCAACGTCTCGTCTTTTGCCGGCTGGGGTCTGGGCACCTCTGGCGTACGGCTCATCGCTGGTGCTCCGGAAGAAGAGAAGCCTGCCAAAGTAGCAGCCGTCCGCCGGATGGGCTGGACGCTGAGTCTGCTCGGGCTTGCGTTGGCACTTATCCTCTTCTGGCCGGTTGGAAGCGTGACCTTCGCCTCGACGCAGTATGCTGTCGAGATGGCTATCGTCGCCCTGGCCGTCCCCTGCGTGATCGCCTCCTCGGCCTGGTCAGCGGTCTTGCAGGCCTCTGGTAAGATTGCCTCCCTTGCGAAGGTCCAGGTCGCCGGCGCCTTGACTGGCCTCGCACTCGGGCTCCCCGCCATCTGGCTCTGGGGGACCATCGGTATCGCGATTAGTATTTTCTTAGCCGCCGCGGTTCCGGCCTTTGTCCTCTGGCGTACCGCCCGAGCGGAATCCCAGCCGGATTTAATTGAGTCCGTGGAAGAGGCGGACATTCGCCAGCTTGTCTCGCTGGGCGGTGCCCTAATGGTAGTAGCCTGGCTGGGTCAGCTCTCGGCCTATGCCGTACGCCTCGCAATCGTGCGATTCGACGGCCTTGACGCCGCTGGCTATTATCAGGCCGCCTACGCCATCTCGGGTAGCCTGCCGGGTTTCGTCTTCGCCGCGATGGGAGCCGACTTCTTCCCGCGCGTTGCCGCGGCGAAGGATGAGGCCGAAGCTCGTAGTATTACCGAGAAGCAGATCCTGGCCGGCCTGTTGCTTGGCGTGCCATTGATCGTCGCGTTGCTCACGCTTGGCACGCTCAGTATTCGCCTGCTCTATGCCGATACGTTCGACGCGGCTATCCCCCTGCTGGCCTGGATGACCTGGGGTGTCTTCGCGCGCCTGATCGCATGGCCACTCGGATTCTGGATGATGGCCCGGCGGTCCGCGCGGGCGTTCATCGTCGTGGAAGGCGTGGCTTGCCTGATCTCCTTGGCTCTGCCCCTCGTGCTCATGGACCGCATGGGATTAGTTGGTGCCGCCATCGGCTTCTTCTGGGCCGCCATCCTGTATGCCGTCCTGCTGGTCTGCCTGTTGTGTCGCGGGTCGGGTATGACGCCGGGAGCGGGCACCGTGAAGGCCGTCTTCTTCGCCGCGCTGGCGGTCTACGCCTGCCAGTGGCTGGGCGCTCTTAGCGATAACCTTTATTTCGGCCTCCTGCCGACGACCCTAGCCGCGGCCGGATGCTTCTGGTATTACCGTCGCATCATCTCGAAGGAGAACGAGGCCCGCGCTGCATGAAGACCACGATCATCACATTAGCCTATAACCATGAGCGCTATATCCATGAGTCGCTCGTATCCGTACTTGTCCAGACGCGGCCGGCCGACGAGATCATCGTCATCGACGACGCTTCTCCCGATGGAACGGCTACCGCCATCGAGGGATTCATCAGGGAGCATCCCGAGGGCCCGATTCGTTTCATCCGCAATGAGCGTAACCTTGGTCTCACGGGTAGCTTCGCAAAGGCTGTGGCGATGGCCAGCGGCGACATTCTTATCATGATGGCTGGGGACGACGTCTCTGCACCTGACAGAGTCGAACGCAGCCTTGCCTATTTTGCAGACCATCCTTCCGCGATGGCTCTTATCGCCAATGCAGACATAATCGATGACGACTCTCGCACATACGGAGTTCTAGACAATTGCGCAGGCATTGCCGAGTCAGCCGCACTCAGCTTGGAAGGCCTTCCGGAGTGGGCTTATTTTCTTCGAGGCCGCAGTTCATGCGGCGCGACCGCCGCTTACCGGGCCGAAGTCTTCAGAGCGTTCTCTCCACTCCGAGTCGGGCTTTATGCCGAAGACGACCCGGCCGCATTCAGGGCAATGCTACTCGGAACCTGCGATTTCTTGCCCGAGCCGCTTGTGCGTTGGCGCCGGCATGCGAATAATCTTAGTTACGCCGGTGGCTCCAAACGTGGCCCAGAGATGGCCGTCCATTTCCGTAAATGCGAAGCGATGGTAGACCAGATGATTGCCGACGCTGACGAGTGGAAGGCCCGCCATAGAGACCGACCTGGGGCCGGCTTCGATCATGCGGTCACCACCTTTCGCTTCCACAAGGCGAAGTGGGCGCTCTGGGCAGCTGCTCATGAGAGAGGACTGAGTCTCTTGGCATTCTTCTTGGCCGCGAGGAATATGGCGGAGTGTCGGCCCACATTATATGCCTTCCTCAAGGAAACATGGCGACCTGCTTGCCGGATGTTCATGCCGTTCTCCTTGCAGCGCCTGCTGGCTAATCTCAGTTCCCATCGATGAAGGTACTCATCCTTACTTCCGAGATGCGTACGGGTGGCACTTGTCGTGACGCAATTGAATGGGCTAACCGTCTTGCCGCCGGTGGCGATGATGTGACATTGGTCGCCTTATCGGCGGTGGGGTCGGGAGTATCCCGACTTTCCTCCCGCGTAAGCTTCGAAGATCTAGGCGGTGGCCGTGCCGTCGCTTCCGCAGCCCGTCTGCTTAGGCTTCTGCGTCGCCATCCTGTTACGCCTATTCTGGCTAATGCCGGTAACCTGGCCGCTTTGGCGGTCATCTTCCGCGGGATTGGGCTTATTAAGAATAAGATTGTTTACGTGGACCCATTCAACCCGGCCGACACTTTCCGCCGGGAGGTCAAGGTGGCGCTTATTTACCGATGGCTGCTTTGGAGGGCGGATGCCTTTGTACACCTCTCTGCATTCTCTGAACGTATCCACCTTGGACTTGGGCTTAGCAAGTTGCGATCGCATTTGGTTCCGAACATTTCCTCAAGGAGTCGCGCTGTTAATACGCAAAGGCAGATTCAGTCACCGCTGCGTCTGGTTGCCGTTGGTCGGCTCGATGTCATCAAAGGATTCGATCGTCTGATTCGGGCCTTTGACCGCGTCATTGCGCGCTGGCCTGGAGCTACATTGCGGATAATCGGCGAAGGGTACGACCGTTCCAGACTTGAGAGGATTATCACTGAAATCGGTAACACAAATTCAGTGAAGTTAGCCGGGCATTCCGATGATGTCTCCGGCGAACTCCGGAAGGCCGACCTGTTTGTGCTTCCTTCCCTTTACGAAGGAATGCCAAACACCTTGGTCGAGGCCTTAGATCAAGGAATGCGTGTCGTAGCCACGCCCTGTCGGGGTTCGGTGAGATCGCTAATGCACAAAATTGGCGCCTCTGACATGATTGTTTCGGACGACTTCTTCGCTGACGATTTAATTCGGGCGCTCGAAGCCGCCATCGCTTTGGACAAGGACAGCTGGGATGCTATCCATGCACGTCATAAAGTAATTTTCGATAACGAGCAAAATTTCAAAAAGCTCCGGCTACTACTTGCCTAATGAGTCTCGTCGTCCTCACCAACATCCCGACTCCTTACCGCACGGCGTTCTTCGACGCTTTGGCGGAGGCGGCGGCGCAGGCGGGGCAGCGCTTTCACGTACTCTACTGCGCGAAGACCGAGCCGGGTCGCCATTGGCCTTACGACGCCTCTAAGATCCGCCACGCTCATACGGTGCTACGCGGATTCCATCCGTCGCTCACGGGCATCCACGCCCATCTGAACCCTGGAGTACTGGCGGAGTTGAATCTGCTTAAGCCCGATACTTTGATTATCGCGGGGGCATGGAATACGCCGACGATGCTGATCGCCGGACTGAACATCTACTCGCCGCATCCGCGCCGATTCTTCTGGAGCGAAGGCCATGCCGACGCGGCGCTCCATAAGCGCGGCCTCATCGCCTGGCTCCGCCGTCGCATCTATCGCACGTTTGATGGCTTCGCTGTGCCGAACGCGAAGAGCGCCGAGTGGGCGCTTGCCCAGGCTGGCAGCCCGCGCCCCATCGTCATTTTGCCGAACGCCATCGATGCGAAGGCCTTCGCCCGGCCGTCTGCGGACGCTCGCGCCGAGGCGCGTCGTACGCTCGGACTTGAGAGCGAGGGCAGGGTGCTGGTGCAAGTGTCGGCCCTGACCGCACGCAAGGGCGTGCTCGAATTAGCCCAGGCATTCCTGGCGTTACCATCCGAAGATCGCCGCGGGGCAAAACTCCTCTTCGTCGGCGAAGGCGAACTGCGTTCCCAGCTCGAGAGTTTAGCGGCCGAATCAGCCGGCGCGATTCGTGTGCTCGGTCAGTTGCCTCCCGCGGAAGTGCGTCGCGTCCTCTGGGCGGCGGATGCATTCATATTGAATACCCGCCTCGACCCAAATCCGCTTTCCGCCATCGAAGCCGCGGCCGCCGGATTGCCGGTCGTGATGTCTGCCGCCGCCGGCAACATCCGCGAAGTCGTCGAAGTCGCTAATACCGGCTTCGTCATCCGCGATCCGGCTGACCCTTCGGAGGCGCTGCGTGCTGTGCTTTCAGCTTCCGATGCTCAGCTCGCCGAGATGGGCGCCCGGGCTACCGAATTGGCCAGGGCTCAGTTCGACGCGTCCGCCGTCGCCAGGTCGCTCATCCGCCAGCTTTATCCATGATCAGAAAGATAGCCCAACGCCTCTTCCCAGGTTTCGCGGCTTGGTATCGCCAGCGGCGCGACCAGCGCATGTTTGCGGCGCAGCGGATGCGCCCGACGGCGCTGGGTTTCGATTTTATCGGAGTCGCGGGCATGCCTGAATCACGGACGGCCTCCGGCGAGGTCACGCTGTTGCGGTCGCTGCTGCGCGGCCAAGATCTGTTCGTGGATGTGGGCGCTAATTGCGGGCTCTACACGCTGCTCGCCTGCCAGGCGGGCGTGCCGACCCTGGCCGTCGAGCCGAACGATCTTAATTTCCGCCGGCTGGCGGAGAATCTGCAGCATAACCGCTTCGCTCAGGCTAAGGCTCTCAACGTGGCCCTCGGCGATCAGCAGGGGAAGTGCCTTTTGTATGGCGGCGGCGAAGGCGCCAGCCTGCTCAAGAACTGGGGCGGTATGGCCAGCACGTATGCCCGCGAGGTGGAGGTAGAGACTTTGGATGGATTGCTCGGCGGGCGCGCGACGTCAGAACGGGTGCTCATCAAGGTAGATGTCGAAGGCCACGAACTCGCGGTTTTGGCTGGAGCTAGGCAATTGCTCGCCCGTGCCGCCGCCCCTTGCTGGATCATCGAGCATTCCTTCCGCGAAAACCAGGATGGCTTGATCAATCCCTCGTATCTCAAGCTGTTCGAGGTTTTTTGGACGGCAGGGTATGCCTGCGAGACTTTTGACCTCGAGCGCCGGCCGGTGCTGCGGACAGATGTCGAGCGCTGGCTCGCCACGGGGGTGCGAGACTTCGGAGGCATCAACCTTCTGTTCCGCAAGCCGTAATCCGGAACGGAGATAACTTCACAATCAAGCCGCACGCCTGTGCGGCTTTTTTGTGCCCGGATGGGTCGGCGCTTACTTGCGGATCTCGATCATGAGCCCGAGGCCTAAATCGATGTGCCGCGCAACGGCCTTGATTAGCCAGCGCGGCCACAGGGCCCTGGCGACGGTGAGGAGGAGGCCGCGGTGGCGCTGGCCGACTTCACCTTCAAGCAGGTCGCCGAGGCAGGGCGTGACGATGGTCCGCACGCTGGCCGCACCGGCGAAGAGCGCCCGGGCTTCCGCGGCGCTGTAGGCCTTGGTGCCAGGCGATTCGAGGTAGCGGGCGTAGATCTCATCGAGCCCGATCCAGGGCCGGCCCCGCAGCAGGGCGTAACGCGTCCAGAGCATCCAGCCGACCGGCGAGCGGCGATGATAGATCATCACGCGGGCCACGCCGCCGGGGCGGAGCACACGGAGGATTTCCCGGGCCGCCTGCGGCGTGTCCGGGGAGTGATGGATGACGCCCCAGCTGTAGACGAAGTCGAAGGAGTTATCCGCGAAGGTGAGTTTCTCCGCGTTGCCGGCGGCCAGTTCGCTATGCAACCCGAAGGCCTGGAAGCGCTGGCGGGTATGCTCGAGTGCGCGATCGGTGAGGTCGAGGCCGCGCAGGCTGCGCGGGCCGGCTTCGGCGAGCTTCTGGTGGTCAGAGCCCATGCCGACGCCAATCTCAAGCACGTCTTTATCCTGGGCTTCTTCGAAACGCGCAAAGGGACAAAGGTAGGGCTCTAGTTCGTAACGCAGCTTGCTGACCTGGGCGTAGCGCTCCTGGTCGGTGCCCTGACCGGCGTAGACTTCGCCGCAGCTGCTACGATTCCAGAAGTCGCGAACATCGTTCAATTCAGTCATGGCTGCGGGGTGGGGCTAATGTGCGAGCGCTCCCCCCGAATGTCAGCAAAAAGGCGGCTGCGTCGGGTCACGATTGTGCGGTATCGCGGTATCGAAGGCAGTCGCGCCCCTGCCCAAAGCAATCATCCGGTTCCCGGCTCCCCTTCGGTTGCCTCTCCTCTTGCCCACGGGCCCACTAATCAACCGGTCAACTAACGCTATCTCTCCGATCTCCGGTTTCCCTTTGATGCTTCGGCCTCTGGTCAACCGGTCAACTAGTGTTGGCTCTCTCTGGTCAACTGAGCCTCTGGGCCTCCGAGCCTCTCATACTGTCTCGATCTGGCCCACTGGCCCACTGATCAACGGTTCAACTAACGCTATCTCTCCGATCTCCGTCTTCCCTTTGATGTTTCGGCCAGCTGATCAACCGGCCAACTAGTGTTGGCTCTCTCTGGTCAACCGAGCCTCTGGGCCTCCGAGCCTCTCATGATGCATCCGTTGCCAATCGGCCCACTGATCAACGGTTCAACTCATCTTGCCCCCGCAGCCCCTTACCCCCTAACTCACCTCATGCCCCGGATATGGATAGTTCTGCTGGTCGCGCTCGCCGCCACTTTGCCGGCGGCGGAACGGCTATTCGACGCGGGGCATTGGCACGCTTCGATTATCCTGCCGGCAAAACCTGAGCCCGATGAATGGTATGCGGCCCAGTCCTTGGCGGAATGGTGCGAACGGGTGACAGGCCAGCGGCCCGAGGTACTTTCCGAAACTCCCGGCCGCGCCGCGCCGACGCTCGCCCTCTTTGTCGGCCAGACGGAAGCCGCTCGCCTCGCCGGCGTGGCTGCCCCAGCGGTCGAGGGCGACGCCGCCGTCCGCCGCGTGGTGGGCTCGGCCGTTTTTCTGCTCGGTAATAATCCGGTGGCCACGCGCATCGCCGTCGGCCGCTTCTGTGAACAGCAGCTGGGGATTTTCTTCGTCCAGCCTGGCCCGCAGGGCGCGGAATGGACGAAGCTGACGCAGGTCGGCGCGCCCGCGCCCGATGATTTCTCGCCGGCGTTTCGTTGGCGCGAGTTCAGCGGCCTGAATGAAGTCTCGGCCGACTGGGCTTTTTCCATCGGCCTCGGCCACGCGCCGGCCTTCTCCCATGCGATGAATGCGGCCTTTGGGAAAAAACAATGGCAGGAAGACCCGACGCTCTTCCCGCGCGTCGGCGGGCAACTCCACGAACCGTCACTCGGCGCGTATGAGCCGAACCCGAACCTGGCGCACCCTAAGGCCCCTGAGATGGGCGCCCACTACGTCCGCAGTTTTTTCTATGACCACCCGGAGGCGTTCTCGGCTCCTTTCGGCGTCAACGACTCGGTAAAATTCGATGACTCCGTCGCCTCCGAAGGATGGTATCGTGATCGCCCGGTCCGCACGGATTACCTGATCGGCTTTCTGAACAAGGTAGCGGCTTCCTTCTGGCAGCCGACGGGCGATCTGGCCGGCGAACATCATGCCATCGGCACGCTGGCCTATATGCAGACCTTGCGCGCACCGTCGGTGCGCGTGCATCCGGCCATCTTCCCCTGGGTCTGCGCTGATCGGCTCGGTTACGGCGATCCCGCCTTCGCCACCCAAGACCGGGCCAACGTGGCCGCCTGGGCGCAATCGGGCGCCCGCCGCGTCGGTGTTTATGATTATGCCTACGGCGCGCCGGTCGCCTGCCCGCGGGTGAATTTCGGACCGCTTACCGCCGCCATCCGCGCCACGCACGGGGCGGGGGCACAAGGTTGGTATGCGGAGTTGCAACCCTTGTGGGCGTTTGATGCGCCGAAGGTCTGGTTGACGGCGAAGCTGCTCGAAGACCCCGATCGCGATCCGGAAGAACTCCTCCGCCGCTGGTTTGCCGCCGCCTACGGCCCCGCCGCGGGGTCGATGCGCGCTATCTTTAATACGGTCGGCGTCGCCTGGACGCGCGATGCGCAGAAAGGCGGGAAAGATCAGTTCCTGCGACACTTCCAGGATGAGCGCGGGGTCTTCGTGCTCAATGAGGCGGAACGGCAACGTATCGAGATCGATTTACAGACGGCGCAAGCGGAACTCGATCGTCTCGCGGGCAATGCCGCCGGCCCGCACGAGCGACAGCGGGCACGCCTGCATCAATTCGCCCAAGCTTGGTCGCTTTACTGTGCCTACCGATCCACGGTGGCCGCACGCCTGGCGGAGGCGGGCGACATTCGCTCCATCGAGTCCGATTATCTCCGTCGCGAGCAGCTCTTTAATCATCGCTGGGGCACTTCGGGCGTCCCGGTGAGATGGTCCGGCTTTGTGGCCGCTGCCGGCTTGGCGAAACCCTGGGGCTCCGAAGCGACCGACGCCGGCGGGGTGTCTTTGGGCCCAGACCGCGCGTTGGTCGAACCGCTCATCGACCTCGCGCCCTCGCGTCACCCGCTGATCACATGGCAGAGCAGCGGCCTGCATCTGGTGGCACCCGCTGGCCGGCTTGGGCCGTTCCCGATCAAAGGACTCCTCGACGCGGGCCAACTTCTGCGGGTCACTCTCACGGGGCGGCCGGTGGCCGACGCGGAGGCTGTCACGCAGCTCACCCTGCGGTTCTTGGGCGCGGGCAAGACACAGACGGCCGCGATCAACTGCCTTGCGGGCGGCGGCACGCTGACGGTGGCCGTACCGGTCGACGCCACCCGTGCGGAGTACGAAATTGCTTTCACACGTGAAGCGTTCATCCAAGAGGTCTCCGCCCAGCGGATCACCCCGGCTCACCGCTAAATGCTCAAGCGTCTCTTCGATATCGGCTTCTCGCTCGGCTGGCTCATCGTCTTTGCGCCGTTGCTGCTGCTCGTCGCGATCCTCGTTCGACTGAAACTCGGCTCCCCCGTCCTTTTCATCCAGGAGCGGCCGGGATACCTCGGGCGCCCGTTCCGCATGGTCAAGTTCCGCACCATGACCGATGACCGCGGCCCGGAGGGCGAACTGTTGCCGGATGAGGCGCGCCTGACCGCTTTTGGGAAATTCCTACGCGCCAGCACGCTCGATGAGTTTCCCGAAATGTGGAACGTGCTCATCGGCGACATGAGCGTCGTCGGCCCGCGTCCGCTGCTCATGCGGTATATCCCTCGCTACAACCCATTCCAGGCGCGCCGGATGGAAGTGAAGCCCGGCGTCACCGGCTGGGCGCAGGTCAACGGCCGCAATCTGCTCAGCTGGGAGGAGAAGTTCGCACTCGATGTGTGGTATGTCGACCACCGGTCCTTCCTTTTGGACATGAAGATCGTCGTCATGACCTTCTTCAAGGTCTTCGCCCGCACGGGCATTAACGCGGGGGAAGGGAAGACGATGGAAGAGTTTTGGGGCAACACTAGGAATTAGAGGCCCAGAGGCCCAGAGGCTCGGTTGACCAGAGAAAGGCAGAGTTAGGCTTGGTCGGCTTTCAGGCGAGCCTGGCGAGTCCGGATAAGGCCGCCGAGCATACGTTCGACCTCACTACGTTTCTCGCAAAGGCGTCGATAGGATTCGGCATCAAGCCAGCCCACATCATGGGCAATCCATAACTGAGTCTCCAGCTCAGCGAGCGAACCTCGCGCGATTCGTAAGAAGTTCAACGCGTCCTTGTTGCTACTCCGGTCGTTGCCCTCGGCGATATTGGAAGGAACAGAGAGCGCAGCTCGGCCCATCTGATCACATAAAGCATAGTGAGGGCGAAGCATTGGCGATGAGCAGGCTCGATAGACGTCAGCCGACAGCGACCTAGATAGTCGCCAGACATGCAGGTCCCTGAACGTGAAGATATTTGGTCTTTCGGGCGACGGGCTTGAATCCATCGTGTCAGTCTATCCACAACCATGACTCTAGGCACCAAAGCGTGCCTGAATTCTATCACCTGAGGGATAACACTGGCTCAGGCCTTCGGCTTTCTGGTCAACCGAGCCTCTGGGCCTCCTGGCCTCTGCGAGTTAGAGGCTTAGTTGACCAGAGGCTCGGAGGCTCAGAACAGAAAAGGCTTCAGGCCTCCGCCGCCTTGGGTCGGATGAGGCCACGGATCTATCCCCCTAAACTGAATCGCCTGGTCAACCGAGCCTCTGGGCCTCTGAGCCTCTAACGTTTAAAGCCGAGAGGCCGAAGCACTGGATCTTGTTTCAGGGGTAGGCTGATCGGCGTACCGCCGGCCTGCGCGGACTGATACAGCGCGAGAATCAATTCCACGGCCTTGCGGCCTTCGGCGCCGTTGACGGCGGGCTGCTTGCCGGTGCGGATCGCAGCGATGGCTTCTTCGAGGTTGGAGCGATGCCAGGCATGGCCGATGGCTTTCGGATCGTTGGCGCCCGCGCCGCCGCCTTCGGTGGCCGGAGCGATTACGGAGGAATCCGAGGGCAGGGGCTTTTCGAATTCGAACGCGGTCAGTTTGTCGTCGCGCAGGACGGCGGCGCCGGTCGTGCCGTGGATACGGATCTCGGCCGGGAAACCCGTGCCGGACCAGCACGCAGTCGAGCTGGCGAGCGTCGCGCGGCAACCGTTGGCGAACTCGATCCAGCCGGCGGCGATATCCTCGACCTCAATGCCGTCATGGGCGACGAGCCCGGCGGTGGCGGAGACGCGCTTGGGTGCGCCGAGGAACCACAGCAGCAGGTCGATGGTGTGGATGCCTTGGTTCATCACGGCGCCGCCGCCGTCGAGGGCGAACGTGCCGCGCCAGGCGGCGGAGTCGTAATAAGCCTGCGTGCGCCACCACGGGATGAGCGCTCCGGCCATGGTCAGCTGGCCGAAGCGGCCTGCCTCGAGCGCGGCCTTGAGCGCGACGGCTCCCGAGCCGAATCGGCGGGGCAAGATGCCGGCGACCGTCACGCCGGCTTGGGCGCAGGCGGCGGTCAGTTCGTCGCAGCGGGCGAGGGTGACCTCGAGGGGCTTCTCGACGACGACGTGCTTGCCGGCCTTGGCGCAGGCGAGGGCCGGGGCGAGGTGATCGCCGCTCGGCGTGCAGAGGCAGACGATGTCTACGCCCGGGTGGGCTAGCAGGGCTTCGGGCGTCTCGGCGAAGGCGATGCCGTGCTTGGTCGCGAAATCGCGGCCCTTCGCCGGCGAACGGTTATAGGCGACGA
>SESA01001506.1_pt1 | contig 12031 bp, 10 predicted proteins | sample 3171451 | NCBI WGS metagenome assembly SESA01 (sample SAMN06051862, study PRJNA518727) | freshwater metagenome | biome: subpolar coniferous forest; feature: holomictic lake; material: water; isolation source: holomictic Lake 227, 8 m depth | place: Canada: near Kenora, Ontario | collected...
AGTTCCTGAGTCCGCACGCATCCATCGTGGATGCCTTGACGCGCCAATTTGGATTCAGCTATGCGGCCACTGCGGGCGGCTTCGATCACGTGCTGCAGGTCACCCTGCTCGACGCGCAAGGTCGCATCTATCGTCAGATCTACGGCGAAGCACTCGACGCAGACGCACTCGGCGAGCCGATCAGGCAGTTGCTCAACAGTGCGCCGGTACCGCAGCAGATTCGGCTCGACGATCTGGTCGATCGTATACGGCTGCTGTGCACCGTGTACGACCCCAAGACCGGTACCTACCGTGTCCAATACGGCCTGCTGATCGAGATTGCCGGCGGCGTCACGTTTGCGCTGGCCATGCTCTGGTTCTTTCTGGCCGAATGGCGCGCGCAGCGTCGGGCGCGGCATCGGCGCTCAACTCAACAGCACCACGCTGCCACCTGACTAATGAGCAACCCATCTCCTAAGCCGGGGCAGCGCGTGTTTTTTGCCATCGAGCGCGTATTCAATATTTTTTTTGGCGAACGCCTGAACCCGTTCTACCACCTGGGCGCCATCGCCTATTTTCTGTTCTGGGTGGTGACCGGAACCGGTTTGTACCTGTACGCCTTTTTCGAAACCAGCGTTGTCCACGCCTACGGTTCGGTGCAGGCGCTGACACATGGGCAACCCTATGTCGGCGGCCTGCTGCGCAGCTTGCACCGGTATGCCTCGGACGCGCTGGTGCTGGTGATCGTGCTGCATCTTCTGCGTCATTTCATATTTGATCGACACCGCGGATTTCGCTGGTTCTCCTGGGTCTCTGGGGTCGCGATCCTCTGGTTGACCTATGCGTCGGGCATCAACGGCTATATGCTGCCCTGGGACCGACTGGCCCAATTCGTTGTTACGGCGACGACCGAGTGGTTTGATGTGTTGCCAGTGATCGGTGGCTCCATGACGCGCAATTTCATCACCAATGCAAACGTCAGTGACCGGCTGTTCTCTCTTCTCTCGTTTGTCCATATCGGCCTGCCGTTGAGCGTGATGGCCTTGCTCTGGGTGCATACCCAGCGCGTCCCGGCGGCCAAGACCAATCCACCGCGTGGCCTGATGTTGGGCCTGCTGGCCTGCCTGAGCTTGCTGTCCCTGATCAAACCGGCGCTCAGCCAGGCTGGCGCCGATATGGGGACGGTGGTGGCGCGTCTGGAATTCGACTGGTTTTATCTGCCCACCTACGCGCTGATCGGGCACTGGGGTGCGGCCAACACCTGGCTGCTGGTGGGCGGCGCAACTGCGTTGCTGCTGGCGCTTCCCTGGCTGCCGCCGCGTCGCCTGCGCGGTGTCAAGTCCTGGAGCATGGCGGTGCATCCGGATGATCGCATCGTCACCGTGCGTGTCGGTGAAACACTGCTCGACGCGGGCCTGCGCGAGGGCCTGCCGATGCCCTTCGATTGCCGCAATGGCGCCTGTGGCCTCTGCAAGTGCACGCTGCGTCATGGCGAGGTGAAATTGCTGCCGCACCTGGAGTCCGCACTCAGTGCGTCTGAGCGTGCGAGTGGTCAGACGCTGCTGTGCTGCGCCGAACCGCTGACCGAGATCGAGATCGAATACCTGCCACTGCCGGGTGCGCGCGCGGCGCCAATCAGGCAGCATCTGGCGCGCGTCACACGGCTGGAGTTGTTGACCAGCGACGTCATGCGCCTTGACCTGAAAATCGATGGCGGTGCGGCCCTGGCGTTTCATGCCGGCCAGTACATCAACGTGGTACTGGGCGACGGTGCCCGGCGCAGCTTTTCATTCGCCAGCGCACCGCACGCCGCGACCGACATTGAAATGCACGTGCGACGTGTCGAGGGCGGGCGCTTTACGCCGGGCGTTTTCACGACACTGCGCGTGGGCGATTCCTTGCGGATCGAGGGGCCGCTGGGCGCGTTCACCCTGCGCGAGGACAGTGAGAAGCCGATTCTTTTTGTTGCCGGTTCAACCGGCTTTGCACCCGTCAAGAGCATGCTTGAGCATGCATTCCACTGCGGCCTGAAGCGCGACATGGTGCTGTACTGGGGCGTGCGCCGGCGCGCCGACCTGTATCTGGGCGCGCTGGCTGAGCAGTGGGCGCTGGCGCATGCGAATTTCAAGTTTGTTCCGGTGCTCTCCGATGCGCAGGCGGATGACCGGTGGAGCGGGCGCACCGGGCTGGTTCACGAAGCCATACTTGCCGATTTTCCGGATCTCTCGACCCATCAGGTCTATGCCTGCGGCTCGGTGCCGATGGTCCAGGCCGCTCAGCCCGCCTTCGCGCAGCGTGGCCTGGCCAGCGATGACTGCTTTTCGGACGCCTTCCACCTCGCGCCGCAACGACCATTGCAGGGCCAGGAAGCTGATCTGATCAAGCTTGGAGGCTCCCATGTCTAGCCCCCTTCCCGCGCCGCTGCGCTATCTGCTGCAGGCACTGGCCTACGCTGCGTTCGCCGCGGTTGTGGGCTACTTTTCCAGTTTCCCGCTGTACCGGCAGTTGGGCGATCAAGAGGCGGTGCTCAAGCTGTCGTTCAGCCATTCTGGTCAACTCAAGTTCGCCTGCCGCGAGCGCAGCGCGCAGGAACTGGCCAAGGTCGAACCCAATATGCGCAACAAGATGGACTGCCCGCGGGAGCGCGCTGCAGTCCTGGTCGAACTCGACATGGATGGCAAACCACTGTACCGGGTCAACACCGCGCCGCTGGGCCTGCGCATGGACGGCGCCGCCACCGTCTATCGACGCCTGGCTATTCCAGCCGGCGCACATCAATTCAGCGCACGCCTGGCCGACGGACCCGACGGCGTCATCAATTATTCGCGCAGCGTCAGCGTCAACCTGACACCTGGCCAGGTGCTGATCATCGATTTTCTGACGGGCAGTGGCGGCTTCGTCTTCACGCACAGTTGAGCTTCTGCGATGACGACAGTCACCCGACTATTGCGAACTGCCGACGAGTTGGCGACCGGAACATTCGACCGCGCTTTCAAGGCGGCGCACAATCCCTGGCGCCATCTGGGGGCGCTGGCGTTTCTCTGCCTGGTGCTGGTTGTGCTTAGCGGCATGGTCGCCTATGCACTCTATGACACCAGCGTCAGCGGCGCCTATCAATCGGGGCTGCGTCTGCAAAACGATCCGAGCGGACTCGGTCGCCTGCTGCGCGGCCTGCATCGCTACGGTGCCGACGCCTGCATGCTGCTGACACTGCTGCATCTGGCGCGAGAAGTTCTGCGCGGGCATTTTCGTGGCGTGCGCTGGTTTTCCTGGCTGACCGGCATCCCGCTGTTATGGCTGCTCTGGATTGCCGGCATCACCGGCTTGTGGCTGTTGTGGGACGAACGCGCAATCTTCAGCGTCACTGCCACAGCCGAGTGGCTGCAGGCGCTGCCGTTGAGCGGCGAGTTGCTGGCGCGAAACTTTCTCACTGCCGACACGCTGAACGACCGTTTCTTTTCCCTGATCATGTTCGTTCACATCGGCATGCCGCTGTTGGTGCTGGCCGCAATGTGGGTTCACGTCCAGCGCGTCTCCAGGGTCCGCATCTGGCCACCACGGTCGCTGACACGGGCCAGCCTGGCGATGCTGGCCCTGCTGGCGCTGGTGGTCCCGGTGCTGAGCCTCGGGCCAGCCAACACCGGCCATGTCCTGCAGCGTCTTTCGATTGACTGGTTCTTTCAGTTCTTGCATCCGTTGGTGGACCTGTTGTCCGCGCAGATCACGTGGTTGCTCGCCGCTGTGCTAACGCTGGGGTTGGCGCTCCTGCCCTTGTTGCCCGCGCGTGAGGGCCGACCGCGCGTCGCGGCCCGGGTTGATCCGGCCAATTGCAACGGCTGTACGCGCTGTGTAGCCGATTGCCCGTTTGGCGCTGTGACCATGGTCGCGCGCACCGATGCCAGCCGACACCCGGCGCAGGCAAGGGTCGACAGTGCGCTGTGCGCGGCGTGTGGTATTTGCGTTGGCGCGTGCCCCTCCGCAACACCGTTTCGGCGTGGCGATGCGATTGTCTCGGGCATCGAGATGCCGCAGACCCCGATTGCGGCGCTGCGCCGTGAACTGCAGCGCAAGTTGGGCGCGCTGAATGGCGCCAAAAAAATTGTTGTGTTTGGCTGCCGCCAGGCATCAGACTTCGACGCCCTGGCCGATGCCGCCACCGCCGTGCTGACGCTCGAGTGCGCCGCCATGCTGCCGCCCTCATTTCTCGAATATGCGATGCACTTGGGCGCGTCCGGCGTGCTGATCGCGGGTTGCCGGGAATCGGATTGCGAATTCCGGCTTGGCGATCGCTGGGTCAATGAGCGACTGCTGGGCCAACGCGAGCCGCGCCTGCGTACATCGGCACCGGTTCACCGAATTGAATTGGCATGGTCGGGTCGCGACATGCTTTACGCTGGCGCGGCTGTCACAAGATTGCGCAGCCGCGTGCTGCATTCGACCGGTCCTGAAGCACATCACCGTGAAGGAAACCATACCAAATGATCGAGACGCCTCCTGCCACTGGCTTTCAGTTCGACCTGGCGGTACCGCAGGACCTGCGCAAGACGCTGGCCATGGCCTGGCTGGCGCTGGGCCTGGGCGCGCTGCTGGCATCCGGGCTGTTCTCGATTCTGTTGGTACTGTCGCGCACGCCGCAGCTGCAGACGCTGTTTCCGGTGGCGGACTTCTTTCGCGTGGCGCTGGTGGTGCACGTTGACCTGTCCGTGCTGGTCTGGTTTCTGGCTTTTGGCGGCGCACTCTGGACCCTGAGCGGAACGACACGCTGGCAGTCGCTGGGATGGCTATCGTTCATGCTGGCAGCGCTGGGTACGCTGACGATGTGCGTTGCGCCCTTTGTGCAAAGTGCAACACCGGTGATGGCCAATTACGTTCCGGTGCTCGACGGCGGCGTCTTTCTGACCGGCCTGACGCTGTTCGGCGTCGGAATCGCCTTGCTGTGCCTGCGATCGATGCTAGCGGCAGCACCCGTTGGCGTACACATCAGCGGTCATGGTGCGCTTCGATTCGGCCTCAACGCGGCCATGGTGGCCACTGCCATCGCGGTGTTCGCCTTCGTCTGGTCCTGGGTCACGCTGCCACGCGCCATCGACCCACGGGCCTACTATGAGTTGCTGTTCTGGGGCGGTGGTCACGCTTTGCAATTCGCCTACACCCTGCTGATGCTGATCGGCTGGATCTGGCTGGCTTCGTCGCTCGGCAGCCATCTGCGCCTGTCGCCACGGGTCGTAACCCTGTTGTTCGGGATCGCCCTGATCGCGGTCTTCCTGACACCGATCATTTACCTCGCCTACGATGTCGCTTCGGTCGAGCATCACCGCCTGCAGACCCTGTTGATGCGCTACGGCGGCGGCCTCGTGATTGGTCCGATAGGGCTCGCGGTGATCTGGTCGATCTGGCCCTTGCCGCGCCTGACGCTGACGGCGCGTCCATTGCGTTCGAGCCTGATTGCCTCGCTGCTGCTGTTCTGCGCAGGCGGCATGATCGGTTTCATGATCAGCGGCAGCAACGTGCGCATTCCCGCGCACTACCATGGCTGCATCGTCGGCGTCACGCTGGCCATGATGGGCATGGTCTATCGTCTGTTGCCACAGCTCGGCTTCGCGGCGCCGCAATCCCGCGCAGCTGCCTGGCAGCCCGTCATCTACGGTGCGGGGCAGTTGATGCACATCGTGGGACTGGTGTGGTCTGGCGGCTATGGTGTGCAACGCAAGGTCGCCGGCAGCGAGCAGGTGTTGCGTTCGACCCAGGAAGTTTGGGGTATGGGACTGATGGGCCTCGGTGGTCTGGTCGCCATTGTGGGCGGCATCATGTTTTTGTTGATCGTGCTGCGCTCCATGCGCCCTGCAAACCGGGAGTAAGACATGAGAGAAACGGCTACCTTATCGACGATCAGCGCCAGCTCGCGCGCCTGGTGGCGGCGCATTGGCGCACTGGGCGCGTTGCTGGCGCTGAGCATTCTGGGCGCCAGCATCTTTTTGCGTTTGACCAGCGTACTCGACCTGCAAGGCCACGCCAGTTCGACCTTGGCAGCCTCATCCGAGCAGGCGATACGCATGCTGCACCGGGTCTGTGCCTCGGGCGTTGCACTGCTGGCATTGTGGGCCGTTGTGCTGTGCTGGAAGCAGCGACACGCCCCGCCGCCGCGGATGACCCAGCCGGCGCTCTGGATTGTTGCGGCAACCCTGGTCCTGGCCTTGATCGGCCCCCTCACGCCCGGCTATCGTCTGGCTGGGGTCACCGTCTTGAACGTGAGTTGCGGCGTGCTGCTGCTGATTTCATTCTGGTGGCTGCGAGAGTCTGCACCGCCCAACTCGGCCGGGGCCTGGTCGCTCGATTCCTTTTCGTGGGTCGCCATGTTCGCCTTGCTGCTGCAGGTCGGCACTGGTGCGGCGACCAGCGCCTGGGAAATGCACGCGGTGCACTGGCCGGCCTTGGTGCACCTGGCTTGCGGCTTTTTCTGCGCCGCCATGATCGGGTTGGTCGTGCTCGATCAGCGCGACAAATCCGGGCCGAGCGGGTGCCGTTGGGTCGTCGCCGGCTTGCTCGCGGGCCAGTTGGTACTTGGCTATCTGCTGATGCGGCAGGACCAGCGTTCCATCGCACTGTCTTTTGTCCATGCCATGCTGGCACCTCTGCTCGCAAGCGCGTTTGTATCCCTGCTCAAACGCCGATCTTAGTTATCCCTAAAAATCCCAAAAACCTGCTTTCAAACAGGGTGGAGACTTGTTCAATGGATGTTGATGATTTCAATATTCCGCGCTTTCTGGCGGTGCTACCCCTGTTTCATGACCTGTCGCCGGCGGAGTTGGAGCGTGTTGCGCAAGGCTGTCAGGTGCGTCGACTCGGGCGTGGGGACAGCATATTTCGCTTCGGTCAGCCCTGCGAAGAGTTCCACGTCGTGATTTCAGGCCAGGTCAAACTGTTTGCAATTTCGCCAACCGGTCAGGAAAAAGTCATTGAACTGGTCGCTCCCGGTCACAGCTTCGCCGAAGCGCTGATGTTTACCGGCAAGCCCTATATCCTGAATGCCGAGTCGCTGGGCAACACGCTGCTGCTGACCGTCAGCAAACAATCTGTTTTCGACGAAATCGAGCGCGATCCGCGCTTTTCCATGCGCATGCTGGCAGGTATTTCCAGACGCCTGCACGGTCTTGTGCGCGACATCCAGTCGGGCGCCCTGGACAGTGGCATGCAGCGTGTCATCGGCTATCTCTTGAGCGAGCGTGAACCTGAAAAGAACGCAGCGTATGAGACCTTTACCGTTTCACTCCCGGTGAGCAAGGCGACGCTGGCCTCGCGCCTTTCCTTGACGCCGGAATACTTCTCCAAGGTTCTACACGAACTCGAGTCGCAAAAGCTGATCGTGATCGACAAACGCGATATCCGTATCGTTGATGTGACGCGCTTGGCATGCTACGGGAACCATTGATCTTCATGCTGATCGCCACACTCGTGACAGTTGTTTCAAAACGCCAGGTTGCGTTGACCCTGACCAGGTCAAAAAAATGAACCGTCTATAACTTTAGTACCCACTCTATGGCCGCCTTCAGGTCCGCATCGCTTATCTTGCCAGGCGGATTGGGTGACATGGGAATCGGCCCATAGACACCGGATCCACCAGCACGGACTTTAGCCATTAACTTGGCGACTACATCCTGACCTTTGTATTTTGCAGCAACGTCCTTGAGAGCCGGGCCCACCAGTTTTTTGTCCTTGGCGTGGCAGGCCATACAACCCGCTTTGGTCATGACCTCTTCGCCGGTAACGGCTTGCGCACCAAGGCTTAACAGCATTCCACTTGCTATCAGCAACCTAATCAATGTTTTCATTCATTTCCTTTACGACAAAGAGCCCAGTGGATTCATCATTCTTTCGGCACTGCTTTGGTCAAACCCAAATAACCTTCAGAATCAATTACTGACAAACCCACCGATTGGCGCAACACTGCTGCGCGAAGCAAGCAAATTGTCAACATCCAAAGCCAACCTGTCCTTAATCTGGGATAAGGATCAGCTGCAGGCGAAGTTAACGAGGTCGAATTGTTGCGTGAAGTTTGACGCTTGCGAACGTCCGCATGCGCCGCACTGCCGGTCTAGGATTTTCTCCAGAGCGTTTCAACTTTGACGGCCAGCTATCCATCACTCCATCGTTACTCGACCGGTGGTCGAACTGTGCCGCGCCGTATGCACGCACGTTCAGACCGATGCAACTTAACGGCAGTTCAATGACATCACCCGGAAAAAATTAAACATGCATCATCTCTGCATGAATGCTTATACTCAGGGCAGGGTTATGTCTTTCCAGACTTGATAAAAGATAAAAAGTACAGGGTCTTGGAAGTGGTTCGATGAAGCGCCGACCTCGGCAGTGAGTCCCTTACGCCTGCATCCTGTTAAGGGCTGCATTCACAAAATGCAGCACGCCCAGCCCCCCCAGGCAATAGCCGTCAGCGCCTTGGCGCCCTGCTGGGGCGCTGGTACACCATGAGCTCCAGCTCAACGCTTCGTGATCGTCTGGAAGCCGCGCTTCCGGGTTTGCTATTCCTAGTCCTGTTCGGCCTGGCTGGTGCTGCGGCCCTTTGGAAGCATCGTGATGTGCAAAGCAAAGCGCAGGTTCAGGTCGAATTCAGCACTCAACGCATCAGCGCGGATGTGTCGCGTCGCTTCACGCAAGCCGTTTACGGTTTGAGTGGTGCCCGGGGCGTCTTCGCTGCAAGCGAAAGCGTGAATCGCGCAGTCTTTCGAGCCTATGTTGAATCACGCGACATGCCCAAGGAATTTCCGGGCGTGCGCGGTTTTGGCTTCATCCAGCGTGTCGTGCCGCGCGACCTTGACACCTTCGTGGCCACTGCACGTGCTGATGGCGCACCCCAATTTACGCTGCGGCAACTTTCCGACACCGCGCAGCAGGACCTACTGATTATCAAATTCATCGAGCCGGCAGCGACCAATCAGGGCGCGTTGGGCCTGGACATTGGCTCCGAGCCTTTGCGCCGAAGTGCCGCGCAACGTGCCATCGACAGCGGCCAAGCCACCATGACCTCCCCCATCACGCTGGTGCAGGATGAACAAAAGACACCAGGCGTTCTGCTCTACGTGCCGGTCTACGTCAAGGGGAGCCATCCCACCACGGTGACCGAACGGCGCGCAGCCTTGCAAGGGCTGCTGTACTCGCCACTCATCGTAGAAGAACTGCTGCGCGGTATACCTGAAATTGCCACCGGCTTGATGGACATCGAGGTCTTCGATGGCACGCCAGGTGGCGCCGCCACACTGATTTATGACCCCGACAAGCATGGGACTAAGCCAGAGGCTCTGTTCGCACCTGACGTCGAGCATCTCTTTTCGACCAGCCAGTCCTTCTCACTGATGGGGCGGGAACTGGTCGTGCGCGTGAATTCCGAACCCAGGTTTGATGCCGCACTGGACCGCAAATCGCCATGGCTGATCGCTGTGACTGGCGCCGTATTCGCAGCCTTGCTGTCACTCTATCTGCGCGGCAGATTGCGCCAGCTTGTTATCGTCGGGGCACTGGTCCGTACGCGTACCGCCGAACTCGAACTCGTCGCCCGCTATGACAGCCTGACCAAACTGCCCAACCGCGCCCTGCTGGCCGAGCGCATGTCGAAGGCACGCTCGCAGACCTTGCGCCGCAGGCAAAGCATCGTCGTGGTTTTTCTTGACCTCGATGGTTTCAAGACCATCAACGACAGGCACGGGCACGATGCGGGAGACCATTTGCTGGTGACACTGGCCGCCAGCATGAAGCAGGCGCTGCGCGACGGTGATATTCTGGCGCGCCTGGGGGGTGATGAATTCGTCGCCGTTTTGATGGACATCGACGATGTGGAAAACAGTGCGCCCATGCTCAACCGCTTGCTCGCCGCCGCATCACAACCGGTGACGTTCAACGATGCCGTGTTGCAGGTGTCGGCCAGTCTGGGCGTCACTTTTTGCCCGCAGACACAAAATGTGGAACTGGACCAGTTGCTGCGCCAGGCTGATCAGGCCATGTACCAGGCAAAGCAGGCGGGCAAGAACCGTTTTCATATCTTTGATGCCGAACTCGACCGCAGGGTGCGTTCTCGCCATGAAAGCTTGCAAGACATTGAGCGGGCCCTGAAGGAAGGCGAGTTCGTACTTTGGTATCAACCCAAAGTGAACCTGCGCACGGGAGTCGTGATGGGTGCCGAGGCATTGATCCGCTGGATGCACCCGCAACGCGGACTTCTGCTGCCTGCGGACTTCTTGCCATTGATCTCAGATCAACCTGTGTCCATACAAATGGGCCGGTGGGTGATTGAAAGTGCCTTGCTGCAAATTGAACGCTGGCAGCAAGTCGGGCTGAATATCGCGGTCAGCGTCAATATCGGGGCGCGTCATTTGAGGCAAGCCGACTTTGTCAAACGACTGAGCGAAAGCCTGGCGGCGCACCCAAAGCTCAACCCTGACCACCTGGAACTTGAATTGCAGGAAGCGTGGGCCTTTAGTGATCTGTCCCTTGTCTCGCGGGTGATTCAACAATGTCGGCAGATTGGCATTGAGTGCGCACTCGATGATTTTGGCAGCGGCAACTCTTCTCTGACCAGCCTGAAGAAACTACCGGTCAAGTATCTCAAGATCGACCAGAGCTTTATCAGTGACATGCTCGACAGCAGCGACAGCCTGCTGATATTGATCGGCGTGCTCAAACTGGCCAGCGCCTTTGACCTGAAAGTGATTGCCGAGGGTGTCGAGACCGTACAGCATGGCTTCGTACTGCTACAACTCGGTTGCGAACTGGCGCAGGGCTATGGCATTGCACGCCCGATGCCGGCTGATGAGTTGCCCGACTGGGTAAGGGACTGGAAGCCTGATCCGACGTGGAGCGATGTACCGCGGGTGAGCCACTGAGCTTCAATGACGGCTCTGGAGCGACCAGTTCGAAAAGTTGAATTACCGGTTTGTGTCTATTTTTGACGTACACGGTTGAATGCGACGATATTCAGCAGGTCCCCTGATTGCTTGTTTCGGAGTTCAGAGAAGACTGAGGATTGGGTCTAGGTTGCGGAGCATTTTGAGCGACGATAGGCCTGCAACCATTGCGGCCATCCTTGCCAACAGTGAGCAGATTCGTACGCCACGCGAGGAAGATTACATCGATGGCTATGCAGACTACAGCTAACCGTTGGAAAGAAAATCTTCCATTAGCAGTGCCTGGGCCGGCGCAACAATGCGCATACCCAAGTCGGCCTTAATCACCAGTAAATCCAGGTCGCCTGTGACCAGCCACATTGCCGAACCGGCGATTGCGGTGTGAATGAACTTGTCATCGTCTTTGTCCCTGCTGAAGCGCTGGGTCGCGATGGCTTCGGGGATATCAACCCAATGCCCCAGGGCCAGTGCATCATGCAAGATTCCCTGGCGCGTCTCCATCGTCAAGTAGCGGTCAAATTTGGGTTTCCAGATTCGTGCTTCCAGTTCGGCAAAAGTGGCTCCTGAAAACACAGGAACACCCTGAGCCAGCACCCGCCGAAGCACCTGTGATGGGGCGCCTGTTGGAGACAGGGCGGCGCTCAGCCACACGTTGGTGTCGACCACGATTCTGGTGGACTGAGTATCAGCTCTCATCGGCCAGCAACTTATCCAGCATTTCAGGCGTCATTCCAGCGCGCGTAGCCGCCTGCGCTGACGCATCGAGTCGATGCTGCAAGCGGTCGGCGTAGAAGGCGCGCATGGCTTCAAAATCCTGCACGCTAACCATCACACCGACCATGCGGTCGTGCTTGAGAACACCAACCGGCGCACGTTGCGCCCGGTCCAGAAACTCGCCGAATCGCGTTTTAGCTTCGTTGGCGGTAAAAGTTTGCATTGCGATTCTCCTTACAGAACAATTCCGTCCAATTTAATCGAATCGTGCGATTCAGTCAAGCAAAAACAGAGTTTTGTTGATCGTGCGATCTGGGACGTTTCATGCGTCTTTATCCATGCGGGTTCCCATAGGGTGCTCTCTTGATCGCCACTGACAGCAACGGGCAATTTGCGGGTCGCCACGAACTGCCTTTCTTACGGCG
>SESA01001509.1_pt1 | contig 12021 bp, 14 predicted proteins | sample 3171451 | NCBI WGS metagenome assembly SESA01 (sample SAMN06051862, study PRJNA518727) | freshwater metagenome | biome: subpolar coniferous forest; feature: holomictic lake; material: water; isolation source: holomictic Lake 227, 8 m depth | place: Canada: near Kenora, Ontario | collected...
TCCTATTTTTAGCTATATTTATGCTTATTATCCGAGTTTGGAGTTGGGTAAAGGAAATACTTATTATTATCTTTCAATACGTTGCATAAAGAATAGGTGAATTTAAACGAACACCAACGAGCCGTCAGCCGAGCAATGCGGGCGGTTTCCGGAGGCTGGCGTTCACCAAACCTGCATATGATAAAGGAATAGAAAACATAAAACAAGTAAATCCCGCACTGCGGCTGCCGGCGGGGCGTTAGGCCATATTTTTATGAAAAGAGTACTCCTAATATTTACTTTTGTTTTGATCAGTTCAGCTATCTATAGTCAAATGCAGGTAGGAATTAAAGCTGGTTATAGCTGGCTAAAAATTCTTCAGGCTGAAAATGATTATCACCCTGCGACAATTTCTTATGATAGAAACTCCTTCCCTTTTTCAATATATTTATGCCAACGGAGTCCCCATCTAATCAATTTTCATTTGGAAATCGAATACATGAAAAGAAGTTATTCTCTTTACGAATACTGGGGTGGCCTTGGCTCTCGAGGGCAAGCCAACTATAAAATAATTGCTAACTACATGAGTGTTATTGTGGAGCCTCAATTTGTTTTCGGAAAAAAGGTAATATTTTTCATTTTCCCAGGTATTTATATCGGAATACCAGTATATTCTTCTGCAAATGGAACAGTATCCGAGCCAAGTTATCCTTATCCCCATTACTCAACTTACACAATAAGCGGAAATGCACAAGAATACATTCAGGATGTGGAACTTGGTGCACTCGCTGGAGTTGGAATTGACATTCCCATTTGTCAAGAATTAAGGATTACAACGCAATATATTTTTAGCATAAGTCTCATTCCATTAAAATCCAAATGGGGAGAAAATTCCTTTAGATTTATGCAAAATAAAATTGAAGTTGGATTAGCATACCAATTTAATTTCAAGAAGAAAAAAGATAAAGAAAACTAATAAAACAAGGCCTAACAAGCCGTCAGCGGTTATTTAATTTAATGATGAGAAGAACGATTTTAACCATATTTCTCATAGTCACTGTTTCCATAATTCAAGGACAAACAGAAGAGAAAAGTTCTTTTCAATTGCCTTATAATTGTATTAATGTTGAATTCCTTGGGAGTGTGTTCTTATTTGGGTCATTGAATTATGAACGAGTATTAATGCATAAGAACAAATCGTATCTCACAGGAAGATTTGGGTTGGGTTATTTTCAAGATTTTGATATTGTTAAAATTTGGAGTGTCCCGATGTTATTTAATTTTCTTTATAACTTCAATAAAATTCTTTCCATTGAGGTGGGTGCCGGGACAACGATTTTTATACAAACTGCAGAGGAAGAATATGAAAATGGGGTAATTCCTGTAATAGCGGGCTTCACCGGGATTAGATTACATAGCATAAATAAATTTAAAGGATTTGTTTTCAGATTAGGATTTACACCAATTTATGCAATTAAACAAACCTATTGGTTCAATTCAAAATCATTCATGCCTTGGGGTGGATTAAGTATTGGATATTGTTTTGGGAAAAATTAAACAACCGCTAACATGCCAGCAGCCGGTAAAGCGTGAGGGCACATTTTTAGAAACAAACACCATGAAAACAAACCATTTATTTATCATGTTAGTGGCTATGTCAATTAGTAGCCAGGCACAAGTCTGGGCTCCAGCCGGTGCCACATGGCATTACGACTGGGTTGAATTTGCAACAGATGGTTATGCTAAAGTCCAATATTTGAAAGATAGCCTTGTAGGAGGGAAATTGTGCAAGATTCTCCGGGTTGAAAGACACACTTTCAATTGGATTACTCAAACATTTACAAATTCGATTCTTGGCTACGAGTATACGTACTTTGAAAATAATTTTGTCTTTTATTATCGATATGGAACATTTTTTAAATTATATGATTTTTCAGCCCAGTCTGGGAATTCATGGGTTGTCGCTGGATGGGAAGTAGGAAATCCGTGTGATAGTCTTGGATCGATCCTGGTGGACAGCACTGGAATGACGAATATAAACACATTCTCCCTAAAATATCTATACACGTCACCTGGACAAAATTCTGACTGGGGATTTGAGGATAAAATCGTGGAGAGGATCGGAAGTTTCGGATATATGTTCCCATCTCCTCTTTGTGCAGTAGATATACCTGGTCCCGGCCAAATAAGATGTTATTACGATAATGAATTTGGTTTGTATCAGCGAACTGGAAATCCTCCAACATGTGATTTTATTGTTGGGACAGAAAACACTAATCTAGACTTAAATGTATTAAATATTTACCCAAACCCGGTTAAAACAGATGTAACAATTGAGATAAATAAATCACCTAAGAGAGATTATTCCATTGAATTATCCAATATTATGGGGAGGATCGTCAAACAATTTAAAATAAATAAAGAAATAAATACACTTGATGTATCGGATCTAAATAATGGAATTTATTTGATAAATATATTTGATTCGAATGGTCGTATTATTCAAAGAAAACTCATAAAAAACGTGCCCTAACGAGCCGGCAGCCGAGCAATGCGTGCGGTTTCCGAAGGCTGGCATTCACAAAAACTATAAATGTCAAACGGTACATAAATATCCAATAAGCCCCCCCCTTCCGGCTGCAAGCGGACCGTTTGCGGCAACTTTAAAATTACCAAATACAAATAGATGAACATAGAGATTTATAAATACTGACAATTTAAATCCTAACCAAAAATATGAAATTCTCGTACCTGAAAAATTTGACAGCTAAAACAAGAATGCATTTAATAGTTGCAATAGCGTGTACAATTATTGTAGGAATAGTTGTGTTACTTATTTTCATAAACATTGACAAGAAGGATTCAAATTTTAAACCAGTACAATTAACACTTTCTCATTTTAGTGATACTAGTTTTCTTAATTCAATTAAATTAGAACCTCAAAAGGAAAAAGAAATCATTCTTATTGAAGCTTCAAAAATTCTTCGGGATGAAATTCATTCAGTTACAGATAATAAACATAAAGATTTTGTACGTGATGATTTTATAAACGTATATCCTATTATAGATTTCATGTTAGCAATAGATTCTAATAATGGTCACGCAATTTATTTTAAGGGCGAGATTTACCGTTTATTGAACGATTATGATCAATTTCTTGAATATTTTCAGATGTACCTTGACATAGAAGATTCCGTTAGATCAAGGTTACCAAAGGTAACCAATGCTCGATTATGCTACGAAACTGCTCATGGTTATTGTGAACAACGCACCGCATGGATATCACAACTTTTAGCAAATTACTATTACAAAAAAGGAATCAGCGAATCTGATTTAAGCAAAAAATCAGAGTCTCTTAATATTGCCATGAAGCATATTCAAAATGTTAGGATTCATTTTCCAAACGGGTTTAAATCAAGTTCTGTGACCATGTCAACATTAGAATTAGAAACAAAGATTAAAGCAGATATTAGTAAATAGGACAACACAATTAAAAGTAGGATAGTTTTGGGGAAAAATAAAAAAGCAGCTGCTAACAGCGTATTTATTGTATTTGGAATTATTTTAGAAATGGCTTGCTTTTAGTACCAATATTTGGTACTTTTGTGAGAATGAAATATTATGAGCAAGAACACATCAATATCTTTAGGCGATCATTTTGAAAGCTTTATCTCCAAAAAAGTTGGGTCTGGAAGGTACCATTCAGCCAGTGAGGTCATTCGCGCAGGATTAAGATTACTGGAACAGGAGGAGAGAAAAATTGAAGCGTTAAAATCCGCCCTTGAAATAGGTGAAAAAAGTGAAATTGCGCAGGATTTTAATGCAATAAATCACCTGAAATCAATTCATAAAATGCATTTGTGATCATGACAAAGTTCAAGTTTACAAATGAAACTGTAAAAGATCTTGAAGAAATTTGGTCTTATACAAAACAAAAATGGTCGCTTGAACAAGCAGACAGATATTATAATTTACTTATAGATGAAATAGAATTTGTCTCCTCAAATCCTCTTCTTGGAAGATCAATTGATTATATAACAGAAGGCTATAATTCAACAATAGTAAAGGCTCATGTGGTCTTTTATAAACAACATGATGACGATACGATTTTAATTGTAAGGATTCTGCATCAGAATATGGATTGCGAGAAAAGGATGAAATAATTCCAGTCATATAATAAATAACCCCACATAATATGCCGCTAAATTGCAATAAAACCAGCATTGTTCCAACTTTGCAAAGGCTCTGCCTTTGCTGCATTTAGCACCAAAACGTTGGCGGCAAGCGGGAGGAAATGATCAAACAATATTAAGAATTCATCTGTGAAAGCAGCTTCGATACGCGAACTCAAACTAGAATTAAGTAGTCGTTCACAAGGTGAACTGTTGGAACTTTGTTTACGTTTATCAAAATTCAAAAAGGAAAATAAGGAGTTATTGACTTACCTCTTGTTTGAAGCATCTAATGAACCGGCTTATGTAGAAAGTGTAAAAAGAGAAATTGAGCAACTATTTGAGCAGGTAAACAAACGGAATTATTATTTTATCAAAAAGAGTGTACGCAAAATTTTGCGTGCTATTAAGAAATACATCCAATATTCAAAGAAAAAGGAAACAGAGGTAGAATTATTGCTTTGTTTCTGTAGCGAACTTAAAATAATGAGCCCATCCATGGAAGAAAATACAGGGCTTAATAATATTTACAAACGTCAAATAGAAACAATCAAAAAAACCATATATTCTTTACATGCGGATTTGCAGTTTGATTATGAAAAAGAGTTGCATAAAATAATAAATAAATAAATGCCGGCCGTTTGATACAGAGTTTACCGATGGACCATTGGCGGTAATGAAAATAAAATGAAACAGTGAGATGAAATAAATTAAGAATTATGAGAAACAGATTATTGGTAACGATTGGATTTTTGTTATTTTTATCAACAGGGTACACTAAAGCAGTTAAATATAAAACCTTTGCAGTCGAAACAAAAGGAATTAAAATTGAGATTAATACTAAACTTGAATTATTTCATATAATGGCTTACCTGAGTAATTCAAATCATCTGAACAATTTTAATTTCAAATATAAATCTGATATAAACGCCTTCTTTGCTTTAACTAAAAATGACATCTCCGTTCAATTCATAAAAAAGGTTTTGCAGAATTATCATGCTCATTTATCAATAAATGGAGAATTTTTTGATGAGCGTTTCAAAAAAGATACTTCATATTTATTATTTTTACAATTAGATAATTTTGGATTGCCCAACACGCTGAGCAATAAATCTATGATAATTGACAGCCTTAATATCGCAATTGAGTCATTTGCAAAATTTAGCCAATTTGAGAAATTTATTGAAAATCACCAGGGATATTATCAACAGAAAATTGATGAGGTTGCAAAAGAGATTTCAGGTCTTGATATGATAAATGATCTTGAGACATTTTGGGGAGCAAAAAAGGACAACTATATTATAGTAATTACCATGCTTGAACAAGATATACATGCATATTGGTTTACAAAAAACAACAAATCAAATTGTGTGTTTTACTTATCTCCTAGATTTGTTGTTGATAATGATGCAAAATTTGGCAATAGCGATATAACTCATCTCAGTGAAGGTAAAATGGCTGCAAAGGATTATATATATTATGGGGCCATACATGAGATTGGACATTCCTTCTTAAATCCTATTATGGAAAATCACATTAAACAAATAGACCAAATTGCATTTCAATATTCTACAGCAGACCCATCAAAGATTTCTTTTCTATGTGAGTCATACCTTCGTAGTTTGACAGCTTACTTTTTGATTAAAAACAAATATGATGATTTCGCACAAATGGTTATACAAGGTGAAAAGCAACAAGGATATATTTATAATGAAATTATAGTTGCTTTAATACAGGATTATGCAAATAATCGAAATAAATATAAAAGCTTCAATGATTATGTTCCTGTATTATTAGACAATTTAACACACGAAGTCGAAAATAAGTGATACACTGCCGCCAATATGCCGATACCTGCAACAATGCTGACTTGAATTTGACGAACACAAAATGAAAAAAGTTTATAACAGGAAAATAATCATACAATAAACGCAGGAACAATTCATCTTTTTTTTAATTTCACTTTCTTAAAAGGAGGTTTTATGAATATTCAAAAAGTCAATCGGTTCTGGCAAAGCGCCAATTTGTTCATTGCCCCGGTATTATTGGTCATTTTGATTTATTATCGAGGTTCTATGACCTTTTATCAATTTCTTTTATGGCTTCATCTCCCCTTATTAATGATTCATGAAATTGAAGAGTATGTTTTATCCCCTTTAAGTTTTAAAGAATTTTTCAATTTAAAAACTCCTTTTGGTTCCGGAACCGATCGCAACTACCCACTTGATGAAGGCTATGTATTTCAGGTGAACATTATAATTGCATGGCCGATGGTAATAATCGGCGCTATTCTTGCCAACATTGCACCATGGGTTGGTTTTTCAATGATGCTATTTGAATTAACGATTAACAATTTAATGCATACAATAATTTTTCAACCTGATAAGCCTGCCTATAATCCTGGTTTGATCACAAATTCTGTTTTGCTGCTGCCGCTTGGTACAGTAACATTCCTGACAGCCCTTCCGTTCTTTCAATGGTACGATTGGGTTTTTTCTTTAGTGGCAGCTGCACTGATAGTTGGTTTATTGGCCTATAAAACGACCAGCCGCCAGGGCAGAATAAAACGCCAATAGAATAATTGAGTATTTATACAAATACGTGACAGCCACCGTGCTTAAAATGTTAGATAAAAAAAAACTTTACAACAAAAAGCGCGAACCGCTAACGAATTTGCAACCGCAATAAAACCTGCATTGGTGAGGCATTGCAACCATTGCTCGTTGCTGCCGCAGCGAACGGAACGTAATGGGGCATTTTATTTAAATTGAAAATATACATCCATGAAAATCAATGTCAAAACACCTGAACAATACATAGAACAAATTCAACCTGATAGAAGGAACTCATTGGAAAATTGATTAGCAAAATCAGTGTATCAGAATGGATCTCAATATATGAATCTACAATGAAGAAATAATAAATAAACGGAATATTACATCAACTCCATTGAAGAATTAAAACAGATGCGAACAACAATACTTTTTTTAAATCTTTTCATTTTTACAGCATCGATATTGAGTCAGACCAATACCTGTAAATATGATATTCTTATCCGAAAAGCAGACTCTCTGTATCAGGTAAAAGATTTTAAGAAATCTGCCTTTACATTTTCGGATGCATTTAAAGCAGCAGATTCCAGGATTACTATTAACCACCGTTATAACGCTGCCTGTTCATGGGCCCTGGCAAATTACCCCGACAGTGCATTCTACAATTTAGATTATATTTCAACATTCATGAATTACACCAATTTCGGACTTATAAAATCAGATCCTGATTTGATTTCTCTCCGTAATGATAACAGGTGGAACCCCTTACTTGAAACAGTTCTGGTCAATAAAAAGAAAGCCTTTCCCAATCTTGACCTAATACCGGTCAATGGATTCAAGGTTGAAATGGTTACCTATGGCCTGGAAAACAACCAAAAAGGAAAACCCGTCATTGTTTTCGAAAATGGAAGAGGAACTGATTTCGAATATTGGCTCCCCATCATTCAAGAAGTGTCAAAGGGAAATGCAACTTTCGCTTATAACCGACCCAGGATTGGATGTTCTGAAGATGACAACCAGCTTCCGACGATTGATCACATCACTGAAATTCTCAAACAATCGCTTCTCGCGAAGGGACTTTATCCTCCCTATATATTCGTAGGGCATTCCTGGGGTGCCGCCTGCATCAGGTGCTATGCTTCATTTTATCCTGAAGAAATTGCAGGCCTGATTTTCGTTGATCCGCACGATTTTGTCAAAAAACCAGGTGGGGGCAGATTGCCTTACCAACAAATCGGTTTAACCGAAAATCAGATCGATTCCCTGTTTGCTGAATATGATAAATCGGCTGATGAATACATGGCTCAAGGGCCTAAGTTTGTTGTGGAGGAAATGAAAGCACAAAGAGAATTTAGCAAGACAGGGTATGAACTATGTAACCGGAATCCTTTGCCCGACGTACCAGTTCATTTTATTATGGCCGGCGGATATCCAACGTATGCTGAACAAACTGCATCATTATATGATGGAAAGAAAATGTTCAGAATAAACAATAATATAAAAATGAAAAGTTGGATTGAACTCATTGATCCGCTCAAATATGGAAAATTCTTTTATTGTTCGAATTCCGGTCATATCATGCAGAAGGATGATCCAAATGTTATCATTTCAAGTATAAAACTGGCTTTACTCGATTATGACAAAATCATCAATGACAAAGAAACCAGCCACTAAAATAAAGCTAAGCCCCATGCTTCAGACTTCCATGAATGATGGCGACCTCCCGAAACCCTCCCTGCAGCTGCCGGATAAGCGTTCGTGCCAAACCCAAAAAACCCTTGTTATGAAAACCAGATTTTTGACAGAACAGAGTGGATTGATTCAGTTTATGATCATATCGGCAATATTAATATTACTCGGTTTGATAAGCTATCTCTGTTTTATAGTTCGAATGCTAAATGCAGAGACAATCATTGCAGGGATAATTTCAGGATTGGTGATTTTTTTATTGCTCTGGATTTGGTTTGGAACTTATTATCAGTTGTCTAAAGATACACTCATTGCGGCATCCGGACCTTTTGTCTGGAATATCAAAATAGGTGACATTCACTTAATACGATTAAATCAGAAAACCTTTGGTGGAATGTATAAGGCGACTTTGTCAATGAATGGTATTGAGATCAGGTATAACAAACACCGTTCATTGTTTATCTCACCTGTTCAGCAGGAAATATTCATAGAAAAATTGAAAGAATTGAATCCTAAAATTGAAATCACAGAAAAATAGCCTGTGGCCAAAGAACCGGCTGCCGGCGGTGCGTTAAGCGCCTTTATAAGAGAGACGATGCGATTGGCCTTTTCTTTATTTATTGCAATGATTCTATTTTCATCCATCTCTTGTAAAAAGAGCGAAAATGAAAATGGTGATACCTATTATTTCACTACAAAATTAACCTGGTATGTGAAGCAACTTCCGGAGGGCACGGTTTCACATCAATATGATTCAACAATTTACTATACTGGAATGCTGAAATATGAAACAGATAATAAAGTAAAAATTGAATACTGCCAAAACCTTGCTCCAAATCCCCCTTACGGCTATTCAGCTGAAGGAGTAATTTATCCGACCGTTGATTCCGCAGGCAACCTGACATATCCTGAATATTGGTCAACCTGGGGTTATTATTTCACTGGCGGGTCAATAAAAGAGAACGGAGATATCCAAATTGAGATGGGTGCAAATCTATATGATCGGGGGTATCATCAAAGTATATCTGGTTATAAAATTAATTAATTCATAACGGCAACCAAAAGACCGGCCGGACGTTAGTCGAATTGGGATTGCCAAAATAAATTATTCAATGGATATTATGTTCAAAAGACTCATGGCCAAAAACTTTCGAAAACCAAGTGGTTTATTTGGCCGTTATATCATCAGCTTTCTAAAGAAAAATCAGGTAGAATATGATGAAATGGATTCTTTGCTTAAACTAAATAAGGATGACGTTGTTCTGGAAATTGGATATGGATTAGGTAACGGCATTTATGATTATGCAAAGAAGAATGATTGTACTTTTCATGGAATTGATTTTTCCCGGTTAATGTATTCGAAAGCAGTTAAATTAAACCATGAAAACATTAAGCGTGGGAAAGTAATTCTACAATGTGCTGACTTCGATGATTATATCTTTGAAAATGATACTTTTCATTGCATATATTTTTTGAATGTTATCTATTTCTGGAATGAAATTCATGGTCGATTGAAAAAGATATTCTCAATGCTGAAACAAAATGGCAAAGTCATCATTTTCATGGCAGATGCTGAGTTTTTCAAGGATAATAAACTATTTGAAGGTGAATCAATATTTCACCGGCATTGTATTGGCGATGTGGTTAAAGAAATGGAAAAAACAGGGTTTAAAGCCATTGAAACAACAGAGCATACAAAACTGAAGAAATGTTACTACGTTATAGGATATAAAAATAATCTGTCAAACAGCGACTAACCAGGGAATCTTATTTACGAAAAGACAGGGATTGTTATTTACCGTCTAGAACATCATTTCTTTATGAATTTTCCCATCCGTACTCCCTGCTTACTGACCACCCTTGCGAAATATAACCCGGCAGAAAGGGCGCTGATGTCGAGCCGGGAGGCGGTGCCGCTTACATCCTGCTGAAGGTATTGCTGCCCTTCGAAGTTGTAAACTGTTATCCTGCCGAAGGCTGCCCCGGGCATGGATGCAATCGTGACCAGGCTTTCTGCAGGGTTTGGGAAGAGCGACAGACCTCCGGAAATGGAGGATTCACCGATGCCTGTGATGTTGTCGTCCAGCCTGGCCAGGAAAAGATCGCCGGCCCCTGCATTCATCAGCGTATCGGAGCCAAAAGGAATGAAAGGGCTGGCAAAGATGCCCGTCATGTATAGGTTGCCGGTGGCATCCCGCGCGACGGAACTCCAGTTTTCGTCGTCCGTTCCCCCTGCCCGGAGGGCCCACAGAACGTTTCCTGCCGGGTCGTATGTCACCAGGAAGATGTCAGAATGATCATTTGTATTAACCAGGGTGGCCGGGCCGAAGTGAATGGTGTCACTGAAAAATATACCTGTAGAAAAAACAAATCCTCCGGCATCTGTGGCAAGAGAAATGGCCTGGTCATTCTGAGGTCCCCCGGCACCAACAGCCCAGAGCACATTCCCTGAACCATCGTATTTTGCAAGGAAGACATCCGTGGTGGGATACCAACCTGCAGAATTCATCAGGACAATGGTTCCGATGGAGATGGTCTCGCTCCTGAACATGCCGGTTATGTATGCATTTCCTGCACCATCCGTCGCCACAGCATAGCAATTATCCTCGAGGGATCCCCCTTCACTTTTCGCCCAGAGCACATTCCCCGATGCATCATATTTGGCTAGAAACAGGTCATCCAGACCATGGTTGGTCACGGTCAGGGAACCAAAGGTCATGAAGGATCCGGTAAAACTTCCCGTCATGAATACATTTCCAGACTGGTCCGTTGACAGGGACATCGGCAGGTTGTTGCCCGGGCCCCCGGCTGCATTGGCCCACAGCACATTCCCTCCGGCATCGTACTTTACCAGGAACGCATCATAAATACCCGCGACAGTATTCGTCAGGGTAATGGAACCGAAGGTGATTGAAGGACTTCTGAAGGAGCCGGCAAGGTAGACATTCCCAACACCATCCACGGCGATGGCGCGGGCGTTGTCCCAATCGGCCCCACCGGCTCTTTTCGCCCACATCACGTTCCCCGCGGCATCATACTTCGCCACGAATGCATCCTGGATTCCTGCGTTGGTAAGGCTGATAGAACCAAAAGTGATCACCGGGCTTGAAAAAAGTCCCGCCACCAACACATTCCCCAATGCATCCGTTGCAACGGCAAAAGGAATGTCGTAGTCAGTCCCCGGGGCGCTGGTAGCCCATATTACATTGCCCCCGGCATCGTATTTCGCAAGGAACACATTGCAACTGCCTGTCCGGGTCAGGGTAAAAGAGCCGAGTGTGAGGCTGGGACTTTTGAAATATCCTGCCACAAAAACATTCCCGGATGCATCGGTGGCTACGGAAACTCCCATTTCATCATTGGGGCCCCCGGCACCTTTGGCCCACAGCCATTCAGTAGATTGTGAGAAAGACCGCCCGGCAGGCAGGCAGAAAAGAGCGATGAAAGCCAGGCGAAGGATCGGATTTTTCATCTTATTTGGTTTTGAAGTACTTCGGAAGATATTATTTCGCTCGATGAAATGAACCTAAAATCAATTCAAAGATAGGATAAAAAGTTAGTACTGATGCGTTAAAATTCGAGTGTTAGTAAATTGTATTGTTCTTTGACATTTTGATTGACCTGATTGT
>SESA01001511.1_pt1 | contig 12014 bp, 10 predicted proteins | sample 3171451 | NCBI WGS metagenome assembly SESA01 (sample SAMN06051862, study PRJNA518727) | freshwater metagenome | biome: subpolar coniferous forest; feature: holomictic lake; material: water; isolation source: holomictic Lake 227, 8 m depth | place: Canada: near Kenora, Ontario | collected...
GGCTAAGCTGTTCGAGAACGTACCCAAATTTTCAGTCAACGGCAGTGAATTTAAAAAAATCCCGCTCGTTTTCCTCACAGTTTATTTCCTCTTCCCGGTACGGCTGCAATTTTTGCAAACAACCTCCAAGCGGCAGGGGAGGCCGTGGTCAGAGGCTTGAGTTCACTCTGCTTGAGGAAACCGTAGTGATTACTCCGCAAGAAAAGAACGGAAACGTCGTCTATTGTTATAGAAGGCATGTATTAATGAATAAACATTGACATACGATGAAACGATCTTTTAGTTGGCGGGTGTTTACCAGTTTTGGGCTTTTTCTCTCTTTTTTCATCATCCTCGTTTCCGGGGTTATTCTCTATATCTTTCCAGGCAGAGCTCCCGGTTTTGTGTGGGAAATGTTCGGACTCAGCAAACCGGCCTGGCAAAACCAGCATATCATTTTTGGGTTTGCCTTTGCCATCCTCTCTCTCTGCCATCTATTTTTCATTAACTGGAAAGCCTTTTTTTCTTACCTGAAAAGCAAGACAAAAGCGGGTTTACAGAGTTCCAGAGAACTTATTGCCATCGTTGTTCTCACTCTCCTGTTCGGATTTGGCACCTTCAACAAGGTTCAGCCATTTTGCGGAATCCTCGATCTTGGTAAAAGCATTTCCAACTCCTGGGACAATAAAGGACAACAGGGCCCTGACAAACGGGTGGATATGAGCGGAGAGTCACAAGTACTGGCTTTTGCTGAACCAGTTGCAGAAAGAGGCACACGGGAAGAAGAGTTCTATGGATTTGCTCCTTATTCAGAGAGAGGACACGTAAGGGAAAGAGGGCACAGTCATGGTGATCAGCATAATAATTTCGACGAAGAGGGAACGGCGTCAGTATCGCAGCAACGTGCATTACTCCAGCAAGACATTGCAGTCAAACCCGATACCTCGCCCAACATCGTAGCCCAAAATACCAGAAATCAAACAACCGATTTTCAGGCACCGGATGACGAACTGCATCGCCGGACAACGGCAAGTTGTGCTTCATGCCACAACACCAGTCGGTGGTAACAGAGTACGCTTGAAGAGTGAATCAGATTCCTGCTCATGTTGGGATGAGGCTTCTTTCGCAAAGATTTTTTGTGCAGGGATAAGTGATGCGGGATGAAGTATAAAAGTTTAACAAAACGAAAAAGCCTCCGTTGTGGAGGCTTTTTCGTTTTGTATTCTCTGAGCGGGAAACGAGACTCGAACTCGCGACCCCAACCTTGGCAAGGTTGTGCTCTACCAACTGAGCTATTCCCGCGTTATGAGGCATTAATATAAGGATATTTTTTTTTTGTGCAACTCCTTGGTGCATTTTCTTCTGAGTCTTTTACTTTTGCAGCAGTTAACAGCCTTTTTGCCCTGTACTTCACAGTGCCAGCTCTTCTATGACAGTCTCGTTGCTTGCTTTGCCGCTTAACCTCTCGACATCATGCTCTCAGCCAGTTTGCTGATTTTGTTGGCAAAGAATTTTTTGCGCTGTAATGAGCCAGTATCAGAGCAGATAGCATGATGCCTGAGTTGTTGATGACAATAGCATAACACATCGAAGCATCTCATTCCAAGGCTTTCTGTCCTTTAAGAACTCTTTTTTGCCCTTTAAGAAAAAAAAGTTATCCTTTAAGAAAACTATTTCCTTAAAGGATAGGCCATGAATGATAATAAAGAAAGGGGTGAAAATATACGTCGTCAAATCCTGGCGGATGTCAGGCACCATCCTGCTGATATTTCTAAACATATTGCCACAATATTCTCTATAACCCCTCAAGCCGTAAGTAACCATATAAAACGCCTTGAAAAAGAGGGTTGGTTGAAATCTGCAGGTAGTGGAAAGGGGAAAAGATGTTTTTTCGGGGATCTAAGGGAGCATAAGTCGCAATTTTTTCTCGCGGATGAATTTTCGGAAGATGGTGTTTTAAGGGATCACTATTCATTTGTGTTTGAAGGGTTGCCTGAAAACATTGTTGATATATGTCAATACGGTTTTACCGAGATGGTAAATAATGTCATTGATCATTCTGGCGGAAAACATGTTACTATTACTGCTGTAAGGGATAGGGAAAAAATCATCATCATCGTCGCCGATGATGGAGAGGGCATTTTCAGAAAGATTATGAGATTGTGTAATTTGAGTGATGAGCGCCAGGCTCTCTTTGAATTATCCAAAGGGAAATTGACGACAGATCCGAATCATCATACAGGAGAAGGGATATTTTTTACTTCAAGGGTATTTGATGAGTTCCGAATTGATTCAAAAGGTGTGAGTTTTCGTCATGATGATCAATTTGCATTTGATTTCCTTCTGGAGTCGGAGTGTTCTGAAAATGCATCCGGTACTACGGTATATATGCTCATCAAGAGAGATTCGAAACGTGATATCCAAACAGTTTTCGATGATTATGCAGGACCAGATGAATTTCAGTTTAACAAAACGGTTATTCCTGTTCGGCTTGCGCAATACGAAAACGAGAAACTTGTGTCTCGATCTCAGGCGAAAAGGTTGTTGACTCGCATAGAGAGGTTCAAGAACGTAATTTTTGATTTTGATGGGGTTCAGGCTATTGGTCAGGCATTTGCAGACGAAATATTTCGTGTTTATGCCCTAAATCATCCTGACATTGTGTTGTTACCAGTAAAGATGGAACCAAACGTAGAGAAGATGGTCAAGAGGGCTGTTTCATCAGTCAAAGCGAAATAGAATGGATTTTTCGTACCTGCTGGACGTTTATTCTTATTTATTGCTATTCCGCAATGTGCAGAGCCGGGGCTCGGTGCTCCCGGTTTTACAGCGCCAGTTCCCTCATGATGGTTTCCATATCCTTGTCGCCACGGCCTGAGAGGTTGACTACGAGAATTTCGTCCTGCTGCATTGAGGGCGCTCTTGTGATGGCGTAGTGTATGGCGTGGGCTGATTCGAGTGCGCAGATGATGCCTTCGGTTTTGGCCAGTGTTTCAAGCGCTGAAAGTGCTTCGCTGTCAGTGGCCGATGTGTAGGTTACCATTCCGAGTTCCTGCAGGTAGCAGTGTTCCGGGCCAACGCCGGGATAGTCAAGACCTGCGGAGATTGAGTGTGCTTCCTCAACTTGTCCGTCCTCGTTCTGCAGCAGTTTTGTCAGTGCGCCGTGCAATACTCCTGGGCTTCCCTTGGTCAGGGATGCGGCATGTCGGCCAAGCAAACCCTCTCCGGCTGCTTCCACACCCACCAGATCGATGGTGGCGGTATCTTTTAAAAATTCATAAAACATGCCGATAGCATTGCTGCCGCCGCCAACACAGGCGGTGATGACGTCGGGAAGTTTTCCGGCCTGCTCCATAATCTGTGACCGGGTTTCTTTGCCGATGACTGCCTGGAAGTCACGCACGATCATCGGGTAGGGATGCATGCCGACAACCGAACCGATAATGTAAAAGGTCTCTTCCGGGTTGTTCATCCAGTCGCGGATTGCTTCGCTTGTGGCATCCTTCAGGGTTTTCGATCCGCTTCCAACTGCACGTACCTCAGCGCCAAGCAGCTTCATTCTGGCGACGTTGGGTGCCTGCCGCCGGATGTCCTCTTCACCCATATAGACCACACACTCCAGATCAAAAAGTGCACAGACCGTTGCTGTGGCTACTCCGTGCTGTCCAGCGCCGGTTTCGGCGATTACCCTTTTCTTGCCCATGCGGCGGGCAAGCAGTACCTGGCCAAGGGCGTTGTTTATTTTATGTGCTCCGGTATGACAGAGATCTTCGCGTTTGAGATAGATCTGCGCCCCTCCCAGAGTTTTGCTGAGCCGTTTGGCATGATAGAGTGGAGTAGGTCGGCCTACATAGTTTCGGAGCAGGTCGTCAAGAGTTGCCTGAAACTCAGGGTCGTTTTTAGCTTTGAGGTACTCCGATTCGAGGTCTGCTGCATTTTTTATCAGCGTTTCAGGGATGAACTTGCCGCCGAACATACCGAAATGTCCGGTAATGTCGGGAGCGGAATAGGCAGTCGGCAACATGGGGTGACAATAAGTTAAATAATTGATAGCAGGGCTCTTAATGCCGTCATAGTGAAGAGAGTGTGCAGAAAGACACTGTTCATGGATTAATAAAATAATATATTGAAACTTTTTAAACCGAGCATCACAATAGTGTCGTGGAGCAATACGGCGTGAAGGTTATCAAACAGAAATTCCCGATCCTGGCCATTCTCTTTTTTTTCATGGTGGCCCTCTCTCTCTTTTCAGGGAGTTCGCTCCATGCAGCCACTCTCTCGGATGGGCGGAACCAAATTCCATCTGAAAAAAGAGAGGTTGAGAGCGACTCGCTCTCCCGCTCGCTGAAGAGTGCGGTGCAGTTCAGTGCCCGGGATTCCGTGATCTACAACCTCGACATTCGGAGCATGGAGCTGTGGGGTAAAGCCCGAATCGATCATGAGGAAACAAGTATCAAGGCTCCGAAAATCGTTGTCGATCTCGATACCTCGTTGCTTCACGCCTTTGGCCTCGTTGACTCTTCCAAAACGCTTGCAGACCCGGCAGTGTTCAGTGACCGGAAGGGGAGTTTCAATGCTGAAACGATGAGTTACAATTTCAGGACCGGAAGGGGAGAGACCACCAATGTCTCTTCAACTTCCAAAGAGATTGTTTTCAGTGGAGAGCATGTCACGAGGCGGGAAAACGGTGAAATGGTCATTACGGACGGAACATTTACAACCTGCGACAATCCGGATCCTCACTACTGGTTTTCCTCTTCCAGTATGACCATTATTCCGGATGAAAGGGTGGTTGCAACTCCTTTTGTCATGTATGCCCGGCCGGAGCTTTTTTCCAGGCGACTTCCTGCCATACCTGTTCTTGCGCTTCCCTACATGGTTTTTCCACTGAAGGGTGGCAGGTCGTCTGGTTTTCTTATGCCCTTTGTCAGCCGCGACAGCGACCGGGGTTACTATTTGTCGAACCTCGGTTATTTCTGGGCTATTGACGATTATATGGATCTCCGTCTTGAGGGTGATCTTGCGTTTCAGGGAAGCTGGCGCCTTGGAGAGCGGTTTCGCTATGCAGAGCGCAACAGCTTGACCGGGGAAATTTCAGGGGAGTACAAGCACTATCCGCAACAGGATGAGTGGAATGCAAAAATTGTCCATAACCAGCTTTTCGATCCAACCTCGCGTCTCGATATCAATGTTCAGTTTATTGGCGGTGATCGTTCCTACGACCTGAATTCAATAAACCAGGAAACCGTTCTGATCGAACAACCCAATGCCTATGCCTCACTGGCGAAAACCTTCAATGATGAGCAAGGCATAGCCGCTCTCTTCTACAACCGTTCAGAAGACTTGCGAACTCAAGATGCCACACAGGGTATTGGTGCTTCATTGTATCAGAACCGTATCTACCCCTTCCGTTCCGGTTTTTCCGGAGAGTCCGCAGAGTGGGTATCGGATATTTCCATAACAACCGGTGCCTCAATTGCCGGGACGTTTACCAGCAAAAGTGCAGCCACCTCTTCCGGCTATTCTGCAGATGCGAGTGTAGAGGCGGGCTACTATCGGGAATTTTCCGAAGGGAGCAAAGCGCTCTTTACGCAAGGGCTGATTCTTCATGGGCAAAACCAGGATTCAGGCATCTCCAGTGATCTCTCCGGTGGAACGAGTGTCGTGCTTCCGTTGCGCATGCAATCAACCCTCTTTCGTTACCTCAATCTGAATCCTGCCCTGACCTTTACCCGCTCACTCTCCACTGAGGGCAATGGCAATGGTTTTTCAAGCTTTGTCTTTGCTGTCGATGCACGCACAAGGCTTTACGGTGTGCTCGATACAGGATTTCTTGAGAATATGATCGGTCTCAAGGCGTTGCGCCATACCTTTGTTCCAACCATTTCCTATACATGGAACCCGGCGTTTTCCGGCGGCGGCGGCGGCTCTGACTACTTTCACCATGTCTATGACTGGCCCTTCCAAAGTTCTTTTAACCAGGGGATCCCTGAAGGGCAAAGCACAATCGGCATCAGCCTGAAAAACCTTTTTCAGGGAAAGCTCAAGGGGAGTGCCTCTCAGGAAGATGAGGCGTCTGCTGTTGCAGATCATAGGGTGCAACTCCTCTCCTTGACCGCCTCAACCGCGTACAATTTTTCAGCCGATGCAATTCACCTGGCGCCGCTGACCCTCATAGCATCGAGCAACTCCCTGTTGCCGAACGTGCTCTTCAGCGCGGGTTCCATGTACGATTTTTATAGCTACGATCCCATCTCCGGTGAGAGAATCAATCGTCTCAACCGCGATGATGGCAACGGTTTGCTGCGCTTTGTCAAGGGATTTCTGAACATGAGCTTCGCTTTTCAAGGCAGCAGTTCGCTCGGCTCTGCCGACGTGACAGCCCAACAGCCACTTTCGATTAATACCGGGCAGCCCTGGTTTCGTGAGCGTTTCAGCATGGAGGAACTCAGTACCGTCGATTATACTCTGCCCTGGCAGTTACGCTTCTCCCTCTATCTGCAATCAGACCGGAGCGCACCACTTGCCGGGCCACAGACAACTTCGCTCATCAATGCTGCGGCAAAAGCAGCGCTCTCAAAAGAGTGGCTGGTTGGCTTGAACAGCGGTTATGATCTTCAAAACAAAAAGTTTGTTTTTCCCATGCTGCAGCTCTATCGCAATCTTCATTGCTGGCAGATGAACTTTCAGTGGGTTCCTTGCGGTGAGTTCCGGAGCTACGCCTTCCAGATTGGCCTCAAAATGCCGCAGTTTAACGAAACAAGGCAAATCAAGGCCAACGACCAGTAGTTCTAACTAAGACCCGTCACTCAATCTCTTCATTCTACCAGGTCGAGTATTTGCGCCAGTCGTTTGTTGAACGCTTCGTGGGCATCATGGTGGATGCAGTGCGCAGCGTTTGGGACAATATATGCTCCCGCCTGTGGCAGCAGTTGCTGAAACTCAGGGATGATCTTGTGCGGCGGAAGAGCCGTATCTTCAGCTCCCCATACAAGATATGCGGGACCCTTGTAGTTGCACGGTTTTGTGATATGATCAAGCCTGAAATCAAGAGGTCGTTTGGAGGGAGAGAGATAAGACCATTGAGCGCCATTGTCCTGGAGAGGCTGGGAGAACTGGTTGATAAGTTTTCCGTCAACCTTGCTCTGGTTGAAGTAGGTTGGCATGAGGCTCTGGCTCACACCCATCGGATTTGCAAAAGCGGAAAAAAGCACCTCGCCGATCAGCGGTGACCCGACAAGTCCGAAAAAAACACTGGTCATTCCGTCCATGGTGTCTCCAAAAAGGCCGGAAGGATTTGCAAGGATGAGCGCCTTGACTTTTTCAGGTTTATGATGAGCAAAATAGATGCCGCTTGCAGCCCCCATTGAATGGCCGACAATAATGACGGAATCAAGTTTTTTGAGATAAAGAAAAGCCTCGATCTGAGCGGCAAAAAGTTCAAGGTTGTAACGCACGTTGGGTTTCTGTGATTTTCCGAACCCGATCAGATCCATCGCATAGATTCTATGCTGGCTCGAAAACTCCGGGATATTCAGGTTCCAGTGCTCTATCATTCCACCGTATCCATGAATAAAAAGAAGCGGTGTTTTGCCCTCATGATTCCGTCCGTACTCCTGGTAGCGGATTTTAGCCTCTTGTTCAGGGGCAAATTGCCATAAAAAATATTGATCTTTCACAGTGCGCTGTCCAAAAATAAAATCATTAAAATAAAGAGGGTTAAAACTTATAAAGTCATATACCCGTTCAGTAGGCAATATACAGAGATATTGTTTTAAACTAAAGAACAGGGCTCTCTTGTTCAATGCAATTTGAATGTTATGCTTCAGGTTTCCAGAAAATTTGAATATGGACTTCATGCCGTTATCTATCTCGCCACCAAGGGTCTTGGCAGGGTAGTCACCGTCAAGGAGATGGCTGATGACATAGGCGTTTCACAGGAGTTTCTTTCAAAGGCCATGCAGAGCCTCAAAAAAGCCGGTGTTGCGATCTCTGTACAGGGAGTGAAAGGCGGTTACAGGCTTGGCAAGTCCACGCCTGAAATCACTGTTGCCGATATTGCACTTGCCATCGAAGGAGTGCCTCATCTCATGCGTTGCGGCCAGAAGGCAAGCAGTTGTGAAATTATCTCTTCGTGCCACCACAGGGATTATATGAACAGCCTGCAGCAGAAGATTAACGAGCTTATGGCGGGTACAACCATTGACTCTCTCCTGCACCAGATTCACCGTTGAGTCATAAGGATGCAAAAAAAGGTTTTTTCATGAGCTTCCTTCTGCGTTTATTATCTCCGGGGTTAGCGCGATTATATCCTGAAGGTTGCCCCGGTCGATCAATAATGCACAAGAATTATAATTCAATATGACTACTCAAAGGCTCAACAATTCAGCCGCTGCTGAAACGAGTCTGCCGGATATCGTCCTCAAAGGCATCAACACCCATAATCTTGCCAATATAACGGTCTGTATTCCCCGCAACCGCTTTGTGGTACTGACTGGTGTCAGCGGATCAGGCAAATCCAGTCTTGCTTTCGATACGCTCTATGCTGAAGGCCACCGCCGCTACGTGGAATCCCTCTCAGCTTATGTGCGTCAGTTTCTCGAACGCATGCCCCGTCCTGATATCGAGAGTGTTGAAGGAATCGCTCCGGCCATTGCCATCGAGCAGAAACCTATCCCGAAAAATCCCCGATCCACAGTTGGTACGGTATCGGAAATATATGACTACCTCCGCCTGCTCTATGCCAGAATCGGCAAAATTTATTCTCGTGATACCAATGAACTTGTTCTGAAACACACCCCTGATGACGTGAGTTTTCAGGCCGGTTTTTTTGAGGAAGGCACGAAATTTTATGCAGGTTTTTTCTTTCCCTCTCATGAAGATGTTGCTCATCACCTCTGTTCGGTGCAGGATGAAATAGCCAATCTGCTGAAAAAAGGGTTTTTCAGGGTAGTTGCAGACGACGAGATTTTGGATCTCAACCTTGACCAGGATTGCAAACGGTTGCTCGATATGCCGAAAGCGGAACGTGCAGCTCTTCTTGTGCTTGTTGACCGGTTTGTGGCGCGGCCCGACGAAAAGTTTTTCAGCCGTGTCTCCCAGGCGGCAGAAAGCTGTTTCAACGAATCAGGCGGATATGCAGTGCTGAAGGTGGTTGGCGGAAAAACCTACCAGTTCAGCGACCGGCTTGAACTTAACGGTGTTGAATATTTTGAGCCCTCTCCCCAGCTTTTTGCCTTCAACTCTCCGATTGGCGCATGCACAACCTGCCAGGGATTCGGACGTATTGCCGGAATTGACGAAGACGCCGTTGTGCCCGACAAGTCGCTTACCCTTGCCGAAGGAGCAATTGCCTGCTGGAACTCGGAAAAGTATCGCTGGAACCTTCGCCAGCTTCTTGCCATCGCTCCAACTCTGGGAATTCCGCTCGATCAGCCCTATGAAAAGCTCTCACACGCGCACAAGGAGATTATCTGGAAAGGTCTCGGTGACGACCGCTTCAAGGGGGTCTGGCCTTTTTTTGGGGAAATAGAAAAAGATGCCGGTTACAAGATGCACTACAGGGTCTTTTTAAGCCGGTATCGCGGCTATGCAACCTGTCCTGACTGCGAAGGAAGCCGTCTCAATCCCGATGCGCGCCTTGTCCGGGTTTCAGGGCGTCATATCGCCGAGGTATCGCGCATGAATATTGCCGAAGCCTCCGATTTCTTCCGAAACCTCGATATTTCCCCGTTTGACCGCAAGGTAGCCGAAGTGGTGCTTCAGGAGATCATCAAGCGCCTTGGATACCTGCTCGATGTGGGACTCAACTACCTCACCCTTGACCGTCTTACCCACACCCTGAGTGGCGGTGAGTTTCAGCGCATCAATCTCTCAACCTCTCTCGGTTCCCCGCTTGTGGGAGCCATCTATATTCTTGACGAGCCAAGCATAGGACTTCATCAGAGTGATTCTGCCCGTCTGATCACCCTGCTCAGGCGGCTGCGTGACCTTGGCAATACTGTGGTTGTTGTTGAGCATGACCGCGAAATCATCGAAGCTGCCGATGAAGTGATCGATCTTGGCCCCTTTGCCGGGCGTCTCGGAGGCGAAGTGGTCTTTCACGGTTCGGTAGAGGAGATGAAGGCTACCGGCACATCCCTCACGGCCCACTACCTCAATGACACCAAACAGATTGCTGTCCCTGCAGTGCGCAGAACGCCCGATTTTACCTCCTGCATCAAGATCATCGGCGCCATGCAGAACAACCTGAAGAATATCGATGTCAGTTTTCCGCTTGGCGTCATGACCTGTGTGACCGGCGTAAGCGGATCTGGTAAATCCACTCTGGTCAACGATATTCTCAACAAGGGGATTTTGAAAGAAAAGGTGGGATTGAAGGAAAAAGTAGGCACGCATCGCTCCATGTCAGGAGCCTGGCTGGTCGACCGTGTCGAGCATGTTGACCAGTCACCCATTGGAAAGTCAAGCCGAAGCAATCCGGTAACCTACCTGAAGATATTCGACGATATCCGTAACCTCTTTTCCCAGACAAGGGATGCAAAGGCAAGAGGGTGGAAAGCTGGCTATTTTTCCTTCAACATTCCCGGTGGGCGATGTGAAACCTGCTCCGGAGAGGGAAGTGTCCACATTGAAATGCAGTTTCTTGCCGACATCGAAGCAGTTTGCGAAGATTGCGGTGGTCTGCGTTACAAGCCAGAAACCCTTGAAGTGAAATACTCGGGCTACTCCATCGCTGAGGTACTCGATATGACCGTAGAGGAAGCAATCGGCTTTTTCAAAAGCGAAAAAGGGATATCAAAAAAACTTATGGTGCTTGACGAGGTAGGGCTTGGATACATAAGGCTTGGCCAGTCATCGAGTACTCTTTCCGGAGGCGAGGCCCAGAGGCTTAAACTTGCAAGCTTCATAGCTCATGCCGATGTGGCCCATACCCTTTTTATTTTCGATGAGCCTACAACCGGGCTGCATTTCGAGGATATCAACAAGCTGATCAGGTGTTTTGAAAAACTGCTTGAACAGAACAACACGCTGGTAGTTATCGAACACAATCCTGACATCATTACACAGGCCGACTGGGTTATTGACCTTGGCCCCGGCGCAGGCGACAAAGGAGGCGCTGTCGTTGCCGAAGGAACACCCGAAGAGATTGCGGCCTTGGAGCACTCCCTCACAGGTCGTTACCTCAAACCCGCACTCGAGCGCTGCAAGGGGAGTTGACCTTCCTCACCTTTGCGGCGGATCGTCATCGAGCGCGCCGCCATGCAGCCGGATATGCGGGAAGTGCGTCGCAGCGGTACGCTCTACCCATATTTTCTTGCCCTCGCTGACTTCACTCTCATTTGCATCCACCGACATCCGGTTTTTTGCAAGTGCCGATATCTCCTGCAGGAGCAGGGCGTACAACCTGTCATTCTCAGTAGCAGTATCATCCTGCATTTTCGACTGGATACTTTTAAGCTTTTCCATAGCCACTTTACCGATGGAGCAGTAGTGCGCCGCACTTATTGTTTTAATGGATTCTTCCTGCATAACCCTCCGTTGTGATAAAGAATCTGTTTGGAAAAAAGAGTTTTTTTGATATTATTAAGTGTCCTTTTAGCACTCTTCGTCATTGAGTGCTAAAAGCATGGAACTTAATTTTCATATCAATAGTATCGCTATTAATCTAAAATCCAAACAAGAGAAGACAATGAACTTGAAACCCTTAGCTGATCGAGTTATTGTTAAGCCTGCAGCGGCAGAGGAAAAAACCAAAGGTGGCCTTTACATTCCCGACACCGGAAAGGAAAAACCGCAGTATGGTGAAGTTGTAGCTGTAGGTCCAGGCAAAATTGCCGATAACGGCCAATTGCTTGAACTGCAGGTCAAGGTAGGCCAGAAAGTGCTTTACGGCAAATATTCTGGTACCGAAGTAAGCGTGGAAGGTGATGATTATCTCATCATGCGCGAGTCGGACATTTTTGCCATTCTTGACTGAACCGTCACAAAATTTTAACAAACCTTACAGGAGGAACGCGTTACAATGACTGCTA
>SESA01001517.1_pt1 | contig 11992 bp, 13 predicted proteins | sample 3171451 | NCBI WGS metagenome assembly SESA01 (sample SAMN06051862, study PRJNA518727) | freshwater metagenome | biome: subpolar coniferous forest; feature: holomictic lake; material: water; isolation source: holomictic Lake 227, 8 m depth | place: Canada: near Kenora, Ontario | collected...
AGGGTTGAAAGGGATCTGGAGAATATTGTATCAGCCCTGGAGTGGCTTTGGGGTGGCCTTAAAAAGCCGGAACCAGTTGCCGAAGTTTTTTTTCATCGCCTCGGAGAAGGGCAAGTAGTTCTCATTCCTTTGTCCGCCTTGCGGAATGGCCTTCAGGACGGCACTCAAAGAAAGTTCAGGAAGTTCATAGGCCGTGGAACAGATGCCCGCTGCCGAGGCATGGTGGGCATCGCTTGCAGCGGTGCCTTGGAGGCCGCGGCGTATGGCGTAGGCTGCGGCCCTGACGTTGAAGCTGCGGAGAGTGACCGCCGCATTGAAGGTCTCAAGGGCGGAGAGATCAAGTTGGTCGAGGATCTCCTCACGGATTCCGGCACGGAACGAATCATACGGGTGGGGAGCGATGATGACCCCTCCCCGTTCAAGGACCGCCGCGGCCACATCGATTGCAGGGCGTCCCTTCATGTTCGGGAGGGTTGTTCCCAGGCAGAGAAGGTGTCCGTCGGCAGTGGAAACCTCCACGCCGGGAATGATCAGGAATCCATCAACGGCCGCACCATCCTCTCGGATCAGTCCGGTGGAGGTCAGGTGCTGGACGGCTTCACAGGTGTTATGGTCGGTGATGGCGATGCCGCTCAGCCCGCGTGCTTTGGCTGCCTTCACCATGTCCTCGGGAGAACAGCGTGCGTCCGCAGAATAATGGGTGTGAAGGTGCAGGTCGAAGGCGTGAAGCATCGTCGACATTCTTGATGCGGAAGGCGGGGTTGCCAAGGGAAAGGAGAGATCGCACGGAATTTTACTTTTTGACACGTTTTTTTGCGTTAAACAGATTCATGGCTATCGCATTCAAAGAGTGGTCACTCGTCTGCGAGGCCCTTGGCAAGGGAGAACAGAGCGTGATCCTACGCAAGGGCGGCATTGCCGAGGGGAGGAGCGGATTTGGCTTTGAGCACCGGGAGTTTTACCTCTTCCCGACATGGTTTCACGGCCAGATCAAAAAAATCAGGAAATCCGAGATCTCCCTCCCTGAGCAGGCACCGGACAGCATTGTCATCAGCCATGCCGCCTCGGTTGAGTGGTGTGGAAGGATCGGGGACAAGGAGATCGTGCACCGGCTCAGAGACCTGCACGTTCTGGACGACTCGGTGGTCGAGGATCGATTTGTCTATGACACCGGGTCGGGGTCGCTCGGTGGGCATGGAATCCATGTCGCCTTTGTCCGCATCTACCGGATGGAGCCCTCCTCGGTTCTGGACATGGAGAAAGGCTTCGGGGGTTGTCGTTCGTGGATCGAGATTCCAGATGTTGATGCCGCCACCATGATTTCCGTGCTCAGCGATGAGGAGCATGAGCGACGCAGGGAGCTTTTTTTAAGGCATCTGGAAGGGGTAGAGGGAAGCTCCTGATCAGGAATTTTGATGTCGTCGTGCACGGATGCTGGATTTTCCCGAAGTGCACCTTATGATCGGTCAATGAAGTATATTTTTGTCACGGGAGGCGTGGTCAGTTCGCTCGGGAAAGGACTTGCAGGTGCATCCCTGGGGACCCTGCTTGAGCATCGTGGATTGAGGGTGACACTTCAGAAACTGGATCCGTATCTCAACGTTGATCCGGGAACCATGAATCCGCTTCAACACGGAGAGGTCTATGTGCTGGCCGACGGTGCTGAGACGGACCTTGATCTCGGCCACTACGAGCGCTTCACAAAATGCGTCCTCACACGTGAAAACAACCTGACAAGCGGTCAGGTCTACGAGACTGTTTTGTCCAATGAACGCCGCGGAGATTACCTCGGCAAAACAGTCCAGGTCATCCCGCACATCACCGACGAGATCAAGCGGCGTATCCGCAGTTTCGAACAGGTCGGCAATGCGGATATTCTGATCACCGAGATCGGAGGCACGACCGGCGACATCGAAGGGCTTCCTTTTCTCGAGGCAATCCGTCAGTTCATCCTGAATGTGGGCCATGAGAACGCCATCCTCCTTCATGTCACCCTGATTCCCTACATCAAGGCGGCCGGAGAGTTGAAGACCAAGCCGACACAGCAGAGCGTGGCTAAGTTGAGGGAGATTGGTCTCCAGCCCGAAGTGCTGATCTGCAGGACTGAGAAGCCCTTGGAGTTAGATGTTCGGGAGAAGCTTTCGCTGTATTGCAATGTCCCCACGGATGCCGTGATCGAGGCAAGGGACGTTGATAACTCGATCTACGAATTTCCCCTGATGCTCCAGGAGGAGGGCTTGGATGAGAAGGTCTGCAAACTCCTTCGGTTGGAGACTCCCCCAGCGGATATGTCGGTCTGGAAAAAGACAGTCCACGCCATGATTCATCCCTCCCGCCGCATCACGGTGGCCGTCGTCGGAAAGTATGTGGAACTTCAGGATGCCTACAAGAGCATCTATGAGTCACTCTGCCATGCGGGTGGCGCCAATGATTGCGGGGTTGACCTTCAGATCGTTGATGCCGAGGAGATCGAGGCGGAGGGTCCCGAAAAGTATCTGACGGGAGTTGCCGGAATCCTTGTGCCCGGAGGTTTTGGAGACCGTGGCACCGAGGGTAAAATCGCAGCTGCACGATTTGCCAGGGAGAACGGGATCCCGTATTTTGGGATCTGCCTCGGAATGCAGATCGCGACCATTGAATTTGCCCGCAACGTCTGTGGTCTTGAGGGAGCCAACAGCACGGAGTTTGATCCTAAGACTGCACATCCAGTCATCGCGCTTCTTGATGATCAGAAAGAAGTGACCGGCAAGGGGGGGTCGATGCGACTCGGATCATGGCCCGCAATTTTAAAACCTGGTTCCAAAGCTCATGAGGTTTACGCCCATACCGAGATTGCCGAACGGCACCGCCATCGTTATGAGTTCAACAATGCCTACCGGACAATCATGGAGGAGAAGGGGATGGTTGTTTCAGGCACCTCACCGGATGCCGCTTTGGTGGAAATTATTGAGCTCAAGGATCATCCCTGGTTTTTGTCCGTCCAGTTTCATCCCGAATTTTTGAGCAAACCCCAGTCTCCGCATCCTCTTTTCAGGGAGTTCATCCGAGCGTCAATGGAGTCCTCACCACGTGGGGGTATCCAGTCCTGATTCAACTCCGGAATTGCTTTTCCAAGTTTTAACCTCCACTAATTATTAAACCGAACCAAAAACAAGCATGAACCAACTCCAATCTCTCAAGCAATTCACCACAGTCGTCGCCGATACCGGCAACTTTGAGGATATCCGTAAGTTTCAGCCCCAGGATGCCACGACGAATCCTTCCCTGATCCTCAAGGCCGTGCTTGATCCCCAGTATCGCACGCTCCTCGACAAGGCGATTGCAGATAACAAGGGATCGAGTCTTGCAGGGTCCGATCTTTTCAAAAAGGTCATCGACGACACACTGATTCTTTTCGGTTGTGAGATCCTGAAGATCGTTCCGGGACGCGTCAGCACGGAGGTTGACGCCCGTCTTTCCTTCGATACCAAAGCAACCCTTGACAAGGCCCGTTACCTGATCGGTCTCTATGAGAAGGTCGGGGTGAGTCGTGAGCGCGTGCTGATCAAGATCGCCTCCACCTGGGAGGGGATCCGCGCCGCCGAGATTCTCCAATTAGAGAAGATCAACTGCAATCTTACCCTCATGTTCTCAATGCCCCAGGCAGTTGCATGTGCCGAGGCCGGCATCCGCCTGATCTCTCCGTTTGTCGGTCGTATTTACGACTACTACAAGGCAACCACCGGCAAGGAATATGCGGGGATGGAGGATCCTGGCGTGCAGTCCGTCCACAAGATCTACAACTACTTCAAAAAATTCGGATTCGAGACGCAGGTCATGGGTGCCAGTTTCCGCAATACCGGTCAGATTGTCGCTCTTGCGGGATGCGATCTGCTCACGATCAGCCCCGAAATCCTCGAGAAACTCGAGGCCTCTGATGAACCGATGGTACGCGTCCTTTCTCCCGAAGCTGCCAAGCAAATGGAGATCGAGAAGGTTCCCGTTGACGAGAAGAGCTACCGTTGGTTGCTCAACGAGGACGCCATGGCGACGGATAAACTCGCCGAGGGCATCCGCAAGTTTGCCGCCGATATCGTGAAGCTCGAGGGCATGATTGCCCAGGCTTCCTGATCGAGGGGCTGAACGTTTCCTAAATTCGGTCTCCATCCATCGTTCACAATCCATGAAGCATCTCCTTCCACTCTCGCTCGCATTCCTCTTGGTTGCCATGACGGGTTGTTACACCTCTGTTCAGTCTCCCTCTGCGGGTGGATCGGTCACGGGTGGAAGTGGAGTTGTGAGCGGGGGAGGGGATGAGCATCCTGGATCTGTTGCGATCCTGTTGGGATTGGATCCCGTCCGTCAGGACCTGAAGCTCTCCTCGCTTCAGTGCGCCCTTCTGGATTCCTTGCGATCGGAATACAAGTCCCGTTCCCGCAAGATCACGGCGATCGGGATGGATGGCGAGGATGCCGCCCTGCGCTCTGGTTGGGATCTTAGAAAACTCCGGAAACAGTATAACGCGCGTGCCATGGCAGTGCTGAGTTCCTCACAGCAGGACAGGTTGCGTCAGATTGAGAGGCAACAACTCAAGGGGAATCTGCTGACATCACCCTCGGAGCAGCAATTGCTTGGACTCAATGCCTTGCAGCAGCAGCAGATTGCCACCATCGCAGCCAGCAAAGGCTCCCAGATCGCGGCCATCAATGCGAAGTATAATAACTCCCTGGGATCTTCCTTCATGAAGGATTTGAAACTTCACCAACTTCAACAGCAGACATCGAACGAGATGCTTGCGGTCCTAACCGACAAGCAGAAGAAGAGTTGGCTCGTTCTGAGCGGTCAGAAGATGGCATTGCCAAAGATTCAGGATCCTGACGCCCAGACCAAGAGCTTGTTCGAGGGATATTAAAAAGAGGGAGGGGATTGCTGATTCATCTCAGTCCCGAGGCACCCGTTTGATTCGTTCGTGAAGCTGATTTTCAAGATGCGCCGACTGTCTAGGGCGGGTTTATCAATATTTCCCGCGATTCTGCTTCAGTTGGGTGCTTATCCGGCTACCGGTTATGCAGAATCCGCAGAACCACAAAAAAATGATTCCCCTGCCGCAACCTCTGCTGAATCGTCGGGAGTGGATGCCTCGGGAATAACGTTGATACCTGTCGTTTTGAACGGGGGGCATGACACGGACCCCCGGGATCATGGTCGGCCTGTTGACCTGATTGCGGGTGCTCTCGGTGTGACATCGGAGGTTTTTCGAGAGGCTTTCAGCAAAGTGAATCCGGTCGCTCCCGGCTCTCGTCCCGATGATGCGACTGCACGACGGAACAAGGAAATCCTACTGCAAGTATTGGCAAAGTTCGAAGTCACGAAGGAGATGCTCGATGCCGTCTCCGACCGATATCGCTATCAACCCGGAGAGGGGCGGGTTTGGCCCAATAAACCCGCGCGGATTCTGGCCGTTGTAAAAAACGGTGACATCTTGGCCTTCAAGGTTACCGACGGGGGATACGGTTATAGTTCGGCACCCGAGATCTCGGTTCCAGGAGGAAGTTGTGGCCCTATCAGTATCAGGCTCTCCTTCGGCAAAGACATGGAACAAAATGGATCCATTTCGTCGGTGGATTTTGTCCCTTGAGTCGGGCTGAAAAATTTTTTCTGCCACGAGTTGAGATGGGGCTTTTTTTAACGCTTCAACCCGCTCCCGCTCTGGGTATGATAATCATTCATGGCAAGCAGAGGGTGGTTCATCACGTTTGAAGGATCCGAGGGGTGCGGCAAATCGACACAGATCCGCCGCCTCTCCTCCATGATCCGCAATTCTGGTCGTGAGGTGATCTTGCTCAGGGAGCCGGGGGGGACTCCGATCGGTGAGAAACTACGACACCTTCTTCAACATGATGAATCCGCCGGCGCAATGACTTCGGAAACAGAGCTCCTGCTCTTTGCCGCGAGCCGGGCTCAACTTGTCAGGGAGGTGGTCCGACCTGCACTTCAGAGAGGGGCCGCCGTTCTGTGCGATCGTTTCCTGGACTCCACAACGGTCTATCAGGGGGTGGCACGAGCCCTGGATCCAATAAAGGTCTCCCTGATCAATGATTTCGCGGTTTGCGGGACACTGCCCGACCTGACTCTTCTTCTTGACCTGCCGGTGGAGGAGGGAAGCCGTCGCTCCTTCGAACGGGGTGGACCAGCAGACAGGATGGAACAGGAAAGTCTCTCTTTCTTTGAGGCGGTGCGCGCCGGGTATTTGGAGCTGGCTCAAAAATATCCCGGGCGAATTTCTCTCATCGATGCCGCTCCCGATGAGGCATCCGTGGCCAAATTCATCGAACAGGTGATCAAGGAGCGTTGCCATGGCCTTATCTAGGGAAGAGACCCTCTCCCTTCTGCAAAAGGCCCTTGATGAGGGAAGGCTTGGCCATGCTTACCTGATTTCCGGGATTCCGGGATCAGGGGTCAAACTTCTGGCCAAAGAATTGGCAGGCCTGTTTCTTGGGAGCGGATCCAATCATGTGGAGAGCCTTCCCGATTTTCATAGCATCGAACCGGGGTCAAAATCCCGCCGTCTTCTTACCGAGCAGATCCGTGAGCTTGAAGCCGCCCTTCACAGGACCCCTGAGAAAGGGAAACGCAAAGTGGCAGTGATTCACGAAGCCGACCGGTTGATGCCTCAGGCAGCCAATGCCTTTTTGAAGACACTCGAGGAACCGCCCGACGGTTCCCTTCTCCTCCTGACCACGGAATTGCCGGAGGCCCTGTTGGAGACGATTCGCTCGCGCTGCATTTCCCTGGTGCTTCGCCCCGGTAAGGGAATCCCTGAGGACGAGCGTTCAAAAAGACTTCGAGCCCTCATGGAAGAGTTTTTTTCTGAAGGCTCGCACACGGATCCGACAGCGGCATTCAGCCTGACTCGTGGCTTCAGGGATCTCCTTGAGGAGTCGAGGGTGGCTTCTTCCGAGAGACTCAAGGAGGAGCTCTCCGCGGAGAAGTCCCATTTTGGAAAGACCACGGAGATCGACATGTCCGAGAGGGAGGAACAGCTCAAAGCCGTGGCGGAGTCCGAGTCCTTGGAGGAACGTTCCCGGTTGCTCTCGCTTGTTGCGGATCATTTCGGAAGAAGGATCCGTCCGCTTCATGACGGCGATGCGCCGCCCGATAACGACGAGTCACGGAGACTGCTCCGGTGTCTTGAGGCCGTGGAGCGACTCCGCACCTCGCTGGAACGGGGTGTTCAGGAGGGACTTGCCCTCGAGGCCGGTTTTCTGGAAATCATGATTGCTGCAAACTCTGAACAAGGAACTCCATGAAACAACGCCCCGTCGTCCTGAAATTCGGTACCGGTATCCTAGCCAGGGAAGGGGGATGCTCCCTTGACAAGGCACAATTCCGCCGACTCTGCTCCGAGATCGCCTCCCTGATTGCCTCCGGCATCCCGTGCGTCATTGTTTCCAGCGGTGCGGTGGCTGCCGGTGTGGATGCGCTCGGTCTTCCCGATCGACCCTCTGACCTGGCCGGGAAGCAGGCCTGTGCCGCTGTGGGACAGCCTCTCCTGATGGAAGCTTATACGCGTCAATTTCAAAGACATGGTCTGAGGACGGCACAGCTCCTGCTGACCCATGACGACATCTTTGATGAGGGGCGGCGTCGCAATGCCAGCGTGACGCTCGGCAAGCTCCTCTCTTCACGGGGTATCGTCCCCGTGATCAATGAGAACGACACGGTTGCCGTCGAGGAGCTCCGTTTCGGTGACAACGACCGCCTCTCGGCGGAAGTGGCCCAGCTTGTCAGTGCCCGCCTGTTGCTCCTTCTCACAAGCGCCGACGGCTTGCTGGGCAAGGTGTCAGGTCCCGGTGGCAAAGCCGTCCGCATCCCGGTCATTACCGATGTGGAGTCGGCGTTCCGCCACGTGACCGCGGAGAAGGGGAGACTTTCGACTGGCGGCATGGGGGCTAAGCTTCAGGCTGTCCGCACCGCGGTCGAGGCGGGGGTGGAGACGGTCATTGCCCATGGCAGGAAAAAGGGACGGATCACGGGCGCGGTGGCCGGAGAGGATGTCGGCACCCGCTTCCCTGCAAAAAGAGTCCCCAAGCGCCGATGAGCGGAGGCTCCCCCTCACCCTCACGGATCCTTGCCATAGCGGGGAACACGTTCACCGATCTGGTCCGCCAGAAAGTTTTTTTGTTCCTGCTCATCTTTTCGCTGATGGTGATCGGATGCTCCTCCTTCCTGGCGAGGTTTTCGTTCCAGGAAGAGTTCCAGATGCTCAAGGACGTCTCGCTCGGCGCCATGTCCCTCTTCCTGAGTTTTCTCGCCATCCTTGCCTCCGCGATGCTCCTGCCCAGGGATCTCGAAGACCGGACGATCTTCACGATCCTCTCCAAGCCGGTTCCGCGGCACGAATATCTCCTGGGGAAATTGTTCGGCGTCCTCTACATGCTTTTGCTCTCAACGCTTCTCCTGGGAGGGCTTTTTCTTGCGGTCCTCCTGTTGCGGGAGCAATCGGTTCTCCTGGAGACACGAAACTCCCTCTCCTCCTCACCCCGGGAACTCGAGTCCGCGCTGGCAGAGATCCGTCAATCTGCCTTCAACTGGAACCTTATCCCCGCCATGGGGATCCTCTTCGTGAAATCTTCGCTGATTGCCTCCCTGACGCTCATGATCTCTACGTTCGCCACGAGCGGTCTCTTTGCCATCCTGATCTCATCCTCGGTGTATTTCATCGGGCACCTTCAGGAGACCGCCCGTGAATATTGGTTGGGAGGCATCGCGGTGCACTGGTGGTCACGCCTGTCGGCCGCTCTTCTGGCGTTGGTCTTTCCTGATTTACAGGCATTTAACCTGAGTGACGACATCGTGGCGGGGAAGGGGATTCCTATGGATGTTTTTTGGCAGACCGTTGCCCTCGGCGTCCTTTACACGGCGATCTATTACCTGGCCGCCTGTTTTGTTTTCCAAAAGAGGGAACTCTGATCATGACAGGAATCGTCAACCCTCTCCGGGTCCTTGTTACCATCCTCTTTCTGGTTCTAGCCGGAAGCCTGATCCTGCCTTGGCAGATCGAGTTGCAGCATCTCGACAGATCGGCCCGACTCCGGAGCGCAACCCTGGATCTCGGACTGCGCGAGCGGGTCGGTCAGGCCGGATTTCTTGCCGCATTGAGCGGATTCAGGGCACCGCTTGCGGCGTTTCTTTGGATTAGTGCCCATGCCGCCTGGGAAAGAACCGAATGGGGCAAGATGGTGACTCTCTTCGATTCGGTAACAGCCCTTCAACCCCGTGTTCTTCTCTACTGGGACATTGCGGCATGGCACATGGCTTGGAACGCGAGCGCGTCAGCCCTTCAGGATCTCACGCAACCGAGCGAAGCCCTGCGTGAGCGTTCAGCCAGACAGTATGTCGCACTCGGCAGGGATTTTCTGGAGCGGGGGATAAGGAATAACCCCGACGACTACCATCTCTACGAGAGTTTGGGGAGACTTGCCGCTGCCAAGGAACTCAATCACGCCGCCGCCTCCGATGCCTATGCCAAGGCGGCATCCTTCACAAATGCCCCGGCGTATTTGAGCCGGTTGGCCGCCTTTGAGTCCTCCGAGTCTCCGGGACGGCAGCGGGAGGCTTATCAACGACTCCTCTCGCTTTATCGATCCGGGAAACAACAGCGGGTTCCGACACTCTTCAAACTCCTTCACGAATTGGAACTCAAGCTGGATATTCCCGAGGATCAACGGATCCACGATACCATTCCCGAGGCTCCATCAAATGTGCCCCCAGCATCCCCATCCATCACACCGAGATGAGCTCCCGACGCCTGCGCATCCTTGTGATCAAACCGAGCTCCATGGGGGATGTGATCCATACGCTACCTGTTGTTTCGGCGCTCCGCCGGCATGACCCCGATGCCGAAATCCGTTGGCTTCTTCACCCGGCGTGGAGGACTCTGCTCGATGGGCACCCGGGAGTTTCGGGAATAGTACTCTTCCCCCGCGAGAAATTCCGGGGCCCGGCCGGTTGGGTGCGTTCCCTTGCCTGGCTCCGAACCTTGGGCGACTGGAAGCCCGACCTGGCCCTCGACCTCCAGGGACTCCTCCGTAGTGCCTTCTTTGCGAGAGCCTCCGGTGCCTCGAGAGTCATCGGTCTCTCCGATGCGAGGGAGGGAGCCTCCTTTCTCCATGGCGAGAGGGTCGCCGTGAATCAGCACAATCACGCGGTGAATCGCTACCTTGGCATCCTCGATCATCTCGGAGTCTCCCGACAGGAATCTCCCGAGTTCCTCCTGCCCAAGGGCCGACTGCCCTCGGGATTCGATGCAACGTCCCCCTATTTAGTGCTCCACCCGTATGCCCGCGGCAAGGGCAAGAGCCTTGATGAGGGAATGATCCGCTCATTCCTGCGAGGCGTGGCGGCACGAACGAATTTCAGAGTCATCATCATTGGGAGGGGGAACCCGATCAAAAATCTTCCGGTGATGACCGAGGACTGGAGCAATCGCACTGATCTATTGGGGCTCATCGGCATCCTTCGCGGATCGTCGTTCACAGTCAGTTCGGACAGCGGACCGATGCATTTGTCGGCCGCGCTCAAATCAAGCAGGACCCTCTCCATCCATCTCTGGAGCGATCCGTTGAAAGTCGGTCCCTTTTTTGGAGATTCCCATGTGTGGAAAAACGGAAAGATTACCCAGGTTTCCGGATTGAGTGATGCATGGCGAAGCCCCGGAAGGCCGCCAACCGCCTTGGAGATGGAGACTCTAGGGTTTTTTGCGGCCGACACCGGTTTCCAGCAGACGGTTTGAGGAATGTCACTCCATCCAGAGGGGACAATTTCTTCTTTCTTCATAGTTCGGCATTCCTGCTCCATAATTCCAATTCATGTCCTTTTCCACAGTCATCGACTCCCGATTGCTCTCTCCTTCCCAGGAGTTGACTGCCTTTTGCCGACTCCTGGAACCGATCAGTGATGAGGGTTTGGAGATCCTGGCAAGGAGGTCCGCCGCCATGACTCGTCGTCATTTCGGAAGGACGATGAGAATGTTTGCCCCGCTCTATCTCTCCAACGAGTGCATCAACTCCTGCGCTTATTGCGGATTCTCCAGGGACAATGCGATCCTCAGGGTCACTCTGGAGATCGAGCAGGTGGCCGCCGAGGCAAGGCACCTCGCAGCCGAGGGATTCCGCAATGTGCTCTTGGTTGCCGGTGAGCATCCCAAATTTGTCTCGGGTGGTTATCTTCAACGCTGCCTTGAGAGGCTTCGCATGGAAATTCCCAGCCTGTCTCTTGAAGTCGCCCCGATGGAGACCGAGGAATATCAGCCGCTTGTGGCGGCCGGTGCCGAGGGGGTCGTGGTCTATCAGGAGACTTATGACAGGGAGACTTATCGGGAACTCCACACGGCGGGACCCAAGAAGGATTATGACTGGAGGTTGGATGCCCCGGAGAGGGCCCATGCCGCTGGATTCAGGAGACTCGGTATCGGCGTGCTCTTCGGATTGTCTGACTGGAGAAAGGAAGCCGCCGCCCTCGCCGCCCATCTCTTTCATCTGCAACGCATCTGCTGGACATCGCAGCTGACTGTCAGCCTCCCGAGGCTCCGTCCCGCGGCGGGCTCCTTTGCCTCACGCTGCCCGTTTGATGACCGCGATCTGACCCAGCTTGTCTGCGCTCTGCGCACGGTCTTTCCACAAATTAGCATTATCCTGAGCACCAGGGAACCTGCTTCCCTGCGCGACTCGCTTGCTCCTCTCGGCATCACCATGATGAGTGCGGGCAGTCATACCGAACCGGGTGGTTACACTGGTCAGGGGGCCGATCAGCTTCATCAGACCATCGGGGGAAAGAGGATCGAGGCAACCTGCGGATCCACCTCCGCCACGGAACAGTTTTCCATCAGTGACGATCGCACCCCATCCGAGGTGGCCGCGATGCTACGCTCACTGGGACTGGAGCCCGTCTGGAAAGACTGGGACGCCGCAATCCTGGGAAAGGATGAGGTCGGAAGTCGGAATGCTGAAAT
>SESA01001519.1_pt1 | contig 11987 bp, 6 predicted proteins | sample 3171451 | NCBI WGS metagenome assembly SESA01 (sample SAMN06051862, study PRJNA518727) | freshwater metagenome | biome: subpolar coniferous forest; feature: holomictic lake; material: water; isolation source: holomictic Lake 227, 8 m depth | place: Canada: near Kenora, Ontario | collected 2013-06-25...
CAACGTCTCGCCGGTTTTTTTGTCGAGGGCAAGAATTTCACCATTAATCTTACTACAGCACGAGATCAAGATGCGATCCTGCCAGATGACATGCGTCGTAGCAAACCCCCAATCACTCTTGAAGGTCGTCGGCGTTTTCTTCCACTTCAAGTTACCTGCAAAATCATACGCCGCAACAACGACGGTATCCGTGCCTTCCAAAAAGGAGACATAGACCATCTGTCCATCCGTTGCCGGTGTCGTAGACGCATAGCTGTTCTCCTTGTGCTTCTTTTCAAGGGGCGAGGTCACGACGGTCTTCTGCCACAGAATTTTTCCGTCCTTTCGATTCAAGCAGACTACGGCACGCTCTCGGGACTCCTCTAGCGCGGTTGTCAAAAATATTTTGTCGTCCCACACAATCGGGGTCGAGTGTCCTAAACCAGGGATCTCTGTTTTCCAAGCTACATTTTCAGTGGCACTCCATTTTGCAGGGAGATTCTTTTCTAATGTGCTGCCATCCCCTCGCGCACCACGCCAACCCGGAACATTCTCTGCCATAACTGTCACAGCTCCTGCTACAACAAGAGCTAAAATACCACAGTTCACGTTTTCTCTGTTTTTCATTTGCGAATTACCTCCTTTAAGTCGATCTGCTCGCGTTCCCAATACTGTATGTGTTTAAAGACCCAACACGTTCACGATATGTTTGTTCACATCCGTATTGTCTACTTTACCGCTCATCGGCTTGGGACCCACTGACCACAGCGGTACATCAATATCCGTATGCCCGCCCGTTGTATAAGTTACGCCAAAGACAGTCGCGTTCTTAAGCTTCTGCTTTAAATCCTTTCCTGAAATAGTCTTCTTGACCAAGTTACTGACTAAGTTTGTGCCTGTAATGATCATACCGCCTGTGTCATGATCAGGAGCAATGATCAGAAGTGTCTTGTCATTGGACCTCATGAATGTGCGTACCACGGCAACTGCCCGGTTGAAGTCCTCTAGATCATCTAACGCCCCTACTGGATTATTCGCATGCTGAGAGTGGTCGATCGTGCCACCTTCCACCATCAGGAAGAAACCCTTCTTATTCTGCGAAAGCAACTGGAGTGTCTCCTTGGTCTTCTCCACAAGAAGATTTTTCTTCTCGCTGCCTTCGGTCACGTCAAACCCTTGCGCCTCGCGCATCTTTTTAATGTCCTCAAGCTTACCGCGATTACTCACATGTGCGCAAAATGCTGAAGGTGTAGCACCGTTGATGCTGTCACTGGTCAAAATCCCCACACCCAGCCCCTTCTGCTTTGCCATTTCCGCAACCGTCGGCAAGACCTTGCCGTCCGGGGTCATTGACAAATAAGCATTCTTCGTTTTCACCCCTGTGGCGAAAGCGGTACCTGCTGCTGCCGAATCCGTGGTTCGACCATCACAGTTTAGCGTGCAGATCATGCCGGTCTGGATGTCTTCAAAGGCAAGTGGCGGATACTTCTTCGGATCTACCTTAGAGACCATCTTGTACAACTCGACTAGATTGCCCGAACAGCCATCTGGAATCATCAGAATGACATTCTCAACTGTCTGAGAATATGCAAAGATCGCAGTTACCAACAAAAAACTAATGATTGTTGAATGTTTCAAGATCATTATTTCTTACCTTTTTTCAGCTCTCTTTTTTCTTTTTTAGCTTCTTGTTTGTTTTTCACGACAACTTTCTCGACCTCATTCGTGACACTAGCTGGATCAGCCTTCAACAGCCAGGCTCCTCCGGGTTTATTAACGCCCGACAATCTGACCCAGCACTGACCGCATGCGCATCCTTTGGCGTATCCGCAGGTCCCATTGATGTGAGGCTCAGGATAGCTGAACATGGCACGTACCAATATATCCATCTCCTTGAACGCTGGATCCTCCTTGCCCTTATAACCATTCGGCATCTGACCCCAGCCACCTTGAGCAACAGGCAGGGGTGCCATCAAAATGCGACTCTTCGCTGGGGCAGGCGCATTGACCAATGCGCCGAGTGGTTCCTTACCAAGCTTTTCTCCAAAGCGCACCGACACCGCTTCCCTGAATTTTTTCTCGTTCTCGCGAAGGAAGGAGAATGACTCCGTGCGGTTTTGATAAAACGTCCCTCCATATTGTGCATTCATGTCAAGCCAGTTAATAAAGTGCTGAAATTCGTCACGTTTAATATCGAGTCCAGGTGTCTTTTTGTCCACATGAGCCTTCGTGTATGCATCAATAAAACTGCCTCCGAGAGCATAATAATCCATGGGACGACTGATGCTGTTCTTCTCTCCCCCAGACTTGGATTTCAAGCCGATGGTCTTGGTATAAGCAAGCAAGGCCTCATACGGTTTTGAAAAGGTGCTTCTCACAGTCGGATCAGGTATGAGGTTCAATTTTGCGGTCGCCTTGCCACCATCGAGCCCATGGCACCTGATGCAGTGCTTGTCAATCACAGGTTGGACATGTTTCGGAAAGCTGATGCCTTCGCCATCCGCTTGGTCAGGTACGGATGTTAACTCGCGAGGAGCACGGGTCAGCAGATTTTGTGAGGGCGTCAGCGACGTACCGGGCGGTTCATGGCAACCGACACATCCACGACGTTCGCCTGGGTGCAAATAGTGGAAGGAACGCTCCGTCATAACGGCCATGAAGTTTTCGTCCAGCGCCTGAATTTGCAGCGGCACTCCTGAGGGCACGCGAACAGACACCGAACCATCCGGCTCGACTGGTACAGTGCCGAGAATGCGCTTGGGCGCGCCATTGGGCACATCGCGACTGATGGCAGCTCGCTGGGTAATGGGTTTTACATAGATCTGATTAAAACGAAGATACTTGATCTGCCCATCTGCCAACTTATTTTCAGGATCGTTACGAGTCAGATTGACATTCTGAATCATATAAATCCCAGGGTCTTTTACTTTTCCGTCCAGCTTGTATGAATCAGGTATTTGGTCTGGCAAAACAGCGGGGAGCTTACGCGGCACAAGCGGATGCGGCGAATAAGCACCTGAGGAAAGATCCATGTAAATAATTTCACGTCCACCCATGTCATCCACCAGCGAAATTACATACGGCGACGACGGCGGAGTCTGCCCCTGGTGATGCACCTGAACAGGCGAATAGGTAGCAATAATGAGATTCTCCGTAATGGGGAGGGGTGTGTTATATTGCCCATACGTCTTATAGCCCGTCTCATTCGACTCTCCATACAGGATTTCCGGCGTGATGCGCGTTACGGCATTCGTACCATTCTCGGCGATGTTGGTATCGATGCGAATAATACTGCCAGCATGATTATTATGATGTCCCATACCATTCGCAATAATTTTGAGTGAATCAGGAATCGCTTTCGCTTCAGAGATCATGTAAGGATAAATAGTATCGTTTCCATAATAATTTGAAATCATAGTCCCATCCGGACGTTTCCACCAAAGCTTATGGAACTGCATCTCATGACGATCGACATATTCCCACCGCGTAAAGATGATACGTCCGTCATGCAAGACACTCGGTGTCGTCTCATTCTCAACTCCGTAGGACAACTGCTTGATGTTACCGCCATCCTTGTCGCACTTGAAGAGCATCAAGGCTGGCGTATAACGCCCGCCATGGCAACGCCCAAAATTCTGGGAACGGGTTGAGACAAAGACGATTTCACCGTTGGGCAAATAACAGGGGTCACCATCTTCGATCATAACCGTCTCGCGATGCTCCCACGTCTCCATCTTATCAGTAGCCGTGCCCGTCAACTGCCGGACAAACGAACCGTCCACAGCAGCCTCATAAATGAAAAATCGACGATATTCCTTCTTCGCAGGCTTATCATGATCTGCAAAGGCAAAGACAAAACGCTTGGCGTCATACGAGAGCATAGGTTTCTGATACGCACCTTTTGGCATCTTGTCTGCCAGCAGAATTTTTGTCTTGGGTTTTCCGCTTTTCCAGTCTGAAACAATCGCAGGGCCATCCCCTACCTGACTGTGCCGCCCGAGATATTGGTCACAGTTATGCGGATAGAGCGTTGGAGGATTACGATTGATCAGGAACGATTCAAACTGCAAGGCCGGATGGAGAAGAAGTATTTTTTTTCGCAAGGACGCAACCTTATGAAACATGCGCGTTCCCTGGGGCTTCACCGTCTTTTCCTGAACCCGTAACGCTGACTCCAGTTTAGTGATCTCCTTCACCAACGACTCGGATACTTGACCTCCATCCTTTTTCACCAAGTCAACCGTACGTCTGGCCAAGTCGATATGTTCTTGCGTTCGCGCGACATAAAACCACTCGCGAACGTCATTCACGGGCGTGCTCTGTGTCAGCTTACGGATACAGAAATTATTCGTCTTGATAACATCTGGAATCCACTTCCAGTATTGCTGTACAAGATCAAATTGGTTTTTGGGTTTCCATATTTCACTGTCCCAAATTTTAAATGCGCGTTCCCGCTCAAGTTCCTGCAACATCTCTGGCGATCCGCAGATGCGAAGGATGTTTTCATCGATCCAGTTTTTATCTTTGTCCGTTTCCATCAAGGTCTTCCACCATAGCAGATTGGCTTTATATTCCTTTGCTGGCTCAACGACTGTAACGCCCCAGGATGTCGCATGTAGCATTAGTGCGCAACACCCTACAATAATACATTTTCCATTCATTTTGCTCCCCTCATCTGTTGAACGACTGAATAAAATCCCCCGAGTTCAGCCAGCCGCTTTATAAATTTGTTTTACTGTCTGACGGTCACACAGTTACTCACAACGAAAGCCTTTTTAGCACATCAAATGTAATCGCCCAAACTGAAACCGCTTCAGCTTTTCCTTTAAGTGACACTGTCTCAAGCGAATGTTCCCAAAGTGTTTTCGGCAGATGAATACAGGAATCGTAACCGATCACTACATCCTTGCCTATTTTTTTTGACTCGCTTTCAAATCGGAAGGCCATGTTGACCGCATCCCCTAACGCTGTATATTCCCGATACCCTGCGCCCCCCATATTTCCCAATACCGCACGACCTGTATTGATGCCAACGCCTACTCGGAAGGGCACGGGAAGTCCTGGATAAAGCGAGTTGATCTCAGCACTGATTTCATTCAGTTTCCGTGCAACATTCAACGCATGAAGTACGCTGACCTTCACGTCTTTTTTGTAATCAATAGTCCAGCGCACCATGATAGCATCGCCAATAAATTTATCAATGGTTCCGACCTGCTCTTCAATCGCCTGTGTTGCCACTGTAAACCACTTGGCCATCATCTGCGCCAATTGATTGGTGGGCAGCTTTTCGCTAAGAACCGTGTAATTCCGTATGTCGCACACAAGAATCGTGATCTCCGACGTCATTTCGGCGATCGAAACAATAGTCATCTCTGCCTGACCTTCTTCTATCGCCTCTTCCCCCTGCCCTTGTGCCTGTGCTTGCTGCGCCTGAAAGGTCAGCGTACAATCCTCAATCGTAATCACGTCGCCATCCTTCAGCAACATGGGAACAACGATTCGTTTTCCATTGAGCTGGGTTCCATTGGTACTCCCAATATCAATCAGGTAGTATTCCCCTGACTGAAGCATACGAATCATTGCGTGATTGCGGGAGACTTTCGGATGAGGCACGATAATGTCATTCGGTGGTACACGACCAATCGTAAGGAGCGGGGCCGAGGTTATCTCCCGCTCCTCGTTTTCTCTTTTAAAAAACAGTTTAGCCACCATAACGCATCTCGGGGTTAGCGAATAATATCAATGCCACTGATCGAGCCATACGCGACGGGATCGTGTAAATGCCAAACAACCTGTCCTTCCGCATCAAACTCGATGACTTGCCAGCCCGTCTTGCTGTCATTCGCGCCATGGCCTGTCCAGTTTGCGACCATAACATTACCGTTTGCCTGTTCAACAAGGCCACCATAAAAGTGATTCTTCAATCCAGCAGGTTGCTGCGCTTGAAAAGTCTTCAGCACGTGACCGTCATCCGAATAGGCATAGAGTGTCTCTGCATACCCGCCACCGACCCAAAAGCCACCATCCTTACGCGGAATAGCTTTATACGCATTACGACCACGAGGTAATTTGTAACTCTGAATGATCGCTCCCTTATCCGAGCCTTCCTTTGCCAAGGTACAACGCGCGATACCCTCATTATGGGAAAGCAAGACTTCGCCGGACTTCAACACCGTCATCATGCGGATATTGCGCAAACTGTCATAAATCGAACGTGACTTCAGCGTACGGTCAGCTGCGAACCGATAAACAACAACAGCATCCTTTACAGGTTCCCCAACCTTTTGATTAGTGCCGGCCAAAAATCCTCCGTCCGGCAAATCGCAAACGGTTGTAAGTCCACCCAGCTTCTTGTCTGAAAAGGAGTCAGCTTCCTTACGCGTCTTCAAGTCAATCACCGTAAAACTGTTCCCATGTACATAGCGATATTTGTTTTCCGCCACGCGCTTCATGTCCCACACAGGGCGATCCGCCTTCACCGAGAAATTGTTATTCGTATTGGTTTGATCCACATAATGGATAAACCCCCGCGATTCATCCCCCAACACGAGGATATGCTGGAGTGGATCTGCCGCAAACGCGGATGTGGATAACAGGACTGAATAGGTTGCGACAAGTAATTGAGCTTTCATAATGTGAAAATTCCTTTTTTAGACTAATTAATAATAGCGTCATTATGACATACCTCCCCTTGTTTGACAAGTGTATCCTCTTCTTGCAAAACTTAATCGCAAGCCATGTAATTATAATTGCAGGATTGCAGCAAGGGCAAGGGTTTGTTATATTTTCTACATGGCACAGGAATGGAATTTTCGTCCGCGAGGGCACACATGTAGTATTTGCGCAGAACCACTGGTTAACAAAGGGTCTTGCGTTTCGATTTTGCGTGAAAATGAAAACACGTATGAACGCATGGACTGTCATGCCGACTGCTGGAAGCGTCTCGAACGAGACTGGGAACCTTTTAGTGCATGGGAAGGCATTTATGAGACCCCTGCCCCCAGCGCAGCAAAGGGGGAATCGGTCAAAAAGGAAAATGCAGAGGAACTTCTCCGCCGGCTCATTACCCTCGAAGACCCGTCCATGAGCAACGTGGTCTATGTGCTTGCAGTCATGCTGGAACGAGGAAAGCTTTTGGTGGAGCGTGATGCTAAGCCACATGAGAGTGGCGGCATTTTACGAATTTACGAACACAAGCGGAACGGCGACACCTTCGTCGTACTAGATCCCAAGCTCCGGCTTGATCGCCTGGGCGAAGTACAGCAACAGGTCGTGGCACTCCTCAGCGGCACACATTCGCTAACTCAGCCCTCGACTACATCCGATACACCTTCTCTATAACTTCAATGGAATGTTGGTTATTGAATATTCCAGTCACTTCGCCTGCCACACAATGGTGTGATGACCTGATTCGACATCATCGAAAATCAAACGTCCGTCTTTGAAGACCGCGGGAACGTATTGATCATTGAACTTCAATTCGCCATCCCGTATTGGCAAAGGCGGCAACTCCAGACGCGCAGTCATGTTCACGGGAATATCAAGGGTCAGCTTATAAAATGCGTCCGGCTTCTGACGAACCCCTACGTTAACAGATCCGCGAATCGTCGGCACAATTCCTTGCACTTCCAACGAGGCAGACTGTGGCCTAATGAGTACTTTACCAAACCCGGGCGTCAAGGGACGCACGCCTAGCACATATCGCGGGATAATATTGGCGGGTGTAGCACCCCACGGATGATTCCAATCAAGATTTTTTTTGTAGTTCTCGCCCCACGCTTCCATCGAAATCGTCGAGCCTTCGCGCATCATGTTCACCCAGCTCCTGTCGCCCTCGCTTGTCATCAGAGCAATGGCATCCGCCTCCCTGCCAGCTTTAAAAAGAGCCTCCAACAGATACTGCGAGCCGTAGACGCTACACGCCATCCCGCGCGACTTTACAAAGTCAGCCACACGCTCGCGCTCAGATTCCGGGACCAATCCGAAAGCGAGCGGCAACATATTTGCGTGAAGCGATGCGTGGGTTGCCCCTTCGCCATCAACATAACATCCTTTTTTATAATCGTAAAAAACGCGGTTAAATTCGCGTTTGACATGCGTCGCTAAGCCGCGGAAGGCCGTCGAATCATTAGTTTTGCCTAATGCTGCTGCGATATCCGCCATTTGATTCAAGTTAAGACAGTAGAAGGCGTTGACGACCGCATTCGCAGGCTTAAATTCAAAACCGTCGCGTTCTGATGTGGGCCAATCAACAATATCGCGAACACCTGGCTTGCCGGCATTTTTCTCAGAGGATGTCAGCAACAAGCCATCTTCTGTGCGCGCACAACTCAGCAGGAGCTTTTCGCTTTTCAATTGCTCGTAGCATCTCACCAACGATTGCGTATTCCCCGTGTACATCCAGTCGGTCCACGCCATCATAACCGAGTGTTGTTTCCATTCCGTGGGCCACGTCGGATATTTCATGAGATACTCATGACTATAACGCGCCAGCGTAAATTCGCGATCGAGGCCATAGTGACAAAGCTGATTAATATAGGCATCCGCCTCGTATGGAATCCGCTCTCGGTCGCCATCAATATAAATACCCGCAAAAGTCGTCGCCTTGATACTGTACTTACAGAAGGAATACACGCGGTCAAGCGTACGATCACTGCTTACAAAAACTGCTGCACTATCGTCGAACGGATAAGTAATAGCGATTTGATGCAACGACTCTTTCGTAATTGGAAAGGGGCTTTCTTCCACTTCCACATAACGAAATGGCATGATAACGCCAATTTCAGGGGGAATCACTATTGCACCAGCTGATTTATTCGTGTTGCGCTTATCGAGCATCAGTGGAACACGGTAAACTGCGGGTTGCGTAAGTGCACCTGTAACCTTTGCATACCGAATCGTGCCGCCGGGTTGACGATCCACCATACCGTCCTTAGCTTTTTCACCCAGATGAAGCGTAAATGGACCTGCATATCGTTCTCGGCTCTGCGGAATCAACTCTAACCATCCAAAAGCCGCCTTGCCAAAGTCGACAAAGACGCGTCCCTCCTTGTTGGTCGTGATGGAGGCCGGTTTCACGGTCGTCTGCTTTAGCGGATAGCGTATAACTGAATTTGTCCCCAGCTCAACCGCCGTCAGGAACGAAACGTTCTGTGACCAAGCGCCCTCACGGCCCGCGCGATCCCAAACTTTAACACGCCAGCAAACAGGCGCATTCGCAGGCAATGGCTTCCCGCCATACGTGACAAAAAGCGACTCTCCGGACATCACCTTGCCCGAATCCCACAAATCCGGATTTTCTGCCCTAAAGCTGGACGTCGAAGTAGCCACCTGTATCTGGTAGGCCGTTTGCAGATCGCCCTGCTGACCGTCCTTAAAACACCACGAAAATTGCGGACGCGCATCCGGCACAGGGACCCAACCCGGTTTTGCAAGCAAATCGCACATCAGGTCATGCGGGGTCAATGCTCCTGCGAAACCCACACTTAACACAGAAAACCCCACCACTATCCACCTTGTCATTCTCATCCGTTTGATCTCCACTTAAATTATCTCCCACTGATCACGATCTCGGCATTCTCCAAGCCTTCAGATTCGGCCTTGAGCACCATCTTCCCTGTCTGCCCAGCTTTCGCTTTAACGATCACTTGGCAAAGCCCATTGAAAGCCTTACGCTGCTTCGCTTGGAAGGGCTCGTGGCTGGCAGCATCTCCATTGCCGACCGCGACAATTTCGCCGGGCGCAGCTATCGTGAATTTCACGAGATTGTGGCTACGCGGCACGAGGAGTCCATTCTTGTCGGCAATGGTCACCGTCACAAAGGCCAAGTCCAGGCCGTCGGCTTTGATCTTGTCGCGATCCACAGCAAGCAGAATCTTCTTAGCTTCGCCCGTGGTCTTGACCTTATCCGTGGCCCACTCCTTACCCTTCTTGTAGGCAACCACCATCAGCTCCCCTGGCGCATATACGACATCGTCCCAACGCAAGCGGTATTCAAACTGTTGCTTCTGCTTCCGGCCGAACGATTTTCCATTCAGGAACAATTCAGCCTCATCTCCTGAGGTGTAGACGTGCACAGGCGTCACCTGCCCAACGCGTTCCGACCAATTCCAATGCGGGAAAATGTGCGCCATGGGAAATTCCGGACGCCAGCGCGCCTGATAGCTGTAGAACCGGTCCTTCTTAAACCCGCAGAGATCCAGAATGCCAAAGTAGCTACTCGCGGAAGGAACCTTCAACTTGCCGAGTGCCTCGAGTTCCTTCCTCATCGCCTCTTTCTTTACTGGATCAGAGAAATTGAGGAGGTTACTGACATCGGAATTATACGGCGTCGGTTCACCCATGTAATCAAAACCAGTCCAGACAAACTCGCCCATGAAGGCCCGATTCTTATCAAGCGCGGCAAACTCATCGTCAGGAGGACAGGCCCAACCTGGCGCATCAACATCATAGGACGAAACTTGAAAATTTACTCTCGAATCAGTTCCTCGGTTGATTGGAAAGAAATATTCGCCTCGCGAACTGATGCACGACGATGATTCACTCGAAAGCACAGGCCTCTTCTCATTTCCGGCATAGTTTAAAAATTTGGAATAGTGTCCTAGATTATAATTGAGCCCAAAAACATCGACTGCATGTTGGAACCCGTTATACCCTGCACCTGCACTGTTACAACCTGCGATCACCGGACGCGTCGGATCTTCCGCATTGACGATATCACGCAACATCTTGGCCATCTCAGGTCCCTTCTGCTCACGTATTTCATTACCGATACTCCACATAAATACACAAGGATTATTACGATCACGACGGACCATCGCCTTCAGGTCCTTGGCATGCCATTCATCAAATAGCCTGCTGTAGTCATTCGCCGTCTTGCCACCTTTCCAACAATCAAAGGCCTCGACCATCATGACAATGCCCATGCGGTCACACAGCTCAACCAGTTCCGGCGCAGGCGGATTATGGGACGTCCGGAATGCATTGTTACCCATCTCCTTCAAGATCTCCAACTGACGCTCCATCGCCCGCGTATTGAAAGCCGCGCCAAGCGCACCGAGATCGTGATGATTGCACGTGCCATACAACTCGACACGACGTCCGTTCAGCTTGAACCCGTCACGCGGAGTGCACTCTATGGTGCGAAAACCGAAAACTTGGTCAACGACATCTACGGTCTTATCGCCGACCTTCACGCTCACACGGGCGACATAGCGATTGGGCGACATGATATCCCAGCGCTTCGGCTGCGTGACCGTGGCAACCAAATCAAATATGCTTGTCGCGCCCGTCGCAATCTGCTTTTCAACAACCGACGATGCGGCTACTATTTTACCTGCCACGCCATCGGATCCAGCCTCAAGAATATTGACCGCCACAGAAACCTTTATTTCCTGCCCGCCTTGGTTATCAACATTCACCGCCAGCTTGGCCTCTGCGCTCGCATCGGTCACTGATGGCGTTGTCACAGTGACACCCCAGTGTCCGACATGGACCGGTGCGGTCTTGACGAGCCATACGTTTCGATAAATTCCGGCGCCCGGATACCAACGCGAGCCCCATTGGGTCGTATCGAGCTGTACAGCCAGAACATTCTTTGCGTCAAATTTTACAAAGGGAGTCAGTTCGAGACGGAACGAATTGTAGCCGAACGGCCACGTCCCGACGTATTCACCGTTCAACCAGACCTTCGCATTGGCCATGGCTCCATCAAAATCGATAAAAATCCGCTTCCCCTTGTCAACATCCGCGAGCGAGAAATGCTTGCGATACCAGCCGATGCCCTTCCACGGCAACTTACCCGTGTTATTGTCGAGATCATCACGGAAGGGTCCCTCGATGCCCCAATCATGCGGCACATCCAACTTTCGCCACGCAGAATCATTAAGATCAACCCCATACAAAGCTATTCCAGGTTCGGGTTTGTTTGATCCATCGGGCATAGGGCCAAACCTTTCGAACAACCACTCCTGATTGAAACTCTCTCTTGTTCTAGTCGATGTTTCATT
>SESA01001521.1_pt1 | contig 11977 bp, 9 predicted proteins | sample 3171451 | NCBI WGS metagenome assembly SESA01 (sample SAMN06051862, study PRJNA518727) | freshwater metagenome | biome: subpolar coniferous forest; feature: holomictic lake; material: water; isolation source: holomictic Lake 227, 8 m depth | place: Canada: near Kenora, Ontario | collected 2013-06-25...
AGCTTAAATCTAAAAATACTGATCACGACTATTACACGATATACTGACGGTGGAATGAGCCTTAGGTTATTGAAATGTAAATCGTGTGGCGAAAGGTCTCCGTTTAAGAACAATACCGGCGTCGTTGAGGAGCTTGTTCGGATTCCCGCTACGTCGAACCGATGCCAACACCATCTTGCCCCAGCCCGCTTTGCGCGAATCTTTTTTATCGGTCAGGATACTTCGCTTACAGCCGTTTTTTTCTCGATCTGTCGGGTTTTTACCAACCACTTCCAACGCCAAAGGCGCTTTTACCATTGTCCCATCAAGGCTTTGCGAGTCCCACGCAATACCTTCCATTAACAGCCTGTTCGTAACACAGAAATGATTCCTTCAAAAACTTTTCTCGGTGACTGAGGCTTTCTTCCGCCTCCGGCTATACGTTGATATACTTTACCAGCGTTCAGAAGGCGTTTGGGTATTAATGGCTGTATGCGACCCCAAAATTCATCTGAAACCTTTCAACTAGCCAACCTTTTCATAACATTACGATCCTGTCGGTGAAAATCGTAATTTTTTCATACACAGATATCTTTTATCAACTACTTATTTACGTATAAATTCTAAGTCCGCATGATTGTTCAATATACTCCACTAATTCATGGGACTACAGTCCGACGCGAGTATTCGGCAACCTCCACTGCCGCATTGTGCTATCGCTTCTGCATCGGCTTCCCGGCGTGAGCGGGCATTTCCGATTCCAAAACCAGAGCTATCTGCTGCAATTGCGCCACAGCTATATGCAACCTGGACCACAATCCGACACCCGTCCTCATTGCAAGCTCCTAAGGCTAAAGCCTCGGCTTGTGCGGGGGTGTCTTGGTTCCACGAATCCCCAAAATGCATTGTACCCCTATTAAATGCAATAGCTCCATAGGGACCAATAGCTAGAACTTCAGTCGCAGACAAAGCGAAAACTACTGCTACCATCCCAGCTAAAACACCAAAATTTGATAGTTTGTTCATATGTCATCTCCTTTTTTGTTACTGACTTACCTAAACTTCACGGATTGGTCCGAACTGTTGGATAAACGAAGGTACCCGGTTTGTGGCCCCTTTACGGTGCGGAATAAGATCGAACATCGGGTTTTCAGGCGGACGATGTTGATTTGGCGGATCCTGTGGGTTAGGCACCAGGAAACCGCCAGAACCGCCGAGTGAGGGTTGATTGTGGCAAACGGTGCACTGGTCGCCGTTAAGCCGTGCACCCAAACCAGCCGAGTTCGTCAACGTGACAAAGTTTGCCTGCGTGGGTTCTGTAAAACTGCCGATTTTCTGATCTGCGCAGTCGTCGCACACGGCCTCTAATTGAATGGCGCGTTGCACCCCTTCGTTGAACAATTCCAATTCAATTGGAGTCAGTTTTGAAAATGGCGCACCCTCACCAGGAGATCCCTGTCGAACGCCGGGGGCATTTTCCGCCAGAGAGATCGGGGTGATAAATATGAACAGCGCCGGAGTTAATAAGCGAAAGAACTGCAATTTTTCTGAACTCATTGCCTTCTCCTTAACATATTAAGGGTAGTTGTAAAACATGTAATCATCTGTAAATATCAAGTCCAAACTCAATTTTAGTGATCAGAAATCCGATAACCGTATCATGCATCAATTCCAGCTTGGAAAAGCAAATTATTTTACGTACCAGACGTTTAATCCAAGTCCTAAAGTTTAGGTTTTTGCGTTCTATTTATCTGGTTTTAACTAAACTTTAGCGATACAACCTAAAATAGTATCAGCAGCTTTTTCCGCTATCATATAGATTGAGGAAACAATAAAAAAACCGGGTACCCTAGGGAATACGGAAGCATCCACCACCCGCAACCCCAATGTACCACGCACATTAAAATGAGTATCCAGTACGGCCATTTGGTCGTTATCATTACCAATGGCACAGGTGCAAGAAGCGTGATGTCCCCAGGCGTTATTTCGGACATAGTCACGTAACTGTTGATCAGTGTGGATGTGCTTGCCTGGTAGCTCTTCGTCCACTAACAACTTTAACTCAAACAAGGGTTTGGTTATTTTACGAACAAACTTAATTCCTTCGACAACGGCATCCAAATCTTGTCCGGATTTGTCGCTGCCTTCTTCAAAATATCGGAAGTTGATGTGGGGTTTGTCGCGCGGATCATTAGAAGCCAAGGTAACTTCGCCAGCACGGTTTAAAGTATGGGCTTTCAACACGGCCCAAGTTAAGTAATTGCTACTTTCTTTAATCAGTGCGGAATATTTCGGGAAATAGCCTCTAAAGTCACCCAGCAGAGCAAAACAAAACAGATCCGGTAACGGTAATTTTTCAAACGAACGCTTGATGACAGCTAATATGGCACCATTTGTGGTGTACACGCCTTTATGATGTATTAGCCATTCTTCATACTGAGTATCGCCACGGCTGTATGTTGCGCCTTTAAGCGCATGCCAATCCGTTCTCATTCGATTGACCACGCCGACTTCATAACGGTCTTGCAAGTTTTTTCCCACGCCAGGTAAATCAATTTTGACTGGAATCTGATGCTTGCTTAACTCTTCCTTTGGCCCTATGCCTGAAAGCATGAGCAGTTGTGGCGTGTTGAAAGCGCCACCAGCCAGTATGATTTCTTTGGAGGCATAAACGCTAAAGTGGTTACCAGGACTATTGCTGGGCTCTGCATGGGCTTTGTAAAGTTTTTCACCTTGTAAATATTCAACACCGATTGCACGGTTGTTTTCATCCAGGATAACTTTGGTTACCAGAGCGTTGAGTTCGATAGACAATCGCTCAGGGTATTTTGCTTGTATTTCTAGTAAACGCTCACGCGTACTGTGTCGCTTACCCTTTTTAGTGGCTAAAGTTGGCAAACAAAGGCCCTCAGTATTTCCTTGCACAAACCACCAGTCATTTGGATCTAGTGGATTGATTCGTTTAACCAACATAAACAAGAATGCTTTAAATTTTGCCCAATTGGTGGGTAATAACAGGGCGGCGTTTAGCGCGGAATATTTGATGACAGACACGAGTTCTTTATCTTTGTGTAGCGCCTTCATCGGCAATGCCACTTCAGTCTGAAACCAACCTTTCCAACCGTGACGGGAAGGATTAATGCCCAATTTTGCCAGAAAACGATCTAACCAGCGATAGTGGCAGTTTTCTATGCGCTCAAAATACTTACGCATGTTATCGGCTTTCCAGGTAGGATCTCCGGTTATCTCAGCAATGTCATCCCAATCGGAATTGTGTGGATACAGCGTCATCATGGCATTATGTGCAGTACAACCGCCCAAACAACCCGCTCTTGGATACAACACGCCTTTTTGTTCAGGCACATATTTCCAATCTTTTTTTTGAGTTTCTTCGTCACTGTAATGACGCACGAAGTAATCCCAACGCATAGCGGCGTTTTCAGTAGAAAAGGTGTGGAACACGGGTACATCGTAATCGTCAGGCAGGCGCTGTTCATCCGGGTAGGCCAAGTTATCACCTTGTAGCAAGCGCGGATCGCCCCCGGCTTCCAGTACCAGTACTTTTTTACCTTGTTCAGCCAATCTGGCAGCGACTGTACCTCCGCCAGCTCCAGAGCCGACAACGATATATTCATACTCATGCTCCATATTTTTCCTCCTTAAGTATTGCCATTAAATTGTTTGGCATCTTGGATTATCAATGCTGGGCTATTCGCGTTCAAACGATAGTGATGCTAATAGCCCGGCACAAAGCGCATCTACAATGTTTTCAAAAACTCAATCAAGGCTTTTTTATCGCTATCACTCAATCCAGGTTCTTTACTGGCGTTTTGATAGAAATCAGTACCAAAATAATGCCCACGGTTAACAACATAATCCGGGCATTTGCTGTTTTTAATCAGTGGGTCGATCAGGTTTTGAAAGACTTTGGAGGCTTCTTCATCACTGGCATTTTTCGGTAACGCCCTTAAATCAAGTTTAATTTTGATCAATAATGCTAACAATTGTTCATCGTGTTTTATTCTGTCGACAATGCCATCCCGCTTATCCAAATCAATATTGCTTAAAAAATTGATCGGAGTGCCTTTGGGAATAGGACCAATCTCCAAGCCTTTTTCGCCTTTAAATTTACCGTCATCAATAATGCCCAGCAGCTTATCCAGTAACTTGGGCAGATAAGCGGATGGCACTCTAAGGTAACTGGACTCGCTGGTTCTATCCACCCATCCAGGCAAAATTTTGCCATTGGCGGTTTGATATTGCAGGTTACCTTTGCGTTTTTCCGGCCATAACATTTGCTCAATAGCACTATTAAAGGATTGCAACCTGTCTTCAACTGCAGGGCTAGGATTAAACTCACCCACTGTATTATTGAGCAGGAACGGTGAGGTAGACCACACACTAATTAAAGAAGGTGGACGGGTATAGCCACGCCCTCCAGCAGGCATTTGATAAGTCCAAGGGTTGCCTGTAAATGGGTTATGTACGGTATATTGTCCAACTGACGGCAAACTTTTATAGGACTCGGAGGAGAAGTCATTCCAAATATTGCCTTCAATGGCATTGGTTGCCAATGGACTACAGGCATTGGTTTCCAATAAGGTCACTGGCACCCGCAATTCCGTGGATAAGTAATTATCTTTTAAGAAATCATCTTTCAAGACAATCTCTTTCATATCTTTTTTAAATTCATCAGTACCTGCGTAATCCCAGTATTTGTTCCAGCAAGTCAGGTAATCTTTACCAACACAGCCATTGGGAAAAAAGGTATAGGCTTTTTCCGGTAGCTTACTTGAATGGCAACGAGCACAGGTTTCGGCAAATACGGTCTTGCCACGGGATAATACTGCCGAATCAGACGACAGGTGCTTTTCACCATCAGGGGCATTTTTTAAATAATCCGGTTTCGCGGAAGCTAGAAAGAACAAGGCCAAATTAGGTGTTTGGCTTTCATTCGCTTGCCAATAGGTTGAGTTTTGACGTGAGGTTTTGATAAAAATGGGTGTAACAGGTTTGCCACCCAGCAACGGATTAAAATGCTCAGTCCATTCTTCACTAAACAAGCCAATATTTACATAAACACGATTCAAAGCCCCTAAAGCGCCAACAGAATCAGAGCCATCCTTGAGTACGCGTGGTGTAAACACGGTATCCGGCGCAGTAAAAAAGTCATTCAATGGACTGCCGGAGGGCGCGTATTCATTTAGCTGTTTATTGTCGACATTGCCGCCAACCAATTTTTCCATGCCAAACTTTTTTGCATTGGCCAATCTAGCCCCTAAATTGTAAACAGCATTCATGGTACGAGGGTTATTGATATAATCACTGGAAACTAAAGAAGTGTCCAATGCTCCAGGGCGTGAGGTATGAAACAATTGGTAAGGAAAACTGGAATGATCACCATCCCAAATAAAAATCCGATCTATCCAAAAATACTGCGCCCCTGGATTTGAGCTGAGATTTTCCCATTTTGGATGTTCAGGGTCTTTAGGCGGGTTGGTTGGGTTTGGGCCAACATGACAAAAGCCGCAAGACATACCGACACGATATGGTCTGATTAGGTTTTTGTCATTGTAATAACCGGGATCGTTATAAAATTTTTCAGGATCCCAATGTTTTTGGGCTTTTTCATCAAAAGCCGGATTGGGAAATAAGCGCAAGCCAACCACGCCAGTGGCATAGCCGTAATACGAACCTTCGGGAATATTTTTGCCTCTGGCGCCAATTTTTACGCCAGGGTATTTTTGTTCATTTTCAAACGGATCGTTTGGACAATCTTTTGCACGCACATCCAACCATAACCCAAACCGATCCGCTCGTGGCTTAGTGGTTTTTTCAAAACACGGCTCATTAACCAAACCTAGATAATGCCAGCGGTTATCCCGGCTAAACTGTAAACCGGGATGATTGGATAAGGATTTTAAAAAATCCAGATTACCACGGCTATCATAACCAAGCTTATCCCATAAGCGGTCATTTCCCGCTGTCCATACTATCCAGTTGTTACGGCCAATTGCCATGCGTTTAACCGCTTCTGCCGGCGTAATTCCAGGCAGATAGGGAGCCAATTCGACTGCGACTGCGGCAGGGTTTTTGGTAAAACCATTATCCATATCCTGAAAATAATCCTCATCGGCTGCCGGTAAACTCTCCGGTGTTCGACCAACACATTTGGCTTCGTCGATGACTTTTCCTACTTGCCCAAGATTGCAGGGCTTGGTATCGAAGGTAGCCCAACTGTTTAGGCTGTAAAAAATAAGTCCAAGCAATAAACTGGCAGCTAAAGTTGTTTTTGTTTTCATTTCTGACCCTCTTTGAATAGTGATTCAATAATCATTACAAAAAACCCCTAGGGACTAAAGGATTTCGGTGCATCTGTTAAAACAGGAACGTTGCGCTACCGATAAGGTCATACTTACAGTTTGTTATTGAAGCTTAGGTAACAAGCAGTTGTTCCATTTCCAAGGTATTAATACTTCATATCTAAAAATTAATTATTCAGCGAATCATCTGTTAGTAACCTATACTCAATCAAATTACTTGCACCCCACCAATCATCGCCTGTCCGTGAGAAAACCGCCTTTAAAATAAGGCGCGAAACACTTCTGAAAATAATGGCTGATTATTCCCTGAATCGTTCCTCTAAAACTAAATTATTCAAATAGCTCATCTCCTGTCGGTTCAATATGGGTGGTTTGGTTCATGTGCTGGCGAAATTTAGATAACTCAAAATACAAGCGGCGGCGCGCACGGTTTAAATTGCCCAACGGCCTATGTTCCGGCAAACAATGCCAGGGATTCATTTTTAGCCGTTTGGTAAATTCGATTAGCGCTGGCGATTCAATTTGCTGTTTGGGTATGTGCACGGTGGCCACGGGGAAAAATGGGGATAATTTTTCCGGCCAGCGTACAGAGCTATCTTCAATGGGCATTAAATGCGGATCGATCTGTACTTGCACCATCAAATCAAACTCCACATCTGTTTGACTCAACGTTTTGATCATGTTTTCCCGTAGATAATTGAACGGCACTTTGCCGAACGGCAAACCAGGGATGTGGGTTTCCACTTTGGTTTTGGGCACGAATGAATACATCACAGCCTGACCTTCGCCCATCAAATACGGTGTACAACTCCAGTACCGAACCCCTAGCGGGTTATATTGGGTTTCGTTATAAAGGCTTTGCATCATCATATCCCGAAAGTGATGGTCAAACGGGTTGATGAAATAATACAAGGCCATCCGTTGTAAGCTCCAATACTGCAATTTCACATTTTCGCGGCTGTTGGGTGTAACGAAGGTAGGTCCGCCACTGGTAGTGATAATATCTTGGGTAAATTTTTCTTCATCCCAAAGTTTTTCACCCGGCACACCCATTAATTTGACGGACATGCTTAAAAAACCGACGTCTTCAATATCTGATGGCACATCCGGCCCTGGCCCGGCGAAACGCACATAGGCTGGGTAAGTTTTTGCTGTGGCAAATATGCCTTTGCGTAAATTTTCTGGTAGATCATCACGTATGGTAACCGTGGCTTTCACCACACCATGAGTTTTGGTATTACCGCCTCGCTCATAGCCACCTGGTTTAAATCGGCTACGCATTTGGTCAGCCATTTGATCGATAATTTTATCCAGACTTTCTTCTTCATCGGTATCAATATGCTCTTCTGCCAGTTGCAGGCCTTGATTTTTTCTAGTGAGATTGATTAAAAACTGCACAAAACGAACGCTGGGCTCTCGAAACAAAGCATTCCATTGCGGCCGAAACCAAGGTTCAAAACGGCGTTCGATGTGTAAAAGTTTCAGTAAAAACCAATGGATTATTTTCAGGATTCGGGTCTTGATAGTCATGACACTTTACCGCTCCCGTGGTTAGGTAAGGCTGCAAGGTATTTGATAGCACGCAGCCCTGGCATAAAAAAATATCCACCGCCGCGCACGGTAATAAATTGTGGCAAGGCACAGATTTTTTGGGTGAGTCCGGTTGGGTCGGGGCGATTAAAATGATTAGTGCTATCGCCATCGTATAATTGTCGCCGATGCCCCAACAACGGGTCTCGCTCCAGTTGTATTCCGCCGAATTTACTGTTCATAACCCAGGCGTTTTGCACAAATTCAAATTGACGAGATATATTGGCAACCAAACAGATAAATTGCAGGCCACGTTCAGCAGCTGGTGCGTCTGGCTTTAGCGCCGCATCCGGTGATAACACTGAACCATAACTGCGACCGCGTCGTAACAATCGATGAAAACGGGATGAAGCCACTAAATCGTCATCTGGTCGTTTATTGCAAAAACCCAAGATTTTAAGAAATCGAGTTAGCCAGTTGCTGTGCCCTGGAGTCATCTCGCCAGTACGCGGATTTGCTCTGCGCACATGTGCACTGATGGGACATTTCAAACCCTGCGCGTCATCGTTGTAGGTAAACAAGTTGTTTGCGTCATTGCTGTCAATACCGGGAATATCGATTTTAGACTTTGCAACCAGAGGTGAACCGTCCAGATGCCTGCCCACCATTGCCTCCGCCAATTGTTGGCGTTTATCGGAATCATGATCACCAGCCTGATCAGCAAACTGCCAAAAGCCAGGTACATCCTGATCAAGTTGTCGCAGCACCAAATAGCAACCGTTACGGCCGAAATCCTTTAGTGCAGGCTGGTCTTCGGCATTTGGCAAAACCATTGCTGCGGGTTCTGTTTTTGGATTAAACAGTGGCCTTGGATTATATTGACTGTATTCGTTAGGATAACCCAACACAATCTCGCCGATGGCTAGTAGATTGGAATAACTATCTCGGTCATGTGCATCGGTACTTTGCTGACGAGTCCAATCGATTACTGGCTGACTAATGCCGTCGGCAAAACCAAAGGGTTCTGCATTGCGAAAATCTGTAGTAGGTAGTTCCTTCAGCAAGGTAAAAGCTGTTGTAAAAAAACGGTCTTCAACGGTTTTACGCCAGTTGTTGATAGCGTTTTTTTCCGCATATAACAGCAATAAGACATGTGGTAGATTGTCGGCATCTCCACCCCATTGCCAACGAGTCGGTGCATTCTCATCGACATCGCCCAACCGACGAGAACGACTTTCATCACCGGACATCCCCACTATAAACTCGTCGGGAAAGCTCTCTATTACCGTATCAGTTAAGCCTAATTGACGCAGACCAGCCACAGTAAACGCAATGTGCAAAGCTGTTTTTGGCAAGGGATCGATAGACCCGGCATTACTGATAGGTGCATTGCTCAACCATTGTTTGGCCGCAGACGCATCGGCTATGTTCAACAACATAAAACATGTCTCAGGTAACTTGCCATAAGCAAAGCGCACTAACCCTTGTAAATCATCATATTCAAAATCACCGGATTTTCTCATTGCCATGACTCCTAAGCTTTAGATGAGACTTAACCATTCACTAATATCAGCATCACTGGCCTGACGGACTTCCAAACCGAGCCTGATTCGATGGTTTCGTGCTAAGTCTGTGGCAGTTAAATCCGGATATGCCTTGTACCAAACTTCGGAAGGAAATTGGTGTCGCCGTTGCGAATATTTAAATTGGTGCTCACGGGCCGCACCTTCTTTAATCAACCAACGCGTTCTGGGATAACCGATGCCGTTACCGAAAGCCAAGTTCAATCCCCAACCAACTTTATTAATAAAATCATCCATATAGCTTTCGTGGCTGCCATCGTAATTACTGGCAAAGTAAACTCGCTGGTTATCATCCAGAAACACCCATCGGGCAAAATGGATGGTTTTGATACGGGTTAGAAAGCCGTGTATATAAATATGTCTGGCGATATAGTTGGTGAGCAGCAGAATAAACTTGAAAGTCAATAATCTAACCAACCCGGGTTTAACATAACCAAAGACATTAAACTGATTAGTCACGTACCAATCTTCCTGTGCCGACAATTGCTTGATGTGCTCGCGGGTGGGACGAATGAACAACTCAGGATCGGATTGTTCCAACATCCGTATGCGTAACAGGAAAATGGGCGCAATCAATAAAAATAGCGGTAACAGCAACAACAAGACTAACGGTATACCGATTTTATGTAGTAGATTTCTTAACTGCCATCGACAAGGCGTGCATTCCGGTGCAGTTAAGATTAACCGACCAGTCTGTTTTTGCATTTCCACGTAGGACAGCAGACTTTGACGCAACTGCTGTTGCAAGCTTAACGGGCTAGTGGTGTTATGCCTAACTTCATCGACAGCTTGTGGCAGGTACTCAGCTAAACATCGATGTAGCGCTGCTTCCTCATGAACTTGTTTGACGGTACGACCCAGCCAGTTAACATAGTTAGCATCGGGTTCTACGTCATGAGTTTGCAGCCAGTGTTTTAGGGGGTTGCTGTTGGCATCCGGGAAGGCGATGCAAAACGAGAATATTTGCGTCAGCCCCTGCTCGGCCAGCTCAACTAGCTGATCAAAAAAATCATTTCTATCACCATCAATATCCCCTAGAAATGCCAAGGTGGGTGACCAAGGCTTGGGTTCTAACCCAAAGGCTTTGATGTCGTCGGCAGTAGTCGCTTCAATAATCACAAACCGCGCCACGTGTAGGTTAGGAAATCGACTAAATGGAATTAGCGAGTTATCGGGATTTACCAAACCGTTTTTTTTGTGGCTAATATTCATGCTGCGCAACAAGTCACGCAGGCTTTCCAGTTGACCTTCACGGACAGCTGCACAGATCATAAAAGTGGATTGAGGTTTCATGGTGGCTACCTCCAGTGTCGCATTAAAATGCGAATTAGTCAGTGTTGGTTTTGGTCAAAGCAAAATCTAAAATGTGTTTTTTCCCCCACCAAACCTTACCAAGATAAACACCAGGTTCGATCTCTCTTATTTCGTCACGGATTACTTTTGCAACGAACGATGTCTTAGAGTAGTCAATTACTATGGTGTCTCTACCATCCAGCCAGCTAATGTCACGGTAAACCTTGGCAATAATAAATGTCAGGCTGAAAGGAGTGATCTTGTTCACCAAGATACCGGCATCGCCTGTGGGACAAAACAGATCGAACACTTTACCTTGCCAAAGAAACGTGCGTGCCAGCAAGGCAACAATCTTTGAGAATAGAGATCCAGACAAAATGGCAATACCCTGGGTGTCGCCACTGGGTATGTTGCCAGGTCTGGCGTTACGATAAATTTCATCGAGTTCTTCACGGGATTTATTCAACCAGCTTGTAACAGTGTTATTCATGATATTACTCCTCAAGTTGATAAAATCGCCTTAGCTTAGCCGATCTAGGTAACACAGCTTCTAACACAATAACTGACTTGTTTTATTAGTAGAGGTTAAAGCTTTGACGACAGAATTAAAATTCTTTATTTAAATACACATAATTTGTTATGAATATCCCATAAATAGCTTCGCCAAATTCCTTGATGGCTAATTTCAGCATGGTATTCTTATTAGTTTCCAGTGCCAGGCCAATTGTTTTGCAGATTCATTGTGTCAAACATGCCGGCCTCCCAGTCAAAAAATTAGATAACGCCGGATGCCGGTTATTGGGTTCGTAAAGTTACTACCCGCTTGCCGCTATTTAAATTCAAGGCAAGGTTCTCAGCGTTGAATAAATCAGTATCTTTAAAAATTCCCGCTTGAAAATCCGATATACAACAATGTGCAGCGACTTGTTAAAGGGATGGATATTGGTCTGGCCCCCAATCAAAATTCTATTAATGTTGAAGATGAACTTAATATCGTGGAAATAACAATACGTAAAAATACCTAGTAGTTTAGTGTCATAGGATATTCAATTTTCGAACGGATAAAAGATATATTTATTGGTGTTCGCCCAATAAGCCCATGATGATGGCGGTAAAATTGGGAATCCTCAACGCGGGTAAAGTTTATATGGACGAAGGATCAAAACCTATGTAACTTTTGAATCATTTTCGACACAATTTATATGGATTTCTCGGTTATTGCAAGATAAATATCCACCCAAAAAAATTTAAAATCTGTTTTAAACAAAC
>SESA01001522.1_pt1 | contig 11975 bp, 9 predicted proteins | sample 3171451 | NCBI WGS metagenome assembly SESA01 (sample SAMN06051862, study PRJNA518727) | freshwater metagenome | biome: subpolar coniferous forest; feature: holomictic lake; material: water; isolation source: holomictic Lake 227, 8 m depth | place: Canada: near Kenora, Ontario | collected 2013-06-25...
ACGGATACGAATATGAACCTATTTCGCCGAAAATCGGCGATTTCAGATTCATGGTTATCGAAAAATCATTCGGAAGATCGACAAATTTGTTATCTATCTTTAATGCCAGCATATCACTTTTGTTCAGGCTTAGGATTTGCCTGCGGATTAACTTCTTTTGGTAATTCTTGAATCTTTGCAATCTTGAAATCAGCAACAATCTGCGTCACCTTCTCCAATACAGCCAGTGAAATTAAGCCCAGACCAGATATAAGCATTATGAACCATGCTGCAAACATTGTAGTCCACGCAGTGATTGAAAAGACGCCAGAGCAAAACAGCATAAATACTGTTATGCAGCTTAAAATAAGCAACCCGCCATAAAGGCGTTTTGAACTGGCTTCATCGCTTGAAGAATGCGCGAGCTTGATCCAGTCCCAGAATTTGACCCACTGTCCGAATAATGCTACATCGCGGATCCAAAGGAAGCCGAGATAGAGCGGGTAGAAAAAGTTTTTCATCGTTTATTAAATTTATTTCCAGCAATATGTTAATTCATCCCAATTGTATAATTTTCCATCTGACGGATATGGAACAGGAGGCTCCCATTTACAATTCTCGTCAAGTATCCATGATGGAAAAGGTTTTTTTGATGAAAAGTTCTGCTTTTCGGGATAATATCTACTACCAATGCCGGCATAATTCTTTGTCGAATCGTTCATAAAAGTTTCCACCCAATTACCCCCAAATAACTTATTCGCAAGTTCAGCCGATTCGATAACAATAACCTGCGTCACTGTATCGGATACTATCTTTGCATAATACTTCTGTGAAAATCCCAATACAGGGATTAAAAAAAATAATAATATTATCGTCTTTTTCATATCAAGGTATGTATCTAATTATAACTATTCCGGATCCTCCATATCCAGGGATATAACTTCCGCCAGCCGCTGCTCCACCACCACCACCGCCTGTATTTGGTGTTCCATTACTCATTGTTCCACTTGTATTAAAACCGCGGGATCCACCGCCATTTCCTCCATTTCCATAAATTACACTATATGGAGAATAACCACCACCACCACCACCACCTGCATAATAAACCGAAGAACCTGAAATTGATGATGCAAGACCATCACCGCCATGGCCATAACCATAAGTTCCGGCTGCTGTACCATTGGCACCAGCACCACCGCCACCACCACCGCCAGTATTACCATTACCATTACCACCATTATGATTACCAGATAATCCCGTACCGTTATGAGCAGAACCGCCACCGGAACCACCGCCTCCATTACCTGTTGAATCGCATGAATAACCGGAATTGCTATAACCGGCACCACCACCACCACCTTCAGCAACAAGTGTTGAAAATGAACTATTGGTTCCAGAAGAACCAAGAGAACCACCACCACCGCCTATTTTAACCGTATAGGTGCCTGTTGTTACGGAAAATGCTGAATTGTAAATAAGGCCTCCACCCCCACCACCGCCACCACCATTGTTTCCTCCTGCACCACCACCGGCAACAACTAAAATTTCAACGGTTCCTGTACCGGTAACGGTCAAAGTACCTGTTGTTGTAAATGTATGGATGTGATATGAACCTGATGTCGTATATGTTCCTCCTGAAAGAGTTATAGAACCTGCGACTGTTGGCATTTGACAATAGAATGAAAAAACCTGGCTTTTTGAAACCAAAGGAATTATTAAAAGAATGAAAATCAATCGTTTCATAATTTATGTCCTATTAATTGTACCATTAAATTTCTGGGCTTTGTGGTAATTGCTGAAAAAACCAACCAAATCATATTGCCTTTTGCAATAGTTGCGTTTGTAAAAGTATATGCTTTGGTTACCGTTGTTCGGCTTGTTGTTGAAGTGCCGGCATAGATAACGGCTGTTCCGGTGTCTGCAATGCTTGTACCATATCTTATTTTAGAAGTAATATTAACCGTTCCTCCGGTTGCCGTTGTTGTTGTTATAAATGCCAAAGAATCCAAAACAATACCCTGGGAATATCCAATTGGAAATTTAAGATTTGTACTCATCATTGTTGAATCTACACCGACTCCAAACAAAGGAATTACTTCGGAATTTAATTTTATATCTGTTGAATGTTTACCATCCACCATATCAGCATTCAAATTAGTATTCGCCGTGGTCGAGGTACAAGCATAGGGCTGTGTTCCCGTCGCTACATTTGATATATAATTTGTTCCTGTTGCCACTCCCAATGTAGGGGTAATAAATGTAGGGGAGGTCGAAAAAACCAAATTAGTTGATGTCGTACCTGTTGTTCCCGTTGCGGATGTCAAATAATTTAATTTTGTTCCCGTAGTTGTTACTGCTGTCGTTTCGATTTTCCATGCCGACGGAAGTGTTACCGTTCCCGTAAATGTTGGAGTGGCAAGATTTGCTTTTAATCCGAATTGAACAGTTGACCAATAATATGCCGCATAACCTTTATTCACGGCAGAATCACCCTTTGCAACCTTTAACAAAGCAATACTATCGCCGTATGTTTTGACCGCGCCTTGCGACATTATTTTGGTAGCACTTGTTCCCGTCGTTGTAATTCTATCCGTCGTATAAAGTCCGTTTGTAACTGTCGCAGCATTGCCTGAATTGTTTGCATAGGTTACAGATATTGAATAATTCCCAGCAGATAAAGCAGAAGTATGTAGGAGATTTGAACTATTGGAATTTATCCATGAATATGCATAAACTCCATCACTTAAAGTGTTTTTCACTTTTTTTATTAGCGTGGTTTTTCCTGTTCTTCCCTGAGTAAAAACCGATCCAAAATTGGTCTTGGCTTCTCCTACTATAATACTGTCAGAACTTGTCCCAGTATTAAGGTTGTTCAAATAAACTGAATCATTAATTGTTAAGTTTCTTGAATATATCCAATCCCACCACTCCTCCGAATCGGGGTCTCCAAGAATTCCATTACTACTCCATGGAGCAAGTGTAATCGTATGAATACTTGACTTTCCTAATTCTGGTAAATCATAACCCGCCCAAAGATTTTTATATCTCAATGTGGTATACGCACCCCCATCCCCATAGGAAAAATCAATTGCATCTGATGTCAAGTCTATCCCTGCTAAATCTGTAGCACTCACTCCATGTTGACTAAACAAACTTAATCCATCAACCCGTCCAAAATCTAAACCTTCTCTCCACCATGCCGGATTAACCCTATTTTTAAATCCTAGATATCCTGATGGATCAACATTAAAAACCACTGAATAGGTAGTATCCCACCGTTGATAATTAGACCCCAAACATATTCTGGAAGTTTCATTCATAGAACCATACCCAACAAAATGGTTATCAGAATTTATACTATTGATAAAACCCGCATAATTTGTATCATTATATAAGGCAGTTCCAAACGATTGATCAACTATCAATCCCCCCATAAAATCATTTGGGATATCTAAAACTCTTGCCATAAAATTACCGTATCCCGCTTCGAGAGTTGTTCTTGTAGTACCTGATGAATCATGTACATATAAATTACCCTTTAAATCAACATCCTTTCCGTAAAGTTTCCACCGATCAGATGCATTTCCAAAATTCTTTAGATGAGTATGGTGGGGACCCCAGTCTACGAAATGAATCCCGGCTGAATCAAATATGTATCTTGTTTCTTCTGTTGGAGTTGAGTTAGAAATCATTATGCCATGGTCATCCGCTGGAACATTACCTAAATAATTAGTTTTCCCCTGAAGTATACTGTATAATGAAAAACCTAATGAGGGGTCAAAAACAAGAGCGGCGGTACTCGTTGCATCATATTGGTTTAACATAGTTAACACTTGCCCGTATTTACCATAGATACGGTCAGCGTAAATTGTTGAAGTAATCACTGTATCATAAGGATTCCTTAAAACTGTCTTATTACCAGGAGTATGGATCCAGGGTACTGAATCCTTAGTAATTGCTATCGGAAAAGTCTGCCAGTGCTTATCGCCCCGCCAGTACTGGTCCGTGCGTCCTTCTGATATTGACGGTTCATAGCCACTGTGTGCATGATCGCCATAAGCACTATGAGAGTGGTCGGTACCGAACCCAGGAAACCCGTAATATGAGGTATCGTTAATAGTAACATGGTCGGAATAAAGCCTCACCTTATATATTTTTCCGCCACGGTAAAAAGTGAGGGTATCCATAACCCTGTTTTGCGCCATCACCGAAGCAATGGCAAACAGGAAAACAAAAAATAAAAGAAACTTTTTCATAATGTTATTTTAAATTAAGTTGATGGTGGACCGCAAGGGAAAGCCAGCGCATTGATTGTACAGTTCACCAGGGTCTTTATAACAATTTTGGTAGTGGATTTACTTACCAGGTATATTTCAACCGGGTTTCCGTGACTGTCAAACCCATTAAACACATAGGTATAATTGCCGTCGGCGAAAGCCGTGTCCCAGGTAAGGTTGCAGTTAACTCCTGCCGTTGCGCTGGCGTGGGCTTCACGCACTGCTGATGCAGAAGGAATAATGGTAGTAATTTGTTGTTCGACATAATTTAGAAGCAACACTATTGAATCTTCCAGATCATCTACCTGAATGAGCGTTTGGGCAGTATGGCCTGTGAGTACAGAAACGATTTTACTATAAACCTCAATAAATGTGATCATACAAAGCTTCTTTAGCTGAATTCAAGTGAAAAATCATATGAGAAATACCTCACAGGAATGATCGTTGATCTCATTCGGATATTTGAAAAAAAAAATCGTCGTACGCCCTTTCATATTCAAATGCAAGGTTATAATTGTAATCATCATCCTTGAACAGCGATGTTTTTTTAGATGTAAGCAAACACTTCAGTAATCGGCCTTCGTCAACCTCAAAAATATCGGAGGACAACATGAAATCCCTGAGGGAATGCAAATAATCGCGTGTAAGCCACCCGGTATTGGCCTTGAAACTCTGAGATTCCTTGATCATGGTATCCGATCCCGGGGTATTGTAGGATGATTCAATTTCATCACTCATATACATCACCGTTTGGCGATCATGTTCCTCGATCGTTTCGAAATTCCCGACGCATCTCAGCGAATCGTAGGCACCCCATGAATTTCTGAACCGGAAATACCTGGTATTTTCAGTATATTTCTTATCCAGGACAAACTGCCTGATATCAGAAATGATGTTGTCATCACCATCAATCAGGTAAAGTTCCCACATATCAACATTACCATTCATGTATGCAGATAAATGCAATTGAGCGTAACCGGCCATATATTCCACAACACACCACCGGCTTATCCCTGTTTGTGAAGTGATATCGATTGAAGTTGCGATTCCAAGTTCGGTATTGTAGAGGTTTGCTTTTAACTTACAGGTTGTGTATGCTGGAGACTGGAAAGCAAAGAACAGACTGTGGGTTTCAACCTTATCGGTAAGTCGCGCAGGAGGCGACCAGGTCATGAATTTCTTCTTCGTCTCAGGTTTATTAAAAAAATCGGAAAGAAGGATGTTGTTGGCCACTAGGTCCTCACGGTTCAACCCTCCGGCTAATGCATAACACCAAACATTTGCAGGATCACTGTAACTACGTGGCGAAAAAACTCCCGAAATCTTATCACAGAAAATTGTCCTGTACTTCAGAATATAATCTGTAAAAACATGCGTATAAAATCCCACTACTGAAAGGTGAAACCGTGGCGGTACCGCTTGCAGCAGACTTGCATAGAGGTACTCCGATATTTCGAATTTTACAGTCCCATCGGCAGCCAACGGTTTGTAATCGGAACCAAGTATTTCAGTCCCGTTTTTCATCACCGTCATCATCACACCTTCGACCGTGCCGGCAGGGGGATCCTGTCCATTGGCAATATTTGTAATGGTTATCCCGGTTATCGTGTTGCTATCGGTTGTCCAGTCATAATCAGGAGATGCAACCTTTGCAGTCATGGTAAGTATTTCTGCTGCAGCAGTAATATCATAATACTGCAAAAGCTGAACATCATTCAAAAAATATTCAAAAATGGCTTTACACCAGAGAATTTCATCCCAGCTTTCATCAGGAACAGGGATATGATCCTTATCCGTACATTCTGATTTAAGGATAAATGTCCTCGTTTCATCCAGAAATGTAACGTCAACAGAATGATCAGGCGTGGTATCGATACCGGTAAATTCCATCTGAATGACAGACAACACCCCGCCCATGGGCAGTCCTCCCCCGCCTGTTCCGCCAGGAGATAGGAGATATCGCATCGGATTACCGGCGAATGACATCAAAAAAGGTTTCTTTGTTATTTCCATGATGCAATATTATAGGATGAATCATTTATTTTAAAGGACAAAAATTTATCTGGAAACATTGCCCTGAATTTCGGTGACGCGAATCATTGAATCTATGAGATTATCATAAACAATGTTAGCTCCGATTGGTTTTTCAAGCGTTTTCTGGAATTTTTCCAGCGCATTGAGTGTAGCAGGATCAAACCCAAACACAACCGGGACATTGGCGGTAGTTCGCTGTGCGCCTGTATCCTGGTACAGCCCGCTGGCACGCTGTGGCACACGCATAATGGCATCAAGTAAGCCGGGTTGAAAGCGCATAAGGTTTTCTGTATGCTTTGGATTGAGAATTATTTCCCGGCCGGTTTCTGCAAAAAGTGTAGGTGTGCTATACACACCGCTTTGAGGATCCTCCAGAAAAGGAATATTGTTGTATTGTTTTCCATCATCCTTCCCCATTACGGAATAACGGCCACTGGCCGCCTGGCGCGATTTCTTAATAACATCGTAGCGGCCCTCGGCTGCTGCGGGAACCGGAGTGGCAATAAGCGCAGCCAGTTGAACACCCATCAATGCCGCAATGATAATGGGGAATACAATATCAGCCGGCGGGGCAATGTTGGCAGCCTGGATAATGGCTTGCAAAAGCGCAATGGTAGCATTGAAAACGGCAATTTCCTTTTGCCGAACTGCCTGTTTATGTGCGATCTCCTTATGTTTGGCATCAGCCTCCTGATCCATTTTAATAATCGCGGCATCATATTGCTTTTGAGATATCTTTTTATTGTCGAGTTGACTTTTTAAGTTTGCTTTTTTCTTGTTATTCGACTCTTCATCCTTTTTAAGTTGTGCATCTTCCGAAGCGCTTATTGCCTGAAATACAGCGCTAATGGCATTTACTACCTGTGACATTGTAGAAAGAACTTTATCTGCAAACTCAAGATTTGCATCTGCAATGCTTTTATAATAATCTTCCCAAATCTTTTTTTGTGCATCTGCATTATCATAAGTTCCGGCAATTTCTTCATCCCGGGACTTTGCCAATAAAGCTTTCTTTTCAGCCAGTTGAGTTAGCAGATCGACATTCCTAGACTTACCTGACGTGGGAGTACTTGATGCTTTAGCGGGTTGACCGGTTGCCGGGGCCATAGGTCCTTCAAAATCACTATCAAGTTTTGCCTGTAAAAATCTATATTTTTCCCGGATATCCAATTTTTCCTTTTCAGTCAGTTCGGTATTGGCTAACTCATAATCCCGCTGCTTATCGAGCAATTCGCTTGAATAGACATACCAATCGGCTTCTCCTTTTTCGAGGCTGGAAATTTTGGCTTCCAATTTGTCTTTTTCGAGTTTAAAGGCATCGGAAAGTTCTTTATCGGAATATTTTTTATTGATCTTTTCCTTTTCAACTTCATAAGCAGCATCCAGCGCCTTACGCAATTCTATTTCAACTTTTGAATTTCCGGTAATCTCAGCGAGCTTTTGTTTGTGATTAAGCTCAGCCATTTTCAATTCACGTTCATGCTCATCTTTAATACCCTGAGCCAGGATTTCCTCAAGTTGTTTTTGAAGGTCTTTGGCTTTTTTTATTTGATTGCCGGTGGGGTCACTACCTCCCCCGGCATCATTATACTTTGCCAATTCCTTATTCACATCTTTGATTTTATCCTGTATCCTGATGTATTCTTCGCTTCCGGCTATATAATTGCGAAGAGCTACTTGATAATTTTGAAGCTTTTCTTCCAACTGGGGTGCCAGTTTACCCAATATCTGGTCACCGGCACTTTCAGCATTTATTACGTTGACTATATTCTGCCGTTCGGTTTTAAGCTTCTCAATACCATCTCTTAACTTTTTTATTTCATCATCAAAGGGAGCGGTAGCCTCTTTCTGATTTTGATAGGCGTAAACTCCTAAATTTCTTTGCTCCTCTTCCTGATTATTGTTTGTGATGCCTGGTATACTAAATTGTGTTTTAACTATTTGCCAATACGTAGGCTTTGCAGCGGCTTTACCTATTGCTTTTTGTTTTGCCTCCATCAATAAAAGATTAGCCTCTGCTTCTTTGATAGTCAAATCAGTTTTGTCCTGAAGGTCCTTTTTTTCATCTGCTGAAAGTTTAGAGATTCTGCGGGCCTGTGCTTCAATAGTTGAATATGATTCTTCCAGTTTTGTATTTGCATGAGTTAATAATACCGTGGTATCTACTTTTAATTTATCAAGTGCAAGCGCTTCTGAATTATACTTTTCATATGCCTTGACAACCACAACCAGTGCTGTAACAGCGGCAATAACCAATCCGATCGGATTGGCTGACAATGCTGCATTCCATAACCATTGAGCAGTGGCTGCGAGTTTAGTTGCCGTCGTTCCTTCAGCCTTCCAGATTATAAGCATTTGCTCTTTTACAATAAGGTATTCCAACACAATTGCATCTTTTATTTTTAGAAGAATACCTTCTTTAAGCATCAGATTGTTTAAAAGCGAAACCTGGAGTGATCGGGTCATTGCAGCAATCCAGGCGCCCATTACCCCGGTAAGTACAATCAAGGATAATTTGTATTTTTCGATAAATTCTGGAAGGTTTTTTATCCAATTAACGAATTCAACCACATGATAAAGCTGGTTTTTAAAGAATTCAGTAACACCAGGCATGGTAATCAAAGAATAAAAACTCTTGCTTAATTTATCGAGCACCGCACCAAGTGTGGCGTTTTTGAGATTAAACTCGTTCATAATAGAATCGGTATTCTGCAATGCATTGCCGGCGAGTGTGACCTTTTCATTGAGCATTTTGATATTGTTGCCAACCTTGGCAAAAACCTCCGATGCTCCGGCGCCTGATATTTCCAATTCTTTTATGATACCTGCCAGCAGAGTGGCACTTTGCCCACCTTGTTTTGATCCTTCCAATACTTTAGTAAAAGCTCCAAACAAATCTTTGTTTACCAAATCTGTAAACTCCTTCATTGGCATTCCGGCAATTTTTGCGAAATCGCCCACATTGGTGGTCATTTTTTGTAGGATCTTCGTCACGGCTGTCCCTCCTCTTTCGGTACTTACACTAAGTTCCTGAAGTGTGGCTGAAAGACCAAGTACTTCATCAGATGTAAGTCCCAAAGAAATACCAATACCACCGATTCTGTTTGCAAAATCTGAAACGACCGGAGCAGTAGCAAATCCTGCAGCGCCAAGAACATTAACGGCATTGCCTAGGCGAAGCATATCATCGGAAATATTGGCCGATTTCATATCTGTAAGCACATTACGGAGTGTGCCCATCGTTTTTGCAACCTCTTCAGCCCCTCCGGTGATTTCATCACCAAGTGCCACATTCAATTTATCGACAGAATTGACAAAAGAATAAACATCATTGGTTGCAATTCCAAGTTGCCCGGCAACTACAGCCATTGCTCTAAGATCCTGCCGACTGGTACGGGTATCTATTTTCCCCAATTGTTTATTAAGATTTTGAACTTCGGCGGCGGTCATTCCTGTGGTTTTACGAATATCGGCAAGCGAATCATCCAATTCGCCCTGTGCAGTGATCATGCTTTTCACAGAAATAGCAAAACCCGAAAAAACAGCAAGGCCTGCTGTAACAATTGCAAAATATTTATTAAAGCCATCGGCCATACTGCCGAATGACATACCTGTTTTCTTGGCGCCATTGGTCAGCTCGGTAACACGAGTGTTTACGGCTGAGAATTCTTTTTCAAGTTTTACCCTGTGTTCGCTGCCCGGGATGGCCCTGGCCATTTCATTTCTTAGCTGAGACTGCAACGACTTGAGTTCTTTCAACGACAACGCCTGGAGGCCTGCTTCCTTTCGCATTGCCACCATGGCAGTATCCAGTTTTGAAATGGCTTCTTTGCGTTGAATATATTCTGTTGTATTTTGTTTTCCTTCCAGAACAAGTTTTTTAAGCTCTGCCTCATACCCTATCATGGTATTTTCCATCTCGATCAGGGAGCGTTTTGCCTGGTCATTGTTGATGAATATTGAAAACCTGTAATCTGATAAATTTGTTTTACCTGCCATGGTTATCGTATATAAATTCTGGTTGAATTGATAATGGCCGTCTCAGTATAATTTTTAATGATTTGCTCTAATTCCGGCATAAATGATTCAATAACAGGATTGAACCATACCTTGGGAATACGGCTTCCTGCTGCGTTTTTAGATATCTTTACAACAGTCCCGTTATTCATCACATAACCCCGGCCAACGCCTTTATGAACGAAAATGCCTTCGCGTGCGAAGGAGAACCCTAACCGGAAAATTTCTCCAAATTCATAATAAAACGTGTTGCGTATGCTTTTCGACAGATTTTTTCCGCCGATGCCAATTGAGGAAATTGACGGAGGCAATGCTGCTTTGACTTTTGCGCCCCAGGCTTTCAGATTATTATTGTATGCTTCAGCAGCTTCAGGAGCCCATTGTGTACGCTCAAAACGCTGCGTCTTACCCGATTCTTCAATACTCATATCGAAAGGCCCCTCCCATGATTTCTGGAAGGCGCCTTTGCGCACGGTCCTTTCTCCTGCAATTCGATCCATCAGCCCACTCATGGAATATTTTTTTCAGCAATATTACTATCAGCCGCCGGTTGTTTAAAGGACATAAAAAAATCAAAAAAAGCCCGGTACCAGGTACCGAGCTTTTCAGGAAGAGATTTTAAGTATAATACTTATGAAGCTAATTCAGGACTTTAACATATTTCAATTCATCATTCCTGAGTCCCAAACATTTTATTTCTATCACCGGAACTCCAATTGAATAGGTTTTTACAAAATAATCGAGCAGGATATCAACTTTTTTGATAGCCTTTATAAAATGTTTATCATAGGTAATATGACTGATGACGGACTTATTGGTCGGTTCTTCATGCACCAGGTAACGCGATCGCCGAGAAAGTCCTTGCAATTTTTTATATGCCAGATAAATTTCGTCGGGAAGTTTCGATGGGGAAAGATCATTAAAGGGATTGATGGCATTAGCAACATCCTCATGCGATCGATAATGCATATCAAACCGGGCCAGGTGGCCGTTTATAAGATGAACAGCAGCATAGAATGAAACCGTAACATGCCAATCGTAAGAACCAGCGCAATTTTTATTGATCTGTGCCAGGAAATTCAGATTGCTGCACGCTTGCTTAAAATGGTCATCAGAACAAGGCATGGGAAGAATTAATTGGGAAGAACAGATTTGTAGTGTCCTGGTATCGGATAATTATCCGATTGTTCAAGTATGGTTGAAGAAACATGAAATCCATACTTGAAATACCTGGCATTTACAAATGCCTCGGCCAAGATAAGGGAATCTTCAGCAATCTCATCATCATCATTGATAACGGCCCAAACAAGAACTTTGGAATCTGACAGATCGAAGGCCAGTTTAACAGGCTTACAGTTTCTCACTGCCAATTCATTCAGAAAATCCCATACAATGGATTTGATAAAATGAATTGAAGCCATAATTTTACCATGATGATTTATTTCATTCAGATTGCCGGACGTAAGCATATTCCAGAATCTGGTCTTTTCTTCCGATGCAAGACCGGTTTGAATTAATACCTGTTCTTTGCGGATATTTCCGACAAAATCGTCGAACCAGTTCGTAACTAAATCAGGTGTTTGTTTGGTGTTGGAAACTTCCTGTACCATAAGGAGGTGAAAAATAAATTTGTACCTGTTTCGGAAACAAATCTTCAACAAAAGTAGT
>SESA01001530.1_pt1 | contig 11925 bp, 2 predicted proteins | sample 3171451 | NCBI WGS metagenome assembly SESA01 (sample SAMN06051862, study PRJNA518727) | freshwater metagenome | biome: subpolar coniferous forest; feature: holomictic lake; material: water; isolation source: holomictic Lake 227, 8 m depth | place: Canada: near Kenora, Ontario | collected 2013-06-25...
CGCACAACAGCATTTCATTGCGCATAGTGGCGCCTTGCTCGCGGCGTATCACGCCCAATGCGGCGTCAACCAAGCGTTGTCGCGCGGAAGCATCGACGATGAGTTCTTGCAACACGCGCGGAAGCGCTTCACGCGTCACGCACAACATGCCGCCGGCATCGAGCAACTTCTGGGCCGTGTCAGCAAAGTCGCCGTAGCGCGGACCAATGATTGTGGCTTTACCCAGCGCGACGGGTTCCATCATGTCGCTGCCATGCAGGTCGCCAAAGCTGCGGCCCACAACAACCACGGTGGCCAGCGCATACGCCTTCTTTAATTCACCCATGGTGTCAAGCAAAAATCGGTCGCTCCCCCGCTGTCCATCACCGCTTCCAATTGGTCTTTGTGTGCGACGCACGCAACCAGGCAGGTCAAGCGCCGCCGCGTCAAAGCGCGCGGGCTTGCGCGGCGCGCACAACAATTGAACTCCTTCTGGAACACACGCATGCAGCAACTTTTCCTCGCCCTCGGCGGTGCTTCCAGCAACCACAAGCGGACGAGCGGTATCAATTCCAAGTTCGCGCGCCAAGTCATTGGCCAGTTGCTGCGCATCTTCAAGGGCGCGTTGCTGCGCCGCGTGATTGGCAGCAATGGGCGCAACATGCGCGGCGTCCCACTTCATGGTGCCGCCCACATGCACACGCTCCGCGGGCACGCCCATGTGCAAAAATCGATCGGCGTATATTTGTGTTTGCGCGGACACAAATCGAAATCGCTTGAACAGCGGTTTTAAAAACCAGCGCGCCAACTTGTAACGCTGAAAGCCACGATCGCTGATGCGACCGTTGACAACGGCAATGGGTATGCCCCGCGAAGAGCATGCACGAATGAAATTAGGCCACGCTTCAAGTTCAACCAGCGCGACAAGATCTGGCTGCACACGATTTAGAAATCGCTCGACCGCCATGTTCATGTCTAGCGGATAGCGAACCACGCTCACACCCGCGGGCGCAACCGCAAGCGCGCGCGCAAAGCCGGTATCGGTGGTCGCGCTCAGCACCACTTCGCAATGCTGGCACAGGCGCTCCACCAGAAGCCGCGCGGCGTTCACCTCACCCATGCTCACGGCGTGCACAAGAATGCGACCACGTTTTATATTTGCCTTTGAAGATGCTTGCGTTTGATCCGCTGGCGTATTGATTGCAGGCTCGGTGCGAACTCTCGGCAACAGATCGCCAAAACCAAAGCGCGCCCGCCAATCGGTGCGCTGCTGACCTGTGCGAAAGAGCCAGGAAAGCCACAGCGGGCTGGTGAATATGGCCGCCACAAAATAAGCCGCATCGGTCAAGGCGCGCATGTGAAAGCGATACTACGAAATTAGCGGCAAGCGCGGATGAAACATTTATTCCGGCACGCGGCTGAAATACACAATGCGCGGTTGATCCGAAGGCCTGTTCACATTGGTGCGGTCCACGCACATGACATAGCGCGCGTCGTCAAGCACAAATTCGCGGTCGGTGCCATTCCACTTTCCGTTGACAGGATTTTGTTTCACGGTGCGCACTTTGAAGTACACGGTGAACACGTCGCTGCGCGTGGTCACCAAGTTCGAGATGCCCTTGAAGAGCAAATTCAACTCCTCGCTGTCGCCGTAACTGGTGTCATAGGTGAGAGCTTGCCGGTCAGTGATGGTGCTGCCTGTGACAAAATCAAATTGGCGAACGCCTTGGCGGTCGGTGGAAAGACGCGCGTCAAGCGCCTCAATATTTGTGTTGGTGGCATGATCGTCGCGGGTTTCCCAGCCTTTATGCGGGTCATAATTGCTGGAAGTGAATCGGCGATCACGTGTGGAATTCTGGTTGTATGGATCGGTTCCAGAGCTACGAATACTCCAAGACATTTCACTGGCTTGACGAGCCATGCCCACCACTTCGCCAATAGTGGAAATACCACGTTGACTTTGCATGCCCGTGTTGTAGGCCACCTGCAAACCGGTGACTGGCAACTGATTTGGAATAAGCAACGGCGCGGTCGCAGGAGCAATGGTGTCACCACGATCAACGTAGGTTGGATACAACGGATCCGTTTCAGGTTTTGCCTGATCCAAATACACATCCATTGCATTGGTGCTTTTCGAAACCCATGGTTTTGTGGAAGAGTTTGGATCAAGTTGATTGCGATAAATTTCAATAGTCAGCGGCATGCGCACATATGGATTGCCGCCAGATGAACCTGGATCTGGAATTTGAGGCGCAATCGAACCAGATCCAGAAATGGGGCCGTCAAAGCGACCGGTATCGTCGTACACCATTTCCGTCATGCTGGGCAATGTCTTGAGCGCTTCAATGGACGCGGTGTTGATGTTCAACAATCCTTTGGTTGGCAAGCCGGAGAAATTGCCCGACAAACTTGGGCTGCGGTCGTACTCCCACTGCGCCAACATTTGCGGCGTGACTGGTGTTGTTGATGGTGTATTGATTGTGCTACGAACATCCACGGGCACAAGAGCCGCAACAGGTCTGTTCGCCGTGCTTGACAACGAATTGCGATCACTTAACAGCGTGCTTCCACCATTTTTAATGTCAGTGGTGTTGGCCGCAATGGTCCAATCAAATCGCAAAGCCGCGCCAGCGCCGTCCACGGTGAAACAATCAAAGATGCGCATACCCCATGGAACATTTGGCGCGTACGGAGTTCGTAGCGCGCTTGTGCCGCCAAACTGATACGGGGTGCTAGTTGCGCCGCCACCACTAAACGCAACATTCAGCGGATCAACTTGAATTCGATTGATAAATGGTCCCTCACCCACAGGGAAGCCTGGCACGCGGTTGCTCATGATTTCCGCGAAGGTGGCTTTGGCTTGCGCGTTTGGAATAACCGCCCTGCGTACGCCTACAACTGGTGAAACCGTATCGGGAGTTGCTAAGCGCGTTGGTGAAAGAGTGGGTGCCACGTTGGTTTTAGCCAGCGCATTTGTTGTTGAATCAATTCGATACGCGGGGCCCCACGCAAAGACATCAAGCAACTCGCCGATCTGCTCAAAGTCATCGTCCTTCTGCAACATTTGCAAACTGCCCGCTTGCGGAATGCGGTCAAGCGTGTTCCATAATCCACGCGCAAGCCATGGCCTACCTGCCGCTTCACCACCTGTTGCCAAATCAATTGGTAATGTAAATCCATCGTGATCCAGCAAGCGTGCGCCTTTGTCACCCATGAACACGCGGTACTGACCGTCGGGCTCAAAAGTTTCTCCAGCGGCGGTTTTCACTGGAATGGATCCCGCAGGCACCGACCACAGTGGCGTAACAAACTTGGTGTCAGAAAATGAACTGGCGCTGAGCCGTGGATTGCCATAAAAAGCAATCACTTTCTTAGGCAATGGATTGCCGGCAGTCTGCGGATAATAATTTGGCACCGCGTTGAACATGATTGTCTGGCAATTAAACGACGTTGGTTTGCGCAATACCATTGTTGGCCAATTCGTTTGACTCACCGTTGAATCTTGCGTGCTGGTTGACGGCGGCACCAATCCACAAAAGTCTGGTAGCGGCGCCCACACTGGTGTAAGCAACATGTTGAAAGTCACAATTGGCGCAACTGTGCTTGGAATCATCCAAGTTGTGTCGCCAACAACAGGAAACCAAATATCTGGATCAGCAGGCGTGGAGAAACTTCCTAATTGAAACACATCACCCGCGCTGGTGAACCCCGCGCTTGGAACGGTGACAGTGCCTGGGATGCTTGAACCGGCAATCGGATTTGTTGTGGTCCAAGGCGTCATTGATACGGTCAGGGTGGAACCAGAAATAGATGCGCCGCCATTTGCAGTTGCGTTTGTAAGTCTGCCGTCCATTTTAAAGTCGGACAATTCAATACGAGATGGTTGCAGCAACAACGGCCTGTTTGTGAACTCTGGCTCCGTGCGATTGCTAAACACAAAGCGCGGAGCAAATCGTTCAACAGGAATCATGGGGCTACGAGATTTTGTTGAATCGGTCGGAAGCGGATTGGACGCGAACGATCCAGTGACAAGTTCACGCGTGTAATCCCACACGGGCAAGTTCAGTTGCGCGTTTGTGGAGAGCGATACATTTGGAATGTTTGTTGCCGCAACTGTGACAAACTTGGCATCAAACAATCGCGACCAATTACGCGAGACATGGGTCCATGTTGTGAAGTAGTCGCCGTCCGCTTTGGTATCAACCGTGGGAATGACTTTGCCCAAGACAATTCCTGGAAATAACGCTGGGCCATAGACGGAATCAGGTGGCAAATCGCTGCTGGCTGGAGCCGTTACGCCGCATTGAGTTTTGCCTTGTGGAACAGCCAAATACCGAAACTTTTTACTAGATGAGCGCACAAGTTCCTTGGCGGTCGGCGGCGGAAACAAAGATGCACTTGCGCCAGGACCGTCGTAGGAATAATCACTCGCTAGGGCAAGACCCGTTGGAAGAACTGGCAGCGGACTTGGCACAGCGCCAAGCAAGTCTGGAATATTCATCGTGGTCAAGCCAGCAATTCCATCGCGACCCAACACGCCGGTTGTTGGTGGCAATGTAATGCGCGCGGCCGCGGTCCAGAAGCGACCACCAGTGACAAGGTTGGTGTCAAAGTTGCGGTCGTCGGCGAACATGGGTGTGCCACCACTCGGTCCCAATGATGTATTTTTACCCGTAGTTGTCCAATGATCCAATTCTGCATGGCCATCAAAGCGATCAACTTCTAGAAGTGTTCCAGTGGCGACACCGGTTGATGGATCTTTTAACACCCGATGCATGGAGACGCCGCGAGCCATGTTGTCGCGCGTCAAACTTTGCTTAAAGAGCGTGAGAGTCTTGGGTGATCCAGGCAAAGCGCCGGCCTTAAGGAAATTACTTGCCTTGCCCGGCGTGTCTTGCATGGCGTTGAGCAATTTGCTGCGCGATAATTGCTTATCAAACGCGGCGCCTGGATAGCCGCTTTTCATAGTGAATGGAAACAACGGACTTGATGGCGGCGATGTGGCCAACTGCGGCATGGTGGACCATGTTGTGGCATTGGCAACAGGCAGATCTGAATATTCGTACAAGTCAAAGTAATCAAGCCAACGTCTGCGGAACAGTGGATCCCACATTGCGACATCGGACATGTCGCCTTCCGTGGGCGGCGTAAGAATGGTTGTGGCGTTGCTTGCATTGCCAATCACATTGGCAATCAGATACACAGTTGCCGTGGCGGGTTCGGTTTCAGTTCCAGGCGCAAGCATCAGTGGCACAGGCAGGCCAGCGGAATCCTTGACCACTGTTCCAGTTGCGTCCAATTCATAATCTGGAAAGTCATAATCTGTTCCAAATATGTTGATGCGGAAATCACCAAGACGAATGGGTTCGTTCCAAGGATTAGCCACTTGCACAACAAGCACAGGCGTTCGAATTTCATCAAGCTGATCGCGTTTGGAGTCAGGAGTGGTGGGCGTTGTTCCAGTTGAAGTGGTGACATCAAGCGGCGCGTAGCCGGTGCCAACACGACCATTGACAAGGGCAACATATTTATATTTTTCAATGGTGGTCTGCGCAGGCGCGGCGCCCATGCACATGTCAAAGACCGCTGGAGTAAGTGTTCCAGTGTCTTCCGCGGTGGTGGCTGGATACACCCAACCAAAGAACACCTCGGTGAAGAATGGATGTTTTTCGATGCCGGGAAATACAATGTCTGTAGAAGTAGCTGCGCCCGATGTCGCTTTTCCTTTGGCAATTAACGGCGTGGTTTCTTTGGATGGATCAACCGCACGCAGCGCAAGAGGCGCGAGTGTTGTTTGTGAATACGCCGTTGCCACCACTGGTGGAATAGCGGGCAAGATTGGTTGATGAATTGCGCGCAGCGGAAGCGTTGGATCTGGGGCACCAGTGCCAATGTTTGGTGAATACATCAAGTCCGCGCGACTACGCCAAGTTGCAATATTGGCGGCCATACTTGCGGACAACGATTCGCTAGACCATGCGCTGCGGAAAGACATGAAGTTGTTCGCTGGCTGCGGACCCGTACCGCCCTGTCCCAAACTTGGGACGTTCATTTTGTCGCCAGTGGTGTCTGGTGAAAGGGCTACCGCAAATCCAACTTGAGCGAAATGTTGCACCTTCGCATTCATGCTGAACAGATAGTGCTCGTAAAATCGATCGGTGTAATCAGAGAAGCGAACAGTTGGGTCGAGCGCGTCAAGCGCCCATGTCACCATAACGCCGCTTGATGCCGCAGGCGACATTGGAGAATGAATGCGCAGCGCCGCGCGGATTCGTCCGCGCGCTTCACGAACAAAATCATTCATTGCCAAGCGTTCTTGATCAACGGTCAATGCCATGAATTGATCAAGATCACCATCCGCAGTGCGATCAGGAATGCCATCAATGGCGGCTACCCCAGTTTGATTGTTGATCAGATCACGCGTCACAAGAAGTGGCTTGCGAAGATCAAGTTTCTGATTGATGTCCTCAAAGTAACGCAGAGCGCGGCTGAAATCACGACCATCAATTGGATCTGTACTAGACACATTCATTGACTTGCCGTCCAAGAAAGGATCAGAAGAGCATGCAATTCGGCTTAAGTCTTGCTTGCCGAAACCAAGCTCACTGTTTGAACCACCAGATGTATCAATTCTGCCATTTCCGTTTTCGTCGCGTGCGCCTGGAGATTCTGGATGAAGTCCCAGCCACAACATTCCATTTTGAAATGTTTCTTGGCTCGTTGGACTTGTCACTCCATATTGTCGACCAATCCACAACCACGGAGGCATGATCTCATTGCGTTGACCGCTGACCACGGTGATCTTGCGGCGCAAATCTTTGACCAACTGCGGGCTTGTTAATTGCTCTTGACCGCCCCCCGCTTCGCCGCGCAACACCGTTGAACGCAGAATGGTGTCAGCGATTGGCGTGGTGCTACGCATCATGTCGTCGGCGTTCAAACTGCGCTCAAGGCGCGACAAACTACTTGGGTCGTTGTTGCCGGCGTATGCGCGCAATTCCAATTCATCACTGGCGTCAAAGCGGCGGGTAGGAACTGCAATTCCAAAGACATCATTTGCTGGCGCTTGCTCAAAACCTGTTCCCGTGGCCGGAACATTGAGAGCTTCCGCAAAAAGTGTCCCCTGACCAGTGGCCGCCGATCGGAACCAACGCGCGCGCTCACTTGGACGCACAAATGGTTGATTGGGAAGCGCCGCTCTAAAAGAATTTGCCGCGGTTAAAGCGGTTCGATATTGCGGATCTTCTTGGTCGGGACGCGCGGGACCCGTTGGACCAAACATGTCATACATATCGCCAGCGAAAGGTTCAGTGGTGACCGGTGTAATAACGCCAGTATTTGCGGGCTTGCCATAGAAATAATCATTCCACGTTCCAGTATTTGAACGCAAACCCAACGCTTGCAAGAAACTCGGTTGACCAGCGTCGTGCGTGCCCGCGGTTTTGGTGATGTCGTAGTAGGTTGGATATCCCGCCCATCGATATGGATCAAATTGCACGCGGAACTGCGGCGGACTGGTGAAGCCATCTGGATCTTTGGCAATATCAAAAGAATTAAATGTTTGGTTGTATGGGTTGTCAAACAAACCAACAAGAGTCTCCGTTGGCGTGCCTGAAGAAGGCGCCTTGTCATTGGGTGAAGCTTCTGGCTCCGAAGTGACAAGCGCGATATCCGCGGGCGTGAAGCCAACACTGGTGCGCCTGTCCGCGCGCGTCGCCACATTCACATCCACCATGGCGGAGTTGTCGATGACGCTTACGCCAACAATGGTGCGCACATTGCGTTCCTTGCCCACTGGCGCCAAGAACCAAAAACTATCCGTGAAGCCGTCACCGTCGCTGTCGCTGAAGGTGCGCGCCACAATGTTGCGCGGAGTATTTTCAACCCACTCATCACTTTTGGAAACACCCTTGGCATCGGGATTCATAATTCGGCCAATGCTCATTGGATCATCAAGCTTGATGAAGTTGGGAAGTGTTTTTGCAGCTGTGGCATTCAATACTGCGTCTTGATAGCCACTGCGCGTGAACCACGCGTCTCTTCTGGTTTTAAACGCGGACACCCATGCGGTGTTGTCCGCCAACGGATCCGTGCCCGCGTTGGCGATTGGAGTTGGAACAACATCAGGCAACCATTGTTCGTAGGGCGTTCCAAAGGCGTCGTTGTTTGCTTGATCCATGCCGCCTTGCAACAGGGTTGATTCAATGTCCGCAATATCTTTGACAAGTCGATATCCATTGGCGGATGTTGGCAACCACGACAAGTGTGGCCAATGACTAAAGCGATCTCCATTGGGTTCGGGATACAAACCAGGTTCGCCTGGTGATGCAACATCATTTTGTGTTTTGCGCACGGGCTCCGAACTACGCAACCAACGCGTGTCGCCAAAGCCTGGATTGCCAAGTGGGTTGCCGTTGGCTTCACCTTTCACAATAAATCGAGTGCCCGACACTGTGGAAGTTGGCGCAAGAAAGTCCGGCCAATTGGTCCAAGGAATGACGCTGTAGGGGGCAAAGTTGTACCCGTCCGGAAAATTATCAGCGCCACCTGAATCAATTGCGGAGTTGCTTGCGGGATCCTTTGATGGATCAACAACATTGCTCAGTTGATCACCCCTGCCCGCGCCAGTTTTAGACGCCGACTCAACACCGTAACGAACCGAATACATACCAGGTTGAATTCGGTTGCCCGCACTGTCGCCGCCGATGTAATTGGCCGCGCCATTTGGATCAATGGGCTTCACAAACAAGTGCATGGCAATTTCAGACGCCAGTTGTTTCTTAATGGAATCAATTCGGCGATCATCGCCACTTGCATCCTGCATGGCGGCGGCGGTGCCCCGCTGCGATTGCGTGCGCGACAAGAACGCAGTTGCAATAAGCACCAACAGAACCAACATGGCGGACACCAACACCAACGCGTTGCCGCGGCGCCAGGCGCAAGAACGCATGTGATTTGAAAAAATATGTTGACGTTGTACGGAGTTCATTATCGATCAGCCTTTGGTAGGTCCACCACAAATTGAAACACGCGCCCTTGTGCCAGCGCCAACTTTGGGTCGTGCAGCGTAATGGTGAAACGCAACGCGGTTGGCCATGGCGTGTAATCATTTCTCAGCACGCGCTCGGTGCCGCCAGGAACGCGCACTTCGCGAAATGGTTGGTCGCCATTTGGACCAAAGATGGCTTGATAGCTGTAGACCTCGGTCAGAGTTGACAGAGGTCGAAGAATGGCGCCGGTGCCTTCAATACGCGCGCAATCAATTGGTGGCGTGGCGATGGCGATTGTTTCAAATTCGGCCGTGGTGGATGTTGAACCAAATGTGGCCGTTGTACTTGCAGCCGTAGGAGTCAACGCGCGGATAGCCGTTGCGTAGGACGGTCCCGCAATTGAAGATGGAACATCAGTGATCAGTGGTCCAGCCAAACGCGTCACGCCACTGCGCTGCGCAATTGGAAACATGGAGTCAGGCAAGCCGAACCATGGAATGTTTCGTGACAAACCCAAAGTTTGCGTGGCCTCGGAACTATTGTCGTTCTTGGTGATGCTGATTGGTGTATTTGCGGGATCAAGCAGAACCAGCGCGCCTGTTGAATTGAGTTGTAGAAATGGTTGCACAGGCCAAGGCACAGTTGTCAAACCTGCAAGTGGCACATCAAAGACAGCTTTGTTTGCACGCACGGGAGCCGCTGGAAGTTGCGCCAGCAATGGCGTTCCTTCTGGAGTTTCAAAACGCGCGGTGCCCGTGCTCCATGTCCAATCAATTTGTATTGAACTGCAATTGCCCGCGAGCAATGGACCCGCCACCATGCCATCAAGACGATTCATGCTTGGCGCAACTTTTTCCGCGCGCGGATAGCCCCACAAACCATTGGATGTGCGGCCAGTAGCAACTATTGGAGCACCAAAAAGCGCGTTATAAATTCGATTGCGGATGTAGCCAAGAGATCCGTTGGGAGTTACAGCCTCTCTATCCGACCACGGCAAGCGGCCAGTGGAGTCAAAATTAAAGTCCTTGGAAAAGTATGCTGAGGTCGCGCCTTGTTCAATCAACGCGCGGAAGTCCGCGATAGACGTTGCGGCAATATCAACACGCGAAGATGTCAACGCGCGGTTGGGAAACAAGTTGTCTTGAGGAATGAGAAAGTTTGTGGCGGTTGAATCCGGCGTTGCGCTTCCACCAAGTGCAGGACCATACTGCGCAATTCCAGTTGCGCTATTGGCGGTCATGCCGCCTGACCAACTTGCGCCGCTACCAGTTTGTTGCACTTCATGAAACCACGTTAAGTTGAGGCCCGTTGGTTTGATATTGGTGTTAATACCGTCATCCGCAAGCAAAACAACTTGTCGCGCAAGCGTCCACTGCCTGGCTTCGGGTTGGCCAGCCATGTATTTCAATGTGTTGGCGGCTCCATCAAAGTAGGAACTAGACATGACTGGTGTGGGACTCCACATCCAAGGCACTGGTGGATTTCCTTTGGCCACGGTGTCAAAAAAGTCGGCATCTGGTCGCAGTGTTGGATTGTTGCTGTCAACAAGCAGTGTTGGAAATTGCACGCCGTGGCCAATGCGAACCATGAATTCTTGCGATGTGAACTCGGGTGTAATTTTAAGCGTGCCCGAAGGAAACATATTCACTGAGTACGCGGCATCAGAGCGCGACCCGCCGCGCGTACCCAAATACACTTGGCTTGATTCGCGTCCACGACCAAAGAACACCAACTGATCGCAGCGCACAAAATCCGTGACCGGCCTGGTGGTATCAAGTAGTGGCGCCTGCGGATATGTGGTTGAGCGATTCACGTCGTTGCGCACAGCCACGCATTGAATGGCAAGCACGCCGTCGCGAGCGATGCGTTCAATGTCGCCGCGGATGACCTTCTCCACCGCGGTGGCGGTGGCCTGCAAGTCGGCGCTGGCTTCGCCAATGGCCGCCACTTTGCTTGTGGTTCCAAAAATTCTAGCCGTTGCGATAATGACAACCAACAACACTGACAGCGACACCAACAATTCAATCAATGTGAAAGCGCGTCGCAACATTACAGCTCCTCCACGCAGGCAAAAACTGGAAGCAGTTGATTGCCGTTGGCGTCATAGGGTGGAACAAACCACAAATCTTGAATGCCTTTCAGCGCGTCGCCGCCAGAACCCGGCGTTGCAAGCAGCGCGGAGTCGGTGGCAGGCGGAATAGGAACATTTTTATTTCCAGATGTATTCAGTGATCGCTCTGTCGTATCTTTCGCGTCAAACAACGCATTTGAATACGGCTGCCGCGGAACTGGCTTGGCCAAAATCACGGGACCGTCATCGTGCGTGCGGCGACCTTCAATGACATGGTGAACATTGTTGTATTGATCAATCATCCATTGACCAGGTTGCTGCCACGTTTCGGAATAGGTCAGCGCGGTTGGATCGGTCAGCGTTGTGGTGCTTGGTCCCGTTCCAGGAACACCGCAATCGTCGCGGTTGGGGCTGTATTTCGATGCGTCCATTGTGCTGCCAACTTTGGCGTCAAGACCGCCGGCGCCCCACTTGTTGTTGGCGCCATCGCCTTTGGTCAGCGATAAATTGCTCATGGGTGAACGGCTTGAAACCCACTGCGGAATAGGTGGAAAGTTGGCAATCAGTGGCGCATTTGTGGAGTCAATGGAAGCGGTCACTTGCGCGCTGACATACGGCGTGCCCATGGTTTGACCGTTGTTGTCGGCATAATTTCCACCACGCAACCCATTGGCAGGAAGTACGCGGTACACAAACATTCCAACCAGAATCCGTCCGTTGAATTTTCGGAACATGCAATCCCACACATACTTTGGTGTTGGCGTCACACCAACCGCGTTGGATGGCAAAGGCCAGTAGCGTTCGCGCTGCGTGATAAAGACCGCAGGTTCGCGCAATGCGTTGGCGGAAAGATTATTTCCATTTGGAGTAGATCCCGACGCGGGA
>SESA01001541.1_pt1 | contig 11858 bp, 8 predicted proteins | sample 3171451 | NCBI WGS metagenome assembly SESA01 (sample SAMN06051862, study PRJNA518727) | freshwater metagenome | biome: subpolar coniferous forest; feature: holomictic lake; material: water; isolation source: holomictic Lake 227, 8 m depth | place: Canada: near Kenora, Ontario | collected 2013-06-25...
CGCAGTTTGACAAGTTCCCCTTCCGCTAATTGCAGCCACCACTCGTCGTTGGCCTGGATCCAGTTGAGGTCGGTGATGGCCGAGGACGCATAATTGATCAGGCTGAGTTCCGAGAGGAAATCATGCGGCTGGAGGATTTGGTCGATCTCCGCCTGGCTTTTGGCGTTGAGGATAGCGGCAGCCAGCAGCGGGTGTTTGCGGACCTCGCTGTCGATGAGTTGTTTGGTTTCGAATATGTCCTGGCCCGCGAGGTCGAAGTCATTGCGCAGACCGGAGACCGAGCTGATAGTTTGTGCGCCAATGGCTTCGGCTTTCAGGTCTACGAAGTCGTAGATATCGCAGTGCGTTTTTTTATTCCAGTCGACCAGCCATTCGCCATCTGGGTCGGCGGGGTTTTTATGGCACACCAGCCGGATGCCGCGGCCGATGATTTGGGTTAGCAGGACCGGGCTCTTGGTGGGGCGGAGGACGAAAATTGCTTTGAGCTCCGGCGCATCAAACCCCTCCGTAAATATCTGGCAGTTCATGAGCGCATGAAGCTTGCCGGCTCTAAATTCCTGCACGATGGCGCGCCGTTCGTCAGCGGGGGTGTCTTCGGTGACGAGGGCCGCTGGAATGCCCGCAGCGCGGGCTAAAATCAGAAGGTCCTTAGCATGCGCTTTGCCGACGCAGAAAAAGAGCGCGCGCTCGCCGGGATGCTTCTTGGCATAGAGCTCGATCGCCATGCGGTTGCGTTCTTCGCGGTTGACCGCTTTTTCAAGCTCGGCATCGTCGAAGTCGCGGCGGTGGGTCTGGAGTTGCCCCAGGTCGATGTTGGTCCGGATCTTCCAGCCACGGATGGTAGCGATGTATTTGAGCTTCCAGAGCCCGTAGAGGTCGATTTGGTAAACGACTTTTTCAAAGATGGCGTCCAGCCGTTCTCCGTCGGCGCGTTTGGGGGTGCCGGTAAAGCCTATGATGTGGCAATGGGGGTTGGCGGCGAGCACGTCGTTGATGACGGTCGTGTAGGTTTTGCTGCCGGGGACATGGTGCGCTTCGTCCACAATGATGGCGCAGACTTTGGCGAGATCCGGACACCATTGCTTGATTCGTTGGAGCCCTTCCCGCCCTACCGTCATGTTGCTGGCGACCATGATGCGGGTGCCGGGGGTACAGTGGGCTTCGGCTTTTTCTTTGCCAATGGTGGGGGTGAGGTCCGGATAGGCTTTGACGAGTTTGTCGAAGTTCTGGTCGATCAGCTCCTTCCGGTGAATGATGATGATGACCCGCCCGTCAGGATGCTCGTCGAGTATCTGTTTGGTGGCGTGGGCGATGATGACGCTCTTGCCGCCGGCAACGCCAACCACGGCCAATTGCTTGCGGAACCCCAATTGGCGATCGCGTTGGGAGGCATCGACGCAGTCTTTTTGGTAGGGGCGGAGTTTCATCAGAAATTAGCGCTGGAAACCTTGGCCTTTAGGCTGGGGTTGCTGCGGGGGCTGGGTTGTTGGCCGGTCCGGTAACGGCGGGGGCTGGGACCGTTGGCAGCCCTTCGATCAGGCGGCGGGTGTCTTGGATCGCTTTAGGGGACAAGCCTAGTGTGGCCAAGGCCACCCAAACGGTTGGGTCTTTGCCGTGTTCGATGAGGATGCGGGTCTGTTGGGGGCTGAAGGGCTTGGTCCGGAGCTTGGGGTTGAGTACGAGGCACAACACGGGCCAGATCAGGAATTCCGGGTTCTTGCCCGCGATGCTTTCCAGGGTTTCGTTGTTGTTGATCGAGTGGATGCTCAGCAGCCGCAGTTGGCTGGAGATGCTGGCTTCCGCATAGGGCACATAACGGAATGGGTTTTCGCGGTGTTTGGTTCTAAGTTCGGCGTCGTAGGCCTGGGCTACGATGTCGGTGTTAGTTAACTGGTTTAACGTGGGGTAGCCTTTCTCGAGCTGCCTGGGTGCGGCATTGTTGGCTAAGAGCCAGGCAATGTACTGGTAGGTACGCTCGATGGCGCCATAGGGATCCCAGTTGTTGTCTTGGCAAAGCGTGGCAAACGTTTCCCAATAGGTAGTCTCCACCTCGTGCCGGGGTTGGAAGGTGGGGGCGTACCGTCGTCGTAAGCGATGGTAAAACTGTGCAGGGGTCATCATGTTGGGTCGGTTTAGCCTTGGGGTTTTGGCGACCATAGGGGGGTTTGTGCCAGCGGCGCAAAGCTTCGCTTTTTCCAGGTTTCGGGTATGGGCTTGCGCAAGATTTGCCAGCCCCGTTCCTGGTAGATTTGGATGCGCTTTTGCGTGAGCGCCTGGAGGGTGGGGTGGTAGTTATGGCAGAAATCGATCACTACCCCGTTGGTGTAGCCGTCTTTTTTTTGCGGGCGTGTCGCGCGGCCGCTGCGTTGAACGGTGTCGCTTAGGCGCAGCATGCCAATGGCGTTCAGCACGTAGACCAAATCCGGCCGATTGAATCCCGTATTTAGGATTTTGGTGGCAATGAGCTGGGGTATTTTGCCGGAGCGGAAGTTGTCTCTTAGTTCCCGTACGACCGGGGCGGGCAGCTGGCTGTGCAGCAGCGGGATGTGGCGGCCGCGCTTTTTAAGGAAGGCTTGCAGCATTTCGCCTTGCTTGACCTTTTCGACGCAAATCAGCATCGGCTCTTCGGGGCCGATGTCCTGGTCCACCACGGCCGCAACGAGGTGGTTGAAAAACTCGTTGTTAAAGATGGCCGTACGTTCCAGTTGGTAGGGGAGCTCTTCCAGGATAAGGAGGTTCCAGCCGCCGCATTCGATTTCCTGGCGGGTGGGGGTGTCGTACATCCAGACCTGCATCGGCGCGACCATTCCCTCGCGTTGCGCTTCGCAGTAGGGAATGTCGATAAGGACGTGGCCCAGGTGGGCTTCGAGCCAATGTTCGTGACGATCGTAGCGGCGGATTTCCGCCGTTAAACCGAACCGGTAACGGCATTGTTCGCCGATGGCCCGCAGATGGTCGAGCCCGGTGCGCTTGCCGCTTTTGTGGGCTTCGTCGGCGATAAAAAAGTCGATCTTGGTGAGGTCAACTGCTTTGGCCGCGCTTTCAACGGTGGTAACCATGACCCGTTCGGGCGGTGTTTTGCTGACGCCGGTGCGCAGGCCAAATTTGTGGTAGGGGCAAAGTTTCTTTAGCTCTGCGTAGAGTTGCAGCGTCTCGGTGGTGGATCCGCCGATGACTACGCCGGTTTGAGTGGGGCCGATGTAGTCCAGCAGCGTGGCTACGATCCGGCTTTTGCCCGATCCGGTGGGTGCGAGGATCACCCCGTTCTCATTTTGGACGAGGACGGCCTTTAGCTTTTGGGCCACCAGCGGGTATAGTAGCGTCCAGTCGGGGCGGTCGATGTCGCCCGGCTTGCCCAGGCGCTGATCGCGTACTTGATAGGGGAGGGCCTTTTCCCGCAGCCAGTGCTCGACCCGATGAAACAGTCCGGGGGGGCTGAGGAAGAGGGGACCCGGGAGCCTTTGTCCCATGGGTCGTGGTTCTTCTTCGGTGGTGGCTGGGCAGTGGCAAGCTTGATCTAACGCCGTTAGCTGGTCGTTGGCCAGGCCAAGGACCAGCAGTTGGTGGTTGTAGCGGATTAGGTAGATCAAGGGTCGGCCTTTTGGCTTATTGACCGGGGTCTCCGACCTGGTCTGGGGAAAGCATGGTTTTGGCGCCGAAGTCGCGCCCGAGCAGGAATTTCATATGCTTGAGGTGGATGCAGTCTTGGTGCTCGAATAGGGTGCGACCCTCGATCTGCTGCCGCGCCGTTTCTCGGAATGGTGAGCGGCGCATCTCAAAGTCGGGGCAGGAGCAGGCCCCGTGGCCGCTGCAAGCTTCCAGGTCAACAACGTAAGTTCCGTTGGGGCCAGCCATTTCAAAGTGCAGCCGGCCCACTAGCTTGCATTGGTAACGCCGCAGATCACGCAGCGTTTGTTTGGTTTTGGGTGCGAACCAAAGTAGGTTGCGGGAATCGTTTTCGATCCCGTGGATGGGGTGGCTGTTTATCGGTTTGGGCTGGATTTGTCCGCGCTCCAGATCGATGATTTCAAAGACGATTTGGTCGCTGGCGTCGTCGGTTGTGAGCCAGCCTAAGGCGCTTAAACGACCGAAGATGTTGGGCAGCTCTTCGAACAGGTAGTGTTTTATTCGGGCTTTGCTGGTTTCTCGGTGGAGCCGGACAGTGTTTTGCGTGCCGTCCGCGCCAGGTTGTTTTGTGGCGCGTAGCTCAAACCCCTTATGGGGTTTGGCGTGGGTTGGGACTATGAAGTTTTGGTTCATCAGAAAATAACAGCGGTTTTGGTTGGAGGGCAGGGCAGGGCGGGTGTGCCGTCCTGCTTGGGGCCGCGTAGCGCGCGCCTAGCGGCTTTGACCTTGGTTGGTATGTGCTTTGGCATCTAGCTTACCTGACCGGCCCGGCCCTTAGGCCGGGCCGGTCACTGGCGGAAACGATGGGGTGGCGTTATTGGACTTGAAGGTTGGTGTTCAACCAACGATCGGGTGCCAGGAAAGGCCCCGGTGCCAGCCAATAGCCCACTAGTCGGCCGGTCATGCCTTTGTAGATCCGTTTGCCCCACTGGATTTCCGGATGGTTGTGCATCGGGGTGCCTTTGTACGCCTCGTTTTCGAGGGGGGTAAATTCCCAGCAAGCTGGGTCGATTCCGTTCACGCCCCGTCGGCCTTCGTATTGGTCGCGGATTTCCTGCCAGTAGTCGTCGTCGGCGACGATGAGGAGCAAGGTGCCGATGGGGGTGTTTAGCCCGTTGGACCAGCCAACGACTTTAAAGGTTTTGCCGTCGTAGCAGTGGAGGGTGTCTTCCACGTCGACCATCGTTGCGAGTTTGCGACGGAACGGGTGCTTGGTAGTTAGGTCGCTAAGGCATTTTGTGCCTGGCGACATGAGGATTTCTTCGGGTTGATGGATTGGGCTGGGGCGGCTTGGGTTGGTGGCCTGGTAGAGCGGGTTGAGTTTGGTGATGGCTGTTTCCAGCTGGGTCTGGACCGCTTGCAGTGCGTATTGGTCGGGCGGATCCAGTGGCTGGTCGGGTACGGCGACCCGTTTTTGGGCGGGTTTTACGATTTTGACGATGGCAGCCACAATCGGCGGCGGGGCGATGGTGGGGGGTGTCGTGGGTGCTGGGGATTGAGTGATTGATTGCGCCGTTGGTGGGGGCGTTGGTGTGGTCGGTGGTTGTGCGGGCGAATCCGGGGTTGGTTCGACTTCGGTAATTACGCCTTCGCTGTTCTCGATTTTAGCCTTGGTGTCGGGCGGAATTTGGTTGCTGGCGTCTCGTAATGCAGCCTTGTCGTGGCGCAAGGACTCGTAAAGCGCTTTGTGGCTTTGGACGAGGGCGTTGAGCCACCCGCGGGATTTGCCGAGTCGCTGCGCGGTTATTCGGTAGGTGGTGCGGGCGATTTCGGCAATGATTGCGTACTCTTCGGCGCTAGGGGGTCTGTTCATGATTAAGTTGTTTGGGTTTGGGTTGTTTTGGCGGGGTGACGGGTGTGGATAAACTCCTGGTGTTTTATGGCGAGGGCGTGGAGCCACCGGCAGGGTTGTGCGGCCCGGGCTGGTGGCTGGCGATAGTCGGTCTGGGCTAGGACGGCGACAAGGTTGCGCTCTTGGGTGGGCGTGAGTTCGTTTGGGACTTTACGGGCTGTGCCCAGTTTGCCTGCGTAGTAAAAAGAGCTGTGTTGAAGGACGCTCTCTCGCAGCCACCACTGAGACTGTTCGGTCCGTTTTGGTAATTGGCGGCCGGCGGTTTCTGAACCGGCCAGGCTGCGCTCCTGGGTGGCAATGAGCTTTATTAGGGAATAAAACTCCGGGTGCTTTCTGACCAGGGCCTTGAGGGTCCAGCGGGGTATCCCGGTCTGTTCTTGTACTTCGCGGTAGGTGGTTTTGGCTATGGCGCTGACAATGCTGCGCTCTTCGGTGGAGGTGAGTTGGTTTCGGACAGGGTTGGGTGTGCCAACCTTGGGAGAGTTTGGGTTGTGGTTTAGTAGCGGCATGGGTTGTGGGTCGATTGGGGAGGTTATGACGATCAGGAATGGCTAAGTGGGGCGAGGAAGTGGATTTCGCTGCGTTGGGGTCTGCCAGGTTCCGGAAAATAGTCATCGTTGAGCCAGTTTGGGCGGTTGTCCACGAGGAGCCTGCGGGCTCCTGCCCGAGGGGAATTTGCCAGTGGCTTTCCTGTAATGCGGTGTTGGGGTTTTGCCGCGCTTGGTGGTGGGGCTGTCAGTGTTTCCACATTAATGCGTTTGTGCTGCGAATGGGGCGCCCGAGTAACACGAGGGCTGGATGGGGTTGGGTCAACCAAGGGACGAGTTCGGAATTTACCCTGCCTGGGGCGTTTGCCGTTAATGGCGGTTACCTGTCCGGTCTTTAGCCGGTCTTTTAGCCGTATGCCCATGTTGCGTTTGTTTGGTTTTCTGTCCGCTATAATTCGCGCGGCCCCCATTATACCGGTCGTTTTCACGATTTTGGGTGCAATGAAAAGAATTCAGGAGGACGGGTATTGCATTGGGCTTGGCTAATGAGTGGTTTTACGGTGGCCGGGAAGCCGCTGTTGTGCAACGAAACTGCTGTATCCTGCTGAGGAGACGGGTGTTGCGGACGGACGGCTCCCGGGTCGCGGGGGGGGGAAACCCAAAACGGTGGGGTAATTACCCCCACCCTTTGTTACCGGTGCGAATCGGTATGATGTTACCCGGAGTTCGGAGCACTGTCCGGTCGTTCGGCCTCTGGATCGGTTTCTTGTTCGCTGTCCGTTTCTTGGGTTTGCGGGATGATTTGATTCTTTCGGATCGTCACTTCTTCGACGGCGACCCGCACTTTTTCCCAGAGTTCCTTGTTTTTGGCGACGGCTTCCGTGGCGGCTTGGTGACCGTGGCCGAGCAGTTCTCCCGCGAACTGGAGCCAGGCGCCTTTTTTCTCGATCACATTGTGTTCGATGGCGGCGCTGATGAGGTTGTGGTTCACGTCGAAACCGCGGTCGAAGAAAAGCAGGGCTTCAGCTTCGCCATAAGGCGGCGCCACCTTGTTTTTGATGATTTTGGACTTCGAGGGTTTGGCGATGGGCCGGTCGTCTTTGTCTTTGGTGAGGTCCGAGCTGCTGCTGACGCGGATGCGCATGGAGGCCCAGAATTTGAGCGCTTTGCCCCCGGGTGTGGTTTCCGGACTTCCGAACATAACCCCTACCTTTTCCCGGAGTTGGTTGGTGAAGATGCAGATGGTGCGCGACTTGCTAATCGCGCCGCTGAGCTTTCTTAGGGCCTGGCTCATCAGGCGCGCCTGCATGCCCATCGTTGCCATCCCCATGTCACCTTCGAGCTCGGCTTTCGGGACCAGGGCGGCGACGGAATCAATGACGATAATATCAATGAAGTTTCCTTTGATGAGCATCTCGGCGATGGTGAGGGCTTCCTCGCCGTTATTGGGCTGGCTGATAAGCAGGTCTTCGGTGCGGACGCCGAGCTTGCGTGCCCAGGCCGTGTCGAGCGCATGCTCGGCGTCAATAAAGGCGGCCAGGCCGTTTTGTTTTTGGACTTCGGCAATGAATTGGAGGCAGAGGGTTGTTTTTCCGCCGCTTTCCGGGCCAAAGATTTCGAGGATCCGGCCGCGGGGGATGCCGCCGACGCCGGTGGCGATGTCGAATTGGGTGATACGGGTGGGGATGACCTCCACTTGCGCGCGGAGGTGGGCGCCGAGCGGGAGAATGGCCGCTTCGCCGAAGTGTTTTCGGATTTGGGCGAGCGTGGCGTCGCGTTGCGCCGCTTTGGTTTGTGCTGGGTCGGCGGCAGTGGGCGGGTCTTTTTCTTTGGGGGTTTTTGCCATGGTTTCTGTTTTGTTTCGGTATGTTTGGGTGGGGTGGTTTTTAGCGCATTTGCTGGAAAGTTTTGTGGAGGATTGGGGAGGCGCTTTGTTCGGCCTTTTGTCCGTCAGTGCGTTGGAGGTAGCGGGGATAAGTGAGCAGGAGCGTGTCGCGCGCGCGGGTGATGGCGACGTAAACCAGGCGCCGCTCTTCTTCCTGTTCGGCGTCGGTGTGGGTCATGGGAGAGGGGATTTGCAGGCACCCGACACCCATGAAGATTACTTTTTGCCATTCGAGGCCTTTGGCGGAGTGGATGGTCGAAATGACGACGCGCAGGTTGCCGTGGGCGATTTCCTGTTGGAGCCGTTCTTCTTCTTCGGCTTTGGACAAACTCATGCGTTCAACGAGGTCGATGAGGTTTTTTGCCGATTTCCAATAGGCCATCTCTTTGGCGACCAGTTCGCAGCGCTCCTGCAGGTTGTGTTTCTCGTAGTTAATGGGCGCAATGAACTGCCATTCCTCGTGGATGCGGTCGATGTAATCCTTGAGCGGCCGGGTTTCGCATTGGTGGAATTCGACGGCCAGGGCGATGAGGCGGCCAACGCCTTGCTGGTTTTCGTCAACTTCCGCAAGCAGTTGGGCCATGTCGCCGCTTTTGATGGCGGCTTGGATGCTGCCATTGTGTTTTTCGATCAGTTCTTTCCAGGCGAGGAAGACTTTGTTGGCTTTGGCTTGGCCGATGCGGGGATAAAGCCGCAGGCCGGTGGCCCAGGCCGCGAAATCGAGCGGGTTGAGCAGCAGGCGGGCGAAGGCGACGCAGTGTTTGATTTCTTTGCGGTTAGTAATTTTGGTGCCACCGCGTTTTTCGTAAGGAATCCCGTATTCGTTGAGCTTGTGCTCCACCATGGAGGGAATGCGGCTGGTTCGGGCTAGCACGCAGATTTCGTTGGCGGGCACGCCGCTCTGGATTGCGCGTTGTATTTCCCGGGCGATGGCGTCGGCTTCGTCCCATTCTTTGTAGTAGGCGAAGAAACTGGTCTCGATGCCGGATTGCCGGACGGCTTTGAGCCGATTGGTTTCCCCGGTGTCTTGCAGGATTTCGTTGGCGCTGTTGAGGATTTGCGGCGTTGATCGGTAGTTGGTCTCCAAAGGGAATACGACCGCGCCCGGGTAGCGATCCACGAACCGGGAAAAGTTTTGCGGGTCGGCCGCCCGGAAGCCGTAGATGGATTGGTGGTAATCGCCGACCACGCACAGTTCGCTGGTGTTGAGCAGGGTGATAATCGATTCCTGGAGTTTGTTGGTGTCCTGGTATTCGTCGATGAGCACATGGTCCCACAAGGTGCCGATCTCGCCCCCGGTGCGCGGATTTTCGGTCAGCGTTTTCCAAAGATCCAACAAATCGTCGTAGTCGACTACGTTGTGCTCCCGTTTCTTTTCGCGGTAAAGCAGGACTGCTTTTTCGGCCGCGTCTTTGCCGATCGGTCCGGCTAATTCCGGCAGTTCGAGGAGGGGATCCCGGCATTCGTTGATGATCCGCGAGTGTTGTTCCAGGAAGCGCCCCGGGCTGTGGAGCGGATTGTTCGGGCTGAATTCGCCCTTTTTTAGCTGGAGCTCTTTGAAGATGGATTTGGCGAGGTATTCGGTCTCGTCTTCGTCGAGGATGGTGAAGTTGGGTTCGAGGCCGATTTCCTTGCCGTATTGGCGTAGAATTCTACTGGCCGTATGATGGAAAGTTCCGATGTGCATTTCGGCTTTCCGCAGGTCGGGTTCGGGAATTTCGAGGATGAGCGCCAGCCGCCGGGTCATCTCCGCAACGGCTTTTTTCGTAAAGGTAACTAATAGCACCCGGTTGAGCGGCACATCGTCAATCAGGAGCAGCTTGGCAGCACGGCAGGTGAGCACCTTCGTTTTGCCCGACCCGGCGAGCGCTTTGATGAGGCAAGGTGACCCACGATGCATGACCGCCGCGCTTTGCTGCGGATTTAGGTCTTGCATGGCCATTGTTAGTGATCGGGTAAGCATGTTGGTGTGGGGAACGGGGTGGGATTACGAAGAAAAGGGCAGGGGGGTTGGGTGACCTCCCTGCCTATGCGTTGGACGATAGGATTAGCCGCGTTTGGCGTACTTCAGCCAGAGTTGGAAACCCTCTGGGTTGGTGCGCGCCAAAGTCAGGAGCAGCATTTTGCGCGACGCGGCATCGCTGTTCATGCGGCCGAAGTAAGGGACGAGGTCGGACGTTAGCGTCCGCCATAAAGCCTCGAAGTCGGCGGGGGTGTCGGAAGGCAGGTCAATCGATGTGATCGAATCGATGACCTGCTCGAGGGTGGGTGCCGCCACGGAGGCGGTGGGGATTGGGACCACCGGCGCGACGGCAACTGTTGGGAGCGGAGCCGGAGTGGGTGGAACGATGGGGGTCACCGGCGCGGCCGCAACTGTTGGGAGCGGAGCGGGAGTGGGTGGAACGATGGCGGCCACTGGCGCAGCGGCAACCGTTGGGAGCGGAGCCGGAGTGGGTGGGACGATGGGGGTCACCGGCGCGGCCGCAACTGTTGGGAGCGGAGCGGGGGTGGGTGCCGGCAGCGGGTGGGGTATGCCCAGCGCTTCGTTTGAGCCGAGGATGGTGCTGGCGAACTGCGGGATGATCTCGCGAATCAGTGCGTGGTCGACCGTTTCACGGAGGAACTTGGCAATGTAAGCCATGCTGGGCTCGTTGAGGATGGTTTCGATGGGCCGTAGCTGTTCGAGGAGTTTTGGGTTTTTTAGCGAGACCCAGTGATCCTGGTGGGGCGTGACTACTTCGACGGAGTAACGGGAGTCCTGCGGCATGGTGCCGGTGGAACGTTGCACGCGGATGACCGGCTGCTTGTGCGGGATGCAGATGGGCCCGTAACGAAGCTCGCCGAAATTCGGCAAGTACTCTTCGGTGACGACCTCGCGGGGTAGCATCGCCAACGTATAGCCGGCGCTCTTGCCCGAGTTGTCCTTGGTGTCGCGGTAGTCGCCCGGTAGTTCGAGGACAGCCGGGGTCTTTTGGGTGGCTTGCTCGGCCGGATCGGCGTAGGCAACGAGGAACAGGTAGCGACGTTTGGGCCAGAGCCAGCGGTAGCCGCCGCGGTTCGGGCTGGCGAACTTCTTGAAGAGGCCGGCGCTCAGGAGCGGGATGGGATCCTCGTCGCGAGGCTTGCCGAAGTTGGAGTGCAGCGGAAACTCAATGAGCTTTCCAAGTTGGTCTTTGGGAGCGTTTTGGTTGGCGAGGCTGGGGACGTTTTGGGTGTCGACGCGCAGGTATAAGACCTCGAGGTACCAGCCCTCTTGGCCCCGGCGGTTATCGATGTGGGGGGGCATCAATTGGAAGGTGTTGATGATCTTCTTGCCTTCCTGGGGACGGAAGTTGATGCGCATGTAGGGGTCTATGTACCAGCGGTGCATCAGACCTTCGTAACGATTGGCTTTGCCAGGGGCGGTTGGGCCCGTGGGCAAGGGTGGCGGATATTTATCCGGTTCGATCCAGTTTTTGCTCATGTTTGTTTGTTTGTTGCTCTACCCGTTGCGCCGGTCTTCTGTAGCTTTGGTCCCTTTGCCGAATCCGGCCGTCGCGGGCCGGGCGCATATGGGGACTCAGTGTTACAGTCGAGGATTGCGCGTTGGGTGTGGGGCCGCCCGCGGTTTGGCCGCAGGTTATTTTTAGGTTAGGCTCAGTTCCGGCTGGAGTTGGAACGGTTTTGTGTCCGCTTCAAACTTGTGGCAGGGCTCCAGGCCGAGGGCGCTGGCGGCCGTTTGCGTCTGTTGGGCGCCTTCCCACGCCTGTTCAAAGGAATGAATTGCTCTGTTCCAACTGGGTTGTGCCACTTGCGATACGCGCTTTGGGCTGGGCCAGCCCTCCGAAGGAGGGCCGCTCCAAGGCGCTGCCGGGACGTCTTTTTTATACAGGACCGCCTTTGCTGTCTGCCATAGGTGAGCGCGGGCGTTCTCAACGACCGTCCGGTAGCGGACAAGCTGGCGTTAGATCTGGAGCTGTTTGAGGTTGGGTTGCTCCATTAGCGTGGCGAACCATTGCTGACCTCG
>SESA01001543.1_pt1 | contig 11842 bp, 9 predicted proteins | sample 3171451 | NCBI WGS metagenome assembly SESA01 (sample SAMN06051862, study PRJNA518727) | freshwater metagenome | biome: subpolar coniferous forest; feature: holomictic lake; material: water; isolation source: holomictic Lake 227, 8 m depth | place: Canada: near Kenora, Ontario | collected 2013-06-25...
ACCAATAACCAATAACCAATAACCAGTAACCAATAACCAATAACCAATAACCAGTAACCAGTAACCAATAACCAGTAACCAATAACCAATAACCAATAACCAATAACCAATCCCTAACCCCCAACTACCCATGTCTCAAAAAGTACTCATCCTCGGAGCCGGGCTGGTAGCCAGGCCAATTGTAAAACACCTCCTCTCGAAAGGCTATTTTGTAACCGTTGCATCAAACACGCCTGAACGCGCGAAACTGATGATCGAAGGGCATTCTTCTGGAAATGCTCTTTCCTGGGAAGCAACCGATGAATCAACACTGGATAAAATGATCGCCAGCCACGACCTCACTGTGAGCCTGCTGCCTTATACATTCCATGTCATGGTGGCCCGGCATTGCATTGCACACGGCAGGAATATGGTCACCACCTCTTACGTCAAACCCGAAATGCGGGAACTTGATGCCAGCGCAAGGGAGGCAGGTGTTATCATATTGAATGAGATCGGACTTGACCCGGGTATCGACCACATGTCGGCTATGCGCATCATCGACCATATTCATGCAAAGGGCGGTGCGGTTCTCGATTTCTACAGCATCTGCGGGGCTTTGCCTGCACCGGAAGCTGCAGATAATCCCTTTATGTATAAATTCTCATGGAGCCCCAAAGGTGTTGTTATGGCCGGGAACAACGATGCTCTTTACCTGCTTCATGGTAAGGTTGTGAGCGTACCAACAAAGGAACTCTTTAATGATCCCTTCAGCGTTGATTTTCCTGCGGTCGGCCGTCTCGAAGTTTATCCCAACCGCGATTCAATGGCCTACCGCGATATATATGGTATTCCTGAAGCCCAGACTGTCTACAGAGGCACTTTCAGATATAAGGGATGGTGCGAAACACTGAATGTGATCAAACTTCTGGGGCTGATCTCTTATGAGAAAACAGACATAACTGGAATGACTTACGCCGACCTGCTGATGAAACAGCTTAAAGGCCTTGGGTATAAACCCGGCATCGCAAACCGTAATCTGAGGCTTGACGTCTCCGATTGCCTTGGTTTACCACTCGATTCTCCGGCACTCAACTCTATGGAATGGCTCGGCCTGTTTGATGACAAACCCATGAACCGAAAGATTGACAGCACATTTGAAGTTGTATCGGACCTGATGATTGAAAAAATGGGACTTGGAGATCACGAACGAGATATGGTTGTGATGCAACATACCTTCCTTGCCGCATATTCCGACGGGCGCAAGGAAGTCATCCGCTCACGCATGCTTGATTACGGCTCACCTTCTTCCGATACTTCGATTGCACGCACTGTTGCTCTTCCTGCCGCTATCGGTGTGGAAATGATACTCAAAGGAGAGATCCGTGAAAAAGGTGTTCATATCCCCGTTATTCCTGCAATCTATGAACCGGTGCTCAATGCTCTTGAAGCACTTGGTATTAAGATGACTGAAGAGTACGGACTGCCTGTTTCGGAGAACATTAAATGAGATGCGGGATGCAAGATACAAGATGCAAGATACAAGATGCTCTGTTATCCCGCATCTTGCATCCCGCATCCCGCATCCCGCATCCCGCATCCCGCATCCCGAATTTAACTAAAACCGCATGTCAAAATTTATCGCAATAATTATACTCGCAATCGTGATCTATGCAGTGATCACCATGCGGAAAAAACCAGGCAAACCTTCCGGAAATCCCGGCGACAAAGGTCAGGGAGGCAATGATGGCGCACCACCTCCAAATCCGGGATCATTTCAGCCACCCTCTTCCGGCGGATACAGCAAATGGGTAGGGGGCGGACTGGGCTGGGTCTTTGGCGGGCCGATAGGAGGGATCCTCGGTTTTGCACTGGGGTCAATGTTTGAAGGCATGAACAAGGGCCGGGATTCATACCAGGGTACGCCAAGAGGTGACTTTGCAATGAGCCTGCTTGTGTTATCAGCAGCCGTCATGAAAGCCGATAACAAGATCGTAAAATCGGAGCTCGATTATGTACGGGGATTCTTCATCCGCCAGTTTGGTGAAGAAGAAGGCTCCCGGCTTATCCTGATGCTCCGCGAAATCCTTAAACAGGATATCCGCCTGCAAGAGGTAAGTTCACAGGTGGGCCAGTATATGGATTATTCCTCCAGGCTTACCCTGCTGCATTTCCTGTTCGGGATTGCCGCCGCCGATGGGGAATACCACCCTGATGAGGTATCGACTATAGGGACAATCTCTTCATTCATGGGCATCGGCACTCAGGATTTTGATTCAGTTAGAGCCATGTTCGTGAAAGATACCAACTGGGCTTATACTGTACTGGAGTTAACTCCGGATGCTACCGACGAAGAGGTGAAGAAAGCCTACCGCGAAATGGCGAAAAAACATCATCCCGATATGGTCGCCCAGCTTGGTGAGGATATCAAACGCTCAGCCACAGAGAAATTTCAGAAAATCAGCGCTGCCTACGAAGAGATAAGGAAGCAGAGAAATATGATCTGAAGATTCTGCGGATCACTTGATTTTTATGGCATCAAGTTCCTCGAACGAGAGATCCATCAACTCGTATTCTTTCCAGCCTTTAAAATCAAAGTGCCACCATTCACTGGGATAAACGCTGAACCCGTATTTTCCCATGATGTCAATCAGGAGTTTGCGGTTCCTGGCTGCTTCCTCAGGAACCGGAGTATAGTCTGCCCCTGCCTTTATTGTGAAGTCGTCGAATGGGGTGGGCATCTGAAGTTCCCTGCCGGTTTTCAGGTCGATAAGGCTTACATCCACTGCGCAACCCCGGTTATGTCTCGACCCGCCTGCCGGTGAAGCTACATAGGCCGTGTCGTGTATAATGTCCCAGAACAGCAGTGTTGCAGCATAAGGCCTGTAGGCATCATATACCTTCAGGCCCAGGCCCGTTTTCGCCAGTTCACGCTCGACCTGGAATAAGGCCCTTGCCACCTTCAGCCTGGCGAAAGCCTTTGCAGATGTATATACTTTTTTATGAGTAAAATTGTTACTCGTTGCATACCGGATGTCAAGTACGATCCCCGGTACTGCTTTCTGCAGGTCAAGCAATCGTTTGGTGCTGTCATTCCCGACAAGCAGAATATAAGCTTCTGTAGTTGCTGTAATATTCAGCTTGTATGGATTCTTCCTCAGGTCCTGGGCTCCCAGGCTGATACTTATTCCAAGGAAAATGAAGAGGGAAAAGATGCAGGTTTTTTTCATATTATTTTTTTACTGCGGATGAGATTACTGCGGATTTCAGATCCTCTTGGTCTGGAGGGCCTGGTGCATATGTTTTATTGACGTAATACTGTTTTTTATATCTTCGCGGATAAGCGAAATTCTTTTTCAAATATCTGAATAATTTGCTGATCTTTTTCTATGACAGAGCTTTTATTTACCCCATTTAAACTTGGGCACCTCACCCTCAGAAACCGGTCCATCCGTTCGGCTGCCTTTGAAGGGATGTGCCCGGGCCATCTTGTATCCGATGACCTTTTAAATTACCACAGGTCTGTTGCGGCAGGTGGAATCGGGATGACTACTGTGGCTTATGCCGCAGTCTCTCAAAGCGGACTTTCCTTTGATCACCAGCTGTGGCTGAGGAAGGAAGCTGTTCCCGGGTTGAAGGCCCTCACCGATGCGGTTCACCGCGAAGGCGCTGCAGCAGCTATTCAGATAGGACATTGCGGACAAATGGCAAAAACATCGGTGAGCAGGGAGTGTTTATCTCCTTCAGGGGGCTTTAACCTGTACGGGCCTACCTGGCCAAGGGCACTGAAAAATGATGAGATAAGGCAGATTGTGAAGGACTTTCGCATGGCTGTAAGACTGGCCCGTCAAGGCGGATTTGATGCCGTGGAGGTGCATGCCGGCCATGGTTACCTCATCAGCCAGTTTTTATCACCCCATACAAATAAAAGAAGAGATGACTATGGCGGAAGTTTTGAAAACCGCAGCCGTTTTATGCGTGAAGTGATCTCTGAAGTGATGGATGAAGCGGCTGCAGATGTTGCAGTTGTGGTCAAGATGAACCTCCGTGATGGCTTTAAAGGAGGAATGGAAATAGGTGAATCGCTTGAGGTGGCGAGGATCCTCGAAAATATGGGTGTGCATGCACTGGTTCTGAGCGGAGGCTTTGTCAGCAAAGCCCCGATGTATGTAATGAGAGGAAGCATGCCAGTTAAAGTAATGGCTCATTATATGCATGAAAAATGGATGAGACCCGGTATAAAATGGTTCGGGAACCTTCTTATTAAACCAGAACCATTCTCCGAAGGATATTTTCTTGAGGATGCTTTGGTTATCAGATCAGCACTTAAATTACCTCTTGTATACGTCGGCGGAATGGTATCAAAGGCCGGTATTGAAAATGTATTGGGAAAGGGATTCGAATTTGTTCAGATTGCGCGCGCTCTGATCCATGACCCGGAGTTTATCAATAAAATAAAAACCGGAGAACTCACAGTCTCCGGTTGTAATCATGCAAACTATTGCATTGCGGTAATGTATTCAGGGAAGATGGCTTGCTATCAGAACGAAAAAGAACGTTCATCTCCCTGGATCAGCTACCTTGAAAAATGAACCCCGTTAATGGGTCTTGATGATCCTCTGCACGTTTGAATTCTTTTCATCTCCCAGCCTGACAAAGTATACTCCATCACTTAAGGTGCTCAGGTCGGCTGATGCAGGATTTCCCGAGATCATGACCGGGCCAAGCACCTTCATGCCGGTTATATTGTAAATACTTAGCTGCGTGCCTGATTCTTTAAGGAAGTCAGAACGTATGTTAATGTTCGAAATGACCGGGTTGGGATAGAGTATGAATTCGGAGGTCTGAATATCATTAACTCCAACTGCCGCATCCTGAATAACCATGACAATCTGGGCAGTTAAACCATTTGCCATAACGGTGATGTTTGCTGTTCTCTGGGTCTTGGCAGAATTAGACTGGAAGGTTGCTGTAATTGTACCGTTCCCGTTCCCTGAAGGATTAACACTGCACCAGGCCTGGTCACTCGATGCAGTCCAGCTTGTATTTGACAGGACCGAAAAGTTTGTAGTACCTGCTGTCTGGTTGACACTCTGAGAAGGAGGAGAAACGTTCAGGTTGGGGGCTGCCCCTGCCTGTGTAACGGTAACAGTTTGTCCGGCTGCACCTGAAGCCGTGACATTTATGGTTGCCACCCTCTGCAGGGTGGATGTATTTACATCATAATTTGCTGTTATGCTGCCGTTACCTGAACCAGAACTGGTACAGCTGCACCAGCTCTGCATGCAACTTGCCATCCAGCCGGTGTTTGAGCTTACTGTGAAATTGGTACTGCCCGACTGGGAGGTCACATTCTGGTTACCCGGGGTGACTGCTAGGGTGTTTGCAGGGTTTGAAGCTGTAAATGTGGCTGTCATACCCATTGCAGCATGAGGTGTGCACTGGTAATTAAATGTTCCTGCAACCGTCACCGGGTAAGAAAAAGTTGTGGATGATGAACTTAGCGGCTGATCCCAGGACGCTGCACCGCCGGGGATTGTTGTGGATGTGGTGGTATGCGATCCGTTTACCCATACCCATTTGATTGTATCTCCTACAGTGACATTCAGGCTCGATGGGGTGAATTGGAAATTGCTGACCTGCACCTGGTGCACTGTGGCTTTGGTTGTCAGTGTTAAAAAGACCATTGCAAGAATAGTTGCGCTGGTGAAAAAGTATATCTTGGCTTTCATATTATCGTATATTATAATTTAATTTAGACTAATTAAATGCAAATATACGATAAGATTGTCCTCCTGGCAAGAATTATTCTAAATAAAATATTAACATTTAATCTCTCCCGGTTCTATCCATGCTCGCGGTTCGGAACCCGGAACAGGGTCCAGGCACTTTAGATTAATACCAATTGAATTCTCTCAAGGTTAATTCCACACTCCCCTGGCGGAGCCGGGGTCCATGACTTGCCCTGGCGCTCATACCATTGTTATAAAAGCAGGTAGATTTATTTCAGCTTCTTATACAGCCCTATCAGTTCTCCTTTGGCTATAACATGGCCTTCAATTGCTTTCAGAAGGTCTTGTTTTGAAATTCCTTCGGCCTGTTTCAGAACGATATCAAGGGCATAAAGTTTAAAAAAGTACCTGTGTGTTCCCGAGGGCGGACAAGGGCCATGGTAGTCAAGGGTCCCGCGGCTGTTTTTCCCGGCTCTGATTTCGGGTTTGGGTTTATTTCCAGGGTTGAAGTTCTCGTTAAGATGCCTGGTATCGGGAGGGATGTTGAACAAAACAAAATGCACCCAGTCTCCCGAAGGGGCATCAGGATCATCAATTATCAGGGCAATGCTTTTTGTTTCTGCAGGTAAATCCGACCAGTCAAGCGTCGGAGAGATATTTTCTCCATCGCAGGTATATTTTGACGGGATCATTTCATTCTGGGGGAATGCCGGTGATTTAATTATTATCTGTTCCATTGCTTTTGGTTTGATGGTTTGGGCATTCAGATCGGCTATGCCCGGGTTCCATGAAAGGATGAGGCAAAATGCCGCTGCTATTTGGCTAAACTGATTAATTTTCATTGTTTGAAATTACATTATTTCTTCAGGAAATGTACTGCAAAAACGCTAAATAAGACCGGTCCAGTCATCATCATTGGATTTGAAGATATCCGCCAGGTAATTCTTCACTTCAGTCAAAAGAGATCCTTTATTGAAGGCGTCAATTCCGGTTTTAAGATGATCGGTTGAAGAAGTTCCCAGGATACATGTGTCAACACCGGGTGAGAAGGCAGTGAACCTGAGGGCCAGTTCATCCCAGGGTAATCCGTGAGGATCAGGATTCATTTTTTTCCACCTGTGCCAGTATTCTTCACTGTAATGTCCGACCGGTGGATTCTCATGCCTCCATGGGGCATTGGCTATTGGGCGTTTGGCAATGACTCCCATTCCTGCTTCCTTTGCCAGGGGCAGATACATGGATATGCCCCTCTGGTCACAAAAATTTACCGAGGTTTGCAAACTGCCAAAGCGTTTACTCATAATGGCATACCGCAGGGCCTCATTCTCTCCTGAATAGGCCACTACCCTGATTTTTCCCTGCTCCCTGGCTTTTTCAAGGGCAGCTGTGGCTTCTCCTTTTTCAAGAATATCGATGCTGCATGAATGAAGGTGAACGATATCGATATAATCAGTGTTTAGTAATTTGAGCGCTTCTTCGATATTGGAAATTACAGTTTCGTAGGACCAGTCGGGATGCCATTTGTCGTTATAACCGACTTTTGTTGATAGAATAAAATCAGCACGGCGGTGTGAAATGTACTGTCCGATCCGTTTCTCCGAAAGTCCATATGCCCGGGCTGTGTCGATCAGATTGATCCCCGAATCAAGAACGGTGTTCAGTAATACCTCGAAGGCTTTACCTTCATTCTGTCCTTCACCTATATGGCCCGCCCCAAAACCGAGAGCAGAAACTTTTAAACCCGTATTCCCGAAATTCCTGTATTCCATAAATTCCTATTATTGTAATATGACACACTTTTCATGAATCCTGCATCCTGCATCCTGTATCCTGTATCCTGTATCCCACATCCGCCATAAATTATTATCCTTCCCTAGTCATGAAACCTCCAGCTAATTCCGAATTTTAATGCCGCATCCTGCATTGGATAATCTGGGGTTGAAATATAATGTCGCCCTTCAAAAAAAGAACCAAAATTGGTATAAGCCAGGAAAAATCTTGCTCTCTGGATTTTCAGGTTGATGAAAACATCCATGTAAAGATAGTTCCCATACTGTTTAAAATTCTGCAAATAGTATGATCTGAGAGCAGGCATATACCCATCAGCGTAATATGAGGTATTGTAATAGAAGTTTAAGCCTGGCTGAAAAACGGCAGCCCCTTTAAAAAGCGGCTGACTGTAATATAAAGTCAGGTTGCCCATGAAAGCAGGGAGCCTTAACTCAGTCGTTCCCTGTACAGTCTGATACACCAGCTGTGTGCGGATCTTGAATCTCCATAAGGCAATATCGGTGTTAAAATACACATATATATATCCGAATTCATTTTTAAACTGGCTGGGATTTGAGAATTCGTCGAGGTAAACGTAATTCGTGATCCGGTTAAAATTGAAACCCGCATTCAGAAATTTGAATTTATAATCAAATCCGCCTGAGATCAACCCTTGTTTATTAAAGCTTGTATCCCAGATGAAATTATTCCCGATAAAATGGTTGAAATACCATCCGGGCTGCTGGTAAGAATAGATTCCTGTCAAGGTGATCGTTCCGCCGTTTTTATTCTGTTTTCCAAGGATTGTACTGAGGTTGACTCTTAAGCTGAAATCACCCTCATTGTAATCTCCCAGAACATAATCACCATGAGCCTCGAGCAGCAGGCTTGAGAAAGGATGAAAATACAGAGCTGCCTTGGGAATGTACTGGATAAAATACCTGTGATGGAATATTGTGCTGTCCTTGTATGAAAGATGGATATACTGTTGTTTGATCCCGGCTTCAATCTGTAAAAGGCGCAATTTCTTGTCTTTCCTGAAGGTTGGATTGGACCAGGTCAGTTCGTTGCTGATGCGGTCGATGGTAATTGAGTCCCGGGTGAGTGTTTTGCTGAAATAATAAAAAGTATAAAAAGAAGTATCAGGAGATGCATCTTTATAATTCTGCACCTGCCGGTTAAAATAAAACGCATAGGTGAGTCGCCCGAGGTCTACATGGCTGCTGTTCAGAAACGCAGTATCTTTCTCATCCTTAGCATGCCTGGAAAGATTGAAATAATGTTTTGTGTAAAATCCTGTTTCCTTCATCCTGTTCTCAGCTGCCTGAAGATTGACCGTAATTGCCTGCCGGTTCTTCTCGATATTTTGTTCAAACACACTGTCGTATGTGATCCCTCCGTTTTCAAAGTTCCGCAGACGGTTAAAAATGAAATTTGAGATAAAGCCATATCTCTTATCCTTGGTGATATACTGAAGTGTAAGAACGAAGTTTATATCGTTTGTACGCTGTCGGATGTAAGCTCCGGGAGCGTTCATTACCCTGAAATCAAATCCCAGGTTTAAGCTTTTATATAAGTTACGGCTGAAAATTGCATGAAAGGTGTTTTCTTTTTTTGCACCCTGGAAATATGCTACTTCAGTAAAGGTTTTGAAAACTTTGAAATACTTCACACTATCGTTAAGGTACATGTAATTATCAAAGGTATGAATGCCGTAATCCCATCCGCTTGCACGCATAAAAGGGTAGGGGATGAGGTAGCGGTAATTTGAACCGTAGTTTCCCAGGTTGGCATCAAACCGGTCTTTTTTATACATGGGGTCGTACACCTGGAACCCTGCCAGTGCAGTGTCGTAAGCATGGGTATTGAGCTGGCCTATTTTCTCAAAATCATTGTAAAAAAAAGAAACCACGGTAGAATCCCTTCCCACTTTTGGTTTTTTCATCTTCTTCTGAACCGCTGTGGTGTCAGTCCCGGAAGCAAATGAACAACCAAGGCTCGACAGAATGAGCATGAAAACGAGTAGGATCCTGGGTATACGCACCTGCATTATGGATGCATTAATTTGGGTTGGCAAAGGTACGAAAAACCCCTGACCCATCTTAAGCAAGGACTTGTGATAAAAGAAGTCGCGGCCCCGGATTGCAATTCGCAGGTAAACAACGTCAGCAAACCATTCAGAAATCTGATAAAACATTTGTTACCAGGGTGGTCAGGTCCTTCTTGGTAAAGGGCTTTGCCAGGTATTGAGTACATCCTTTGTTAAGAAACTCTTCTTTATCACCAGGGAAGACAAAGGCGGTTACAGCAATTATCGGTACCAGGCTGTAGCCTTCCATTTTCCTGATTTTCTCTGTGACTTCGAGGCCGTTCATTCCTGCACCGAGATTTATGTCCATGATGATAAGATCATATTTGTTGGAGTCGGCTTGCCGCAGGGCAGAAATCCCTTCAGAAACGCTGTCGACCTCGCAGTGTTCTGCGATTATAGCTGACATAACTTTCCGGTTTATTTCATCATCTTCAACAATAAGTACCCTCGGTCGGGATTTTTCCTTTGCTATGTCCACTCCGGGAATCAATGCTGAATTTGTTTGCTTATCCTGATCCTTACGTTCGTCGGATTCAACAGGAATATTAACTGTGAAAACCGAACCTACTCCAGGTTCGCTCTCGACTGTAATGTTCCCTTTGAGAAGTTCGATGAAACGTTTTGTAATGGTAAGACCCAGGCCTACACCTTCGAAATTTCTGCCATGACCCTCGCTTTCCTGCCTGAATTCCTGGAAGATCTCATCGAGTTTATTCCTGGCGATCCCTATTCCGGTATCTTTTACCCGGAGAAACAGGTTTCCTTTCCCGATCGAAGTTTCAACTGTTACTCCGCCGCTCCTGGTAAATTTAATTGCATTGTTAACAAGATTCGTCAGGATCTCTCTGACAAGCCTTTCATCGGTTTTAATTCTGATGTCAGGATTTTTTATCCTTGATGCCAGGTTGATTTTCTTTTGATCTGCAAAGGGAGTCATCATTGAAAGGACTTCCTGCACCAATGTTGCAATGTCTATCTCGCCCGGATGCAGTTCAACTTTTTCAGCTTCAAGTTTTGCAAACTGCAGGATGAGATCGAGAGTCTCAGACAGTCGTTTCCCACTGATATATAATAATGAGAACCAATCCGAATATTTGCTGTCGTTAAGTTCTTTTTGAAGAAGTTCGGTAAATCCAAGTATACCATGCAGGGGAGTTCGTAGTTCATGGCTCATGCTTGCGAGGAAATTGGTTTTCACCCTGCTGGCTTCTTCTGCTTTCTCTTTTGCTTTAATGATCTCCTGTTCTGCGATCTTACGCTCTGTAATATCCTGGATTACACCATCGATATGCTTGATATTCCCGTTCTCGTCAAGAAGAACATTTCCCCGGTCAAGGACCCAGATCTTCCGGTTGTCATAGGTTGAAAACTCGGTTTCTGATGTGCTTATGCCGTTGCTGTGCCTCCATTCCTCGAGGACCCTGGCTCTTTCCCCGGGTTGATTATATACCTGGGTGGAGCTCAGTTTCATTTTCAGCTCATCAATGGTGTCAAAACCAAGTATTTTCGCGAGAGCCGGGTTTGCATGGACGATTGTGCCATTTTCAAGGGTGCGGTAAACGCCTATAGGCAGGCGTTCCATGAGAGACTTGTATTCTTCTTCCCTTTCCCTTAGTTTCTCTTCTGCCGCTTTCCTTTCGGTAATATCAATGATGATAACAACAAAGCAATGTTTTTCTTCAAAGAAAATAGGGCGGATTCTCACCAGGCAGCGGCGTAGTTCTCCGGTAAGCCGAACCAGGTTAAGTTCCCTTTCACCCTCTGTCTGGCTTAGTTTCAGCCAATCTACCGACCCCGGACCGCTGGAAGTATAGATTTTTGAAAGGAAGATACTTATGTTTTTTCCTCTTATCTCCGAAGGGGGGAGACCTGCAAAACCAGAAGCTGCTTCCTGGTTGGCATAGAGGATAGTCCCCAGGTGGTGGACAATAACGCTGTCGGGGATGACGGCAAGTAGTTTTTCGAATTCGTTCCCTCTAATTTTGGTGTTTTCAGTTATCATCTGATTTGCTGTAAATTAAAGGAATAAAGATAATCGGAAAAAAGCTGAAAACGAAGAGGGAGGGCAAAAAAAAATCCCGGTCTGGAAAGACCGGGATTTTAGAAAAGATCGGCGACGACATACTCTTCCGCTTGATGTAGCAGTACCATCTGCGCAAGTGGGCTTAACTATTCTGTTCGGAAAGGGAAGAAGTGATCACCACTGCTATAGTCACCGTAAGATCTTAAATATCTTATGACATATATTTGAAAGAAAATACACAGTTTA
>SESA01001551.1_pt1 | contig 11802 bp, 16 predicted proteins | sample 3171451 | NCBI WGS metagenome assembly SESA01 (sample SAMN06051862, study PRJNA518727) | freshwater metagenome | biome: subpolar coniferous forest; feature: holomictic lake; material: water; isolation source: holomictic Lake 227, 8 m depth | place: Canada: near Kenora, Ontario | collected...
CGATCATGGGTACTTCCTTTTGATATTGGATGTATGTTTCTCCAAATTCGAGAACAAGTTTTTTTTCCTCAAGGAAGGTTCCTATAATAATATAAACTGTCAGCACGAGATTTACGATTATGTCAGCCATCTTAGATGTTTGACACCATAAATAAATGATCAGAGCAAGATACATTGGATGTCGCATCATTCCCAATAAGCCACTTTTTTTAATTTCATTCATTGGTTTTATCTCATTCGTTTTACCAAAGTTTAGAATTTGGCGTATTCCAAAAAATGATAAAGAATCATAATCAAAGAAAAAAGCCCAAAAGAACATCATTAATGACCCATAAATTAGTATATGCCTTAAAATATTTAAGTAGTGACCATAGACGATAATTACTTTACCATCCAATTGTCCCGTATAATTTATTAAAGGAATAAGTAAGAACAATGAAATCAAAATATAGAACAATCGGTAAAAGGCAAAATACTTCTTTAACAACCGATGCATCAGATATGTGAATCCAATACTTATCAGGTAACTATGAAGTGCACAGTATCCTGACCACATTAATATTATTAACAAGTATTTCATTTTAACATCCTCCTCATTTGTAGGTTCAATCGCTTGCTACTAAATCCCGATCTGCAAACGCAGCAAGGTCGAATATTAGCTAACTGTTGTCATAGTTGATTTTGTTGCGGTCGCGAATTTGTTACCATACTTTATAATTCATTTTATTACAATTCCTTGAAACCTTTTGTTGATAAGTAATTATTCAAAGATTTCGTAATAAGTCCTTCTTTATCGTAAACAGATAATGTCTGGATAAAGTCATCGTAGGTTGCATAATTATCTTTATACAAAGAATAAAACGTTATAATGAAAGATTCCCATTTTTCATCACCCAGCATCTTTCTTAATTCATTTACAATCAGTGGACCCTTATAATATACGACTACTGCTTCTTCCCAGGTAGAAAATTGTTGGGGTACTTCAAATAAAGGCTTTTCATTCGTGTCATTGACATATTCTTTGTAGTAAGCCTTGGCAATGTCTATACATTTGGCAAGACTGTCAGTGCCCCAATAATGGGATTGTAAAATTGTATTTATGGACCAGATCTTTCATACTTTAAGGCATAACTTCCGGCCGGCAAACGCAGCAAAGGCAGTGCCTATAATAAGCAACAATCTGTTGATTTAGTTGCGGTTAGCGGTTCATTATGCCCCCGTGCTATTATTTTTTCTCATTATTTCGAGAAGTTTCTTGGTAGTATTCCAATTTCTGATTGTCATTTTTTTGTATTCGGGAAGAGTCATAATAAGTTTTAATTGGCTTTGAGTCGCTTTACTAATAAGTCGAGAAAAATAGAGTGTGAAATTTCCAGCCTCTGCAGTATCAACGCCATATTTTATTTTGATACTTTTAATAATTTCTTTTGGAGAAATTCCATCTCTTAAAAAGATCACATCATATTTATATTCTTCTGGATTAATTCCAAATCCAACAGGAGCTTCCTTAATAATTGTTTCAAGTTGATTGTGAGCTAATAATACAATTTTTGAATCATAGTCAAATCGATTGGATAGTTCCTTTTCAATGAGACTAATCAATTTGATTTTGTTCTTTTCACTGGACTTTAGAATAACATTACCACTTTGTATATAGGTTAGGACATCCACAAATCCGATTTCTTCAAGACAATTTTTCAAATCAGACATTTTTATAATATTATGTCCTCCAACATTTATTCCGCGTAACAAAGCTATATATTGAATCTTAAGCATGGTTCTTGTTTTTTTCAGAGGTTGTTATTTATCTAGCATTACACATAACGTCCCGCCGGCAGACGCAGTGCAGATTTTACTTGGTTTTTGTTTTTTTTTCCTCAATCGCTTGCAGGTTTGGTGAACGCCTGTCTTCGGAAACCGCCCTCATTGGTCGGCAGACTGTTCGTAAGGTTCAGTAGTTCATTTAATAAGCACATAGAGTTTCAGGGATACCTTTTGAAGTCAGAAAATCATTAAATGACTTCAGACAATTTCCATCGTTGTCATATTTTGAGATATAAATTTTTAAGTCCTGCAGAGTAAAGATTCTGTTCTGGAAATCGTTGTAAATTCGTTTCATCAAATCATTCCAATCTTTGTCGCCAATGCATTTCCGCAATTGATGCAATATCATGGGACCCTTAGCATATATGCATTGAGCTTCCTCAGTAGAATTGCTAACAGAGTTAACATCAAAAACAGAGACATCCTTCCCTTCTTTTACGAGTACATTATAATTTGCTAAAGAGACATTCTTTAAAACACTTTTTAACGAATCGTTACCATATTCATGTTCAATATACATTGCTCTTAGATATTCATTAAATGATTCTTCAACAAACCATCTGCCATTTGATTGTTCATCGATAGGAATAATATTACCAATCCATTGATGCCCTATCTCGTGTGGCACCCAAGCCTCTGGATCAGAGATATATTCGAGTAATCTTGGTGTAAATAGAAGTAATGTATGGAGGCCTTGACCAAGGAACCAATCTGCCGGCAGCTCAATTACCGTAAAACTGTCGTTTTGATATGGTCCAAGCAATTTACTGTAGAAACTAAATGAACTCTTTACAAGTGAAATAATTTTTTGGGCGTCCTTTAAACCAGGGATAAAATAGAAGTCCATCTTTATTCCACTCAGATACTCTGTATGGTAATTCATAGAATCGGGATTGAAAACAAACAGAGCAAGATCATTTTCGCTATTTGTCTTCCAAATAAAGAGGTTCCTTTTGCCCGACTTAATTTTTTTCGTGCAGGTTCCGTTACTGAGCGTGATTTGATTTTCTGGTACTGATATTTTGAGTGTCGAATTGAACAAATGTCCATATTGAATGGGATACCAATGATCGTATCGTTTCATCACATACATTTCCCTGTGGACCATGAAAGAATCAGCTGGCAGCGAATATGAGAAAAATATCGTAAAATTTGAGTTTTTCTCATGGTTCTTTGGGAATCTGATAGTTAACGTATCTTGCTTCGATAAACTAAATGGAATCTCCTTTTGATCTTCTGCTCTGACACTTTCAAGAGTCGCGAAATGACATAGCAGAAAAATAAATATGCTTGAAGTGTCCGGTCTTTGAATATTCAACTGAATATCGACAAACATTTTTTTTGTTGAAAGATCAAGGTTTGCGTTGATATCATACGTATTAATCTTCATTCCACTTGGTTGTGCAATAGCGACTTGGCATAAAAGAAAAATAATAGAGCAGAATCCGAATCTCATTGTTTTCTCATTATTGAACCTAACGTGCATCCTGCAAACGCGGCAAAGGTGAAACCTTTGCAAAGCAACAATGCGTTAGCTTTGTTGCTTTGCAGGTTCGTTAGCCACTGTAGCATTATGTTTATTTTTTAAATAATGGCGAATTCTTAAATAATCTGGCTGAATGGTGAACTGTTAAAATATCAATTCTATTTTTATCTACAATTCGATAAACAATTCTGTAACTTCCCCGAATAAGTTCACGCAAATTTTCTTCTTTAAATTCGGGGACAATTCTTCCAGCTTTTTGGATGTGTTTTAAGTAGGTTGGGAGATTCAAATAAATATTTGACAGTCATTTGCGCATAGCGGACAGAGTCTTTTGAAATGAAATCTGCAATTTCATTTAGATCCTGTTATGCAAAGTTTGTCCAATTTATTTTAACCATTTGGCAAGCTTCTTCTTCGCCTTTGATTCAGAAACAACTTGATCCTTCAGAGATTGGTCTAATCTCTTTAGGGGTTAGTTCCCCGCCGCTTGCGGCGTTAAAAGTATATCTTTGTATGTATGAGCGAAAGCGCGTACATACATAAATCGCATAATGTTTCTGTTCTGTTGTATCACTTTGTTTGTCCTGCCAAATATCGCAGAGTGGTATTTAGCAAAGCAGTTGATCAAACCTTGAAAGAAGTTTGTTTGGAGATAGAGAAGCGCTACGAGGTTCATTTTTTGGAGATTGGGACAGACAAAGACCATGTTCATTTTTTGATTCAGAGCGTTCCAAAGATGAGTCCAACAGCGATTATTACGATGTTGAAAAGTCTCACTGCAAAAGAGATTTTCAAAAAGCATCCTGAGGTGAAGAGCAAGCTTTGGGGCGGAGAATTCTGGACTGATGGATTTTTCGTCAACACGGTCAGCAAATTTGGAGATGAGACGAGTATTACGAAGTACGTTCGTGATCAGGGTCTTGAAAAAGAGTACACAGTGTTGCATACAAGTAAACAGTTGGCTCTGTTCTAGATACCTCGCTGCTCTGCGGCGAGGTCGTTCATTCCTTTTTCGACCTTATCAATAAAAATCAGTTTGTCAATCAATTCATCCAGATTGAAATTTTCAGGAAGCTTTGAAATAGTTTTTAAGACACTATCCTTGGTTAACATAATAGATAATTATAGGAACAAATATAAGGGAAAATTATGAGTTTTTGAAGCAATTTGTTCATGTCCTGGTAATCTGTTTATTGCTATAGTGGCTAAGGCCCGGCCTGCAAACGCAGCAAAGGTAAAACCTTTGCTAGGCAGCATTCGGGAGGCATTGTTGCGATTTAGCGGCATGTTAGGCTACGTGTCTATTGCTCTTTAAATAATGTAAAAGACCATTGATGGATAGATCTTCATCAAGAGCAGGCCAATGAATACCATATCCAGAAGGGGAGACGACGAATTTTTGACGTTCAATTATATCAACTTTGGATAGTTTCTCAGATATCTCTTTGATTGGGAATTTATATTCTTGATTATTAATTTTAATAATTAAAAATTCATCACTAAATCTAATGTCTGAAATGTCGAATAATTTTTCCATGAGATTAAGATTTACTAAAAAATTTATTCCATTCTGTTACTATATAATCAAAATGCTCATATATAATTTTTTGATTTCTCTTTTCGCTTGGGTTGTGCAATTAAATGAAGTTGATTCACTTATTTCAAAATTATCAACGTCTATCCAAAATTTTATTTCCATTTCAGCTTTTTCAGCATGAACATGGATTGGTTCAAAACTTTCATTTGCATAGAAATAGATTCTCCACCCTGCAATTAATAAAATAGTCGGCATTCATTTTTTTATTCAAATTTATGAAAAAAGTTGGCGCTTGTCAAATTATAGAATAACGCATAGTAGATCAGGTCAATAGACATGTAGCCTAACGCCTGGCCGGCAAACGCAGCAAAGGTGTAACCTTTGCTAAGCAATTTGTGATAGCATTGTTACGATTAGCGGCATGTTAGCACCTATTAAAATAATTAATCGTAATGGAACCGGCATTTTGCAATGTGAATTTCATCTCCTTTGACTTGATAAATTAATCGATGTTCCCCATCAATTCTGCGTGACCAAAATCCTTTGTATTTAAACTTAAGTGGTTCCGGTTTTCCGTGCCCCGAGAAAGGATTACGAGTAATGTCCTTCAAAAGGGCATTAATTTTCATTGCGATTTTTAAATTGGTTTTTTGCCAATATAAATAATCCTCCCAGGATTCATCGACGAAAATATATTTCATTTTTCAATTAATTCTTTTTGAAACGATGAACCTTTCTTAAATTTTTCAATAGCGGAATCCAAACGTTTTTCATTAGTTTTAGAAGATAATTCATGAGCAGTAGCGCTTAAAGAATTATATTCTTCTAATGACATAATTACAATTCCACTATCTTTTCCTCTATTGATGATAAGAGTTTCAAAATTTTCAACGATATTATCAAGGTACTTTTTAATATCCTTTCTAAAATCTGAAATTGTTGTTGTTAACATAGTATCACTCCTTTATGTACAAAAAGAGGTACAAATATAAGTACAAAAACCGAATTATATCCAGCCTGGTGCAAAATTTATTTTAATGGGTGCTAACGCCCCGCTTGTAACCGCAGCAACGAATTAACTTTGCTAAGCACTGTAAATGCTGATTTTGTTGCGGTTGCAAGTTCGTTAGCGAAAATTAATTTTAATTCCCATACCGGCTTGTCCCCAAAAATTCCTTTGGGCTTTTCATTTGAATAATTGCATATATAGCTTTTTTTTTATCAATGCTGTTTTTATAATAGCTCTCCACGATCCGAAATCCAATATAGTAACCCATATCAGCTGGCACTCCATCTTCAACTCTGTCTATGTTATACATCCAATTATCTGTATTTTCATTATTTTCAAGAGCTTTTTTAAACTTGTTCCATAGATCATGTTCATGTTTTTCCCCATAATCATAAAGATAATGATTTGCTTTCACTCCAGTGAAAAGCTCTGCCAGAAAATCTGCTAAGCCCTCAATAAGGCTTTTATTTAACAATTCAGAATTATTGAAGTCTGCGTTTACCTGAAGATCATGGATGGTTTCATGTGCAACGACGAATATTATATTTTCCTGAACATTTGTATTAAAAGCCAACACTTTGCTCCAGATCCCTGTTCCAAATTCAGACAGGTCTACTTGCTTTGTTGATGCGATAATTTCTGTGCCAATAATAAGATAGTTCTTTAAAGCAGTACCGCCGCATTGTAATGGACTGATCAGAAAGCAAATTGTCAAGGGTTTATATTCAGGAAGGTACTCCTTCAATTTAGTAAAAAAGAAGTCAATATTGTTTTCAATATTATTAACTTCTAAGGTGTTATTTCATACGGTTTTAAAGAACTTAGGATATTTGCTAATTGAGTTTACGAAATCCTGCGGTTTATAGTTGTATTTGCTAATAAACTCGTTAAACCCTGCTGTCCCTTTTTCAAAATACATACTGCGAAAACAATAAACGCTGTCTTGATAACTAGAGCATTTTTTAAGATGGTCAAAAGCATCCCAAAAATGGTCAATGTCCTGTGTTAGCTTTAAAGAGTGGTTCTCTTCAATAGTATTTTTATTTGTTTGTGCGAGTGCTATTATTGAAAAGAATAACAAAGAAACAACGATTGACTTTCTCATCCTTCCATTTAATTTTTGCTAACGCCCTGGCCGCTAAACGCAGCAAAGGCAGAGCCTTTGATAGCAACTTTGCGCCAGCATTGTTGCGGTTGCAGGCATGTTGGTGCAAGTTTTATTAAAATTAATCTTTTAAAAATAGTTTTGCGATATTGGATTTATTTGTAACGACTTTAATAATATATAAACCCCTGCATAATTGCCCAACATCAATTCTTGACATTAGCGTAGATCCTGAAATATTTGTAATAATTTGACCCTCAGGTGTCCAGATCTCTATACTCTTAATATATTCTGATCCTTCATTTACATCAACAACAAGATAATCTTTGCAGGGATTTGGATGGATTTTTACCAATGAAGATAATCTGCTTTTCAATCCGGTATATATTGAATCAAATTCCATAACTGAGGCTTTTCCCGCTACCGTCCAATCTTGGTAAGCTAAAAAAGGTTTACCAGTTGAGTCAATTTCTAAGCATGTAAAAAAAGACGCTGAATCTGTAATGTTTGGCGCTCCGCAGTATTCCCAAATCCCTCCTTGATAATACATAACTGATGCTGTATGATTGTATGCTGAATCGGAGAAAGCAACCCATGGGTTTCCATTTAAATCAAAGGATAAGCTAGTGTAATTAGATCTTCCAGATGAAAACCCAGAAGCTCCAATATCTACCCAATCACTACCGTTAAACTTCATGACACTCACTCTCCCTGCCTGGGATTCGTCGCAATAAGCAACAAATGGGTCTCCAAGAGGACTAAATTTCATTCTCATATAATACACACTACCTGGAGAAAATCCCTCAATGCCAACAGTTGACCAATTTATTCCATCAAATTTTTTGACAGTTGCTCGATTGCTATTTGCAACATCCTCATATCCCAACCAGGGTTCTCCTGAAGGACTAAATGCTAGACTTGTAAATGCAACTATCCCATCAGATAATCCTGGGATACCTACATATTCCCATGTGTTACCATTAAATCGCATGACACTGGCCTTGGCATCGTTACTCATATCTTCAAAGGCAACATATGGTATATTATTGGGACTTATTGCAAGACTTATCCAATCGGCTTCACCAAAGGAGAAACATGATGATCCTATAAAATGCCAATTTATTCCAATTAACTTCATTACAGAAACACTTCCGCCACAGGAGTAATCAGAATATGCAACAACGGCATCACCATTCTGATTAAACTTCAAATCAGTAAAGGCTGCTTTGCCTATCGAAATGCCCTCATTTCCAACGGAAACCCATTGATTTCCATTAAATTTCATGACTGAGACTGATTGTGGTTTAACTGGTTCACAATATGCAAGATAAAGTTCATTTAACGGGCTAATAGCAAGACTAATCCAACTTGCTTTCTCCGAAGAAAATTCCGGAGAACCAACATATTTCCAAGTCTTACTTGAGGGAGTTAAAGTTGAATCCATAGTTTGACCTGAACTAACAGATATTAAAAAAAGAAAAATAAGCCCAAATGCTATTTTCATTTTATATGCTTGAGTATCTCAAAATTCGCACTAACGCCCAGCAAACGCAGCAAATGTGAAACCTTTGCCAAGCGACATTGCGTTAGCTTTGTTGCGGTTAGCGGCATGTTAGGTCAAGTGGTTGATTAGGAAAGTTTAATCTCTCCAGAGCGAATTTTTCTTAAAAATTCTTTGGCCTTGTGGTAGAAACTGTTCAATTTCCTCAATAGCTTTTTGAATATCAAACAGCCAGGTATTAATTTCTCTATCCATAAATTAATTTTTTTGATTCATTTATAGCATCGAGGAAAAATGGATTCTTAAGAGATTGTTCTTCTAAAAGATCGACAGGTCTGTTAAGTAAGTTCTCGAGAGAAAACTTTAAATCGAAGTAGTTATCCGCATATTTCAATAACTCAATGTTCTTAAATCTAACAATGAAATCAATATCGCTTTTTTCATTAAATGAACTTCCCAATATGGAGCCAAAGAGATAAAGTTTGTCAACTCCATGATTATCACATAGATGATGAATTAATGAAATGTTTTGATCTACCTCATTCATATACACAAAGATAATAAAAAAGCATCGATTCGGGATATACCTGTCAAAATAGCATTGCCTCTAACGCTTTGCCTGTAAAACCATGTGCCGTTATATCATTCTTAACCATAAAACCCTTAGCAGCATTGGTTTTGCAGGCCTGTTGGCAGATGTTAATATAGGTTTTCTTTTTTTACGGTAAATTGTTTCCCATCCAACATTTCAATTGTGAATTCGTTCTCTTTAGTCAAAAATTGATACATCATCAGTTCACATGAATCCTTATACGATTTACCATTAATTGATTTTACTGTATCACCTGTTTTCACCCCGCTTTTAATAATTTGATCCGTATAAACCAGTGAGTTTACAACCATCGATTCCTCGATAATTTTAACAAAAATGCCAAATGTTTTTTTCTTTTCGGTATTGACTGTTCTGTAAAGTAGTTTGCCTTTTGACCAGCTTAAAAAGAGCTGGTTGTGTCGCCAAAAATCATTGCCAATTCTGTTCTCTCCGACAGAGATTGTGTTAAACATGGCATTTTGATTTATTGAATCTGAATTGGCAAGTTGAGCAGTAACTAGAAAAAATGATTCTTTTGATATTTGGTCATAGGAATTCGCAGCACTCACCGATGTAATTTCATCATATGATTTAATTATTTCATTTCTTATTTTCCTGAAGTTCTTCTTATCCATGCCACTTTCGTTTGCTCCGCTATCAAATAAAAAATCAACAGTTTTATTGCCAATATTCAGCTTAATCATTGGACGAAGTTTATTTTCATAGAAATCCAAGGCCACAAAATCATTAAATCTGCCGGCAGGACCGGAAGGGTCTGTTTTTATAATGTATAGTTTGTCGAAATCGATCAGCCAGTCGAACTGTTTTATAATATCAATGCCAATAATTCCTTCAAAACCTGAACAATTGAAAAAAGGACTATTTGGAAATGTATAAATTGACTGATCACTTAAATCACTGTTGCCTATTTTTAATGCATGAACTATAAACTTAGATTGGATCGTTAATTTATTATTTGCATCTTTCATCCTCTTCCTGGAATAACCTGTTTTATCCAGACCGGTTGACACATCTTCTCTGATTGCAGTAGCTTCAGCCCCGGTATCAAACATGAAATAATGAACTTTGCCATTTATTTGGACGGGTATTTTAATTAACCCGACTAAATTTTCAAACCTAATGGTATCCTGGGTTTGTGCAAATGTGTGTGTATTAATCCACAAAGCGAATAAAAGAAACAGAAGGTATTTCATGCTAAAGATAAATTAGTCAATCTTTGATAAAGCACCATGTTCGATAATTTCTGCTAACGCTCGGCCGCTAAACGCAGCAAAGGTGAACCTTTGCTTGCAACATTGCCGTAGGCTTTGTTGCGGTTAGCGGTATGTTAGTTCACGTGGCTTTTTAATTATCATAGTGAAACCGACAACTGTAGATTAAAAGTATTTCATCTTTTATTTGATAGACTAGTCGATGCTCACGATCAATTCTTCTGGACCAAAATCCTGCTAAATCATATTTTAAGGGTTCAGGTTTTCCAATTCCTTTATAAGGAGTTCTTTGGATATCCTTTATTAGTTCATTAATTTTTTTTAGGATTTTTTTATCCTCCTTTTGCCAGGAAATATAATCTTCCCATGAATTTATTGAGAATACAATTTTCATTTCTCTTCAATTAATTCTTTATGAACCGTTTTACCTGTTTTCATCTGATTAATAGATTCATAAAGTCTATCGGCATTTTTCTTTGAACTAAGTAAATGAACAGTTTCAAGAATTGAATTGAATTCATCTAAAGATAAAAGAACTGCTCCATGACCGGAACCTCTTTTAATTATAAGGGTTTCATTGTTTTTTTCGACTTCGTCAAGGTATTGTTTGAGTTTGGTTCTAAACTCGGTGAAATTTGCAGCTTTCATTTTATTATTGTTTTAAGTTACTAATAAGGTACAAATATAAGTACTTATTTGATAACTTTTCTATTTTGGTAGAATTTCTTTGTTATGTGGCCTAACGCCTGGACAGCAGCCGCAGTGCGGGTTTTACTTGTTGTATCTTTTCTGACCCACCATCGTTTGTAGCTTCGGTGAATGCCAGCCTCCGAAAACCGCCCGCATTGCTCGGCTGCCGGCTCGTTACCAGCAGGTTTTCTTTTCTATCTTTATTCCTTTACCTTCTCTTGTTTGTAAATCGTTTACTGTTATGACTGGTTGATTCGTAAAACGTTGCCGGATAAATTTGTTTAGTGGATTGGAAAAAAAACGAGCTACCAAATAGCCTAAAATTCCAGATGTAAAAATTACTGATATATAGAGTGACCAGGTCCAATCTCCGGATAATTTCAAAACCTTAAACACATCTACTAACAGAATCACAACAAACATATGAGTGAGATAAACTTCATAACTGTTCCGTCCGAAGAAACGTAAAACTGCCGTAAATCGTGAAGGTTTTTGTCTGTCACTTACAAAATCTTTTTGCATACTGATTAATAAGAATGCTGTTCCGATAGCCAGTACCGTAACATTTAATCCGGTTTCAATTAAATGCCATTGGTTAGCAGCACGCCGGAATACCAGAATAAACACGATCAAACCCCAACCAACAACTTTGAAGGCATTTAAAGCCCATTTTTCAACATCGATCCTTTTAGCAACCAAGGCTGCCATACATCCCAGAGAAATAGCATCGAGGTATGCAAAATTGTTTTTATCACCTAATTCGTTGCCTTGAAACCAAAGTGTACGTGCAATGGGTGAAATACCCAAAAATACCGCAATTAAAGCA
>SESA01001552.1_pt1 | contig 11790 bp, 8 predicted proteins | sample 3171451 | NCBI WGS metagenome assembly SESA01 (sample SAMN06051862, study PRJNA518727) | freshwater metagenome | biome: subpolar coniferous forest; feature: holomictic lake; material: water; isolation source: holomictic Lake 227, 8 m depth | place: Canada: near Kenora, Ontario | collected 2013-06-25...
AAACATGTAGTGGTAGGTGTCGTATTTGTCCCAGTCGAAGTGGCGGATGCGGGGCTTCATCTCGTCGAAGTAGGGAGTTCCGGGAAAGGGGGTGACGAGTGAAAAGACCGGAAATTCGATCTTGTTTTTCATGATGAAGTCGTAGGTGAGCTGGAAGCTCTCTTCGGTGTCGTTGTCGAAGCCGAACATGAAGTATCCCTGGATGGCAATGCCGTTCTTGTGCAGGTTGCCTACAACCTTTTCATAGTTGCCAAGACGGTTGGAGCCTTTGTGCAGGGTTTTGAGGGTCTCGGGATTGAGCGATTCAAAGCCGATGCTGAGCAGGTCGCAGCCGGAGCGGCCGGCAAGCTCGGCAACTTCGGGTTTGTCGAGAAAGTTCATGGAGATATTGGCATTCCAGTGCACACCAAGCTTGGCCATCTCTTCGAGCAGGGTCATGAAATACTTGGGACGGAAGCTGATGTTGTCGTCCATGAAGGAAAAATTGACATTTTGCTTTCCTGTCCGCTCTTGATGGTAGCGCATCTCATCGAGCACAAAATCGAGCTCGCGGTAGCGGTAGTTTTTGCCGTAAATGGTTGGCGTTGTGCAGAAGTTGCATCCTACCGGGCACCCTTTGGTTGCAAGAATCGGAATGCGGGAGCTGTATTTTTTGGCGTTTTTTGATTGAAGAGCATAGCTGAAGTCGGGGTGCTGCATGGCGCTCATCGGCTTGAGCTCCTTTGCGCGGTAGATGCCCTTCATTGTGCCTTTCAGGACATCGGTGGCCAGTTCCGTCCAGATCGACTCAATTTCGCCATAGACGACGCTGGTGCAGTGCGCTGAAGCCTCGCCGTGCAGCATGGTAGGGTGGACGCCTCCAAGAATGACTGTTTTGCCCTGGCGAAGGGCGGCATCACCGATCCGGTAGGCTTTTGAGGCGTTGAGTGTCCGCGAGGTGATGGCAACAACATCAAATCCTGAAAAATCTTCCGGGATCTTGTCTCCGAGCCGTTCATCAACAAAGGTAACATCAAAAAGGGTTCCGACCATGCTGGCAACCATAATCAGGTTGAGCGGCATACTGACCGTACCTGAATCCACCATCATGCTGGTGTTGCTTACGGGCTGAATGAGCAACCATTTCTTGCGTGACCGTTGCTCGGCAGCCAGTTGGCGAAGAAGATCCTCTGAGGAGTCGGAGGCGAGGTTAAGCGATGAGACGGGAGTTTCTGATTGTACGATTTGCATACCCTGAAATCTGCAATAAATGTAAAAAACTTCTGCGACGAATGACTGAAGGTATTAAAAAAACAACAAACAAAAGCGCTGCTTTATTGGGGCAGCGTAGATTTTTTCAGGACAGCAACGGTAAAACGACTGACACAGACAAGTTTACCCTCTTCATTTTTTATTCTGATATCCCATACCTGCGAGCTTTTTCCAAGATGCAGGGGAGTTGCCGTTGCATAGACAAAACCGCTCCTGACCGGACGGATATGGTTGGCATTGATCTCCTGACCGACTATGTAAAAAAAGTCACGGTCAACACAGCAGGAGGCTGCAATACTTCCAACCGTTTCAGCCAAAGCGAGTGAAGCGCCTCCGTGAAGAATACCGATACGCTGGATGGTGCGATGGTCAACAGGCATCTTTGCCGTCATGAAATCGATACCGATTTCGGTCATTTCAATGCCGAGATGGCGGGCCATCTGGCCATCAATGATTTGAGTTGTGTTGATCTCTTCGATGGTGACCGGAGCAAAAAAAACAGAGGATTGAGTCATAATCGGCAGCCTGAAAGAGATTAAGATAGTATCCACCGAAGTTGAGCGGGTGACGAGATTCGAACTCGCGACATTTTGCTTGGGAAGCAAACACTCTACCAACTGAGTTACACCCGCTTTACAGTGGTGGTGAGAGAGGGAGTTGAACCCTCGACCTCAGGGTTATGAATCCTGTGCTCTAACCAACTGAGCTACCTCACCATTTTTACCGGCTGAAAATATACTACAGGCATCAGGAATAAACAAGCCGCAAAGATGTTTTATTTGTTCTTTTTTTGCGGTGTTAACTCCGTGCTGATATCTGGCGGAATATTGCTTCGGCTACCGGAATATCTTCCGGCGTTGTAATTTTGATATTGTGATAACCGGTTTCAAAAATTTTAACCGGTTGCCCGGGAAAAAACCGCTCCACCAGCGCGGCATCATCGGTGGCATACCACCCTTCACGTTTTGCCTGCTCGTGTGCCTGAATCAGCAGTTCGCTTTGAAAGCCCTGGGGTGTCTGTACCTGGAGGAGTTTGCTTCGTTCAAGCGTTTCACCGAAAAACTCCGGATTTTTCCCGATATACTTGATGGTATCCTTTGGCCGGTTTGCTGGTACACAGGCACCGTATTGCATGGCGAGGCGAGATATTTCATCAATCTCTTCTGGCGTGATGAAGGGGCGGGCACCGTCATGCACCAGAATGGTTTCTGCCATACAGCCGCTCATGCGCCGCTCCTCTTCAAGAGCTTTGATGCAGTTGTAGACGGAATCCTGCCGTTCATTTCCCCCCTCAATAATCGCTTTCAGTTTGCTGAAGCCTGATTCGGCTGCCATACTCTCCAGTATTGCCCTGTTCTCAAGCCTTGTCGCAATATAGATTGCCTGAACGGAGGAGGCCATCTGAAATGCCTTCAAGGTATGATGGATAACCGGAAAGCCACCAACTTCAAGCAATTGCTTGCTCTCTCCCTCCCTGAGCTGCATCCGTTTTCCGATACCGCTTGCTGCTATAATGGCTACTGCATGCATAAGAGAATCAGTTGCTCCAGAGGGTTAATGAATGAACATGGCATCTCCATAAGCCAGAAACTGGTAATCATCCTTGAGTGCACTTTTGTAGGCCTCCATCAGCAGCCGATGTTCGGCAAAAGCGCTGACGGTCATGAGCAGTGTGGTTTCGGGCTGCTGAAAATTGGTCAGAAGGGCATCGACCACCTTGAACTGATAGGGTGGATAGATGAATTTGTCGGTCCAGCCCTTGCCGAATTTTATTTTTCCATCTACGGTAGCATTGGCTTCAAGCACCCGGCACGTTGTGGTTCCAACAGCTACGATGCGGCCTGATTTATTGAGTTTGGTTTCATTGATCTCCATAGCCGTCTGGTAGGGAATATTGAAATATTCCGAATCCATCTTGTGTTTTGAGACATCTTCGACCTCAATGGCATTGAAGGTACTCAGGCTCGGGTGGAGGGTGATGGGAAGGATCTTTACCCCGATTTTCTTGATTTTTTCCAAAATCGGCATGGTGAAATGCAATCCGGCCATAGGAGCAACGACGGAACCGGTCTCGGAGGCATAGACGGTCTGATAATCCTCCCGGTCTGATTCGCGTGGCGGGCGGGTGAAATAGGGAGGAAGGGGAATGCTGCCAATTCTGTCGACAAGGCTGAAAACATCAATGTCCGGATTGAGGAACCTGATGGTTCTGCCGCGGGAGGTGGTGTTGTCAACGACTTCAGCAACCACATCCTCATCAAAGTAAATTTTGTTGCCAACCCTTACTTTCCGGGCCGGATCAACCAGCACATCCCACAATCCGGCCTCTTTGTTGAGCACCCTGAGCAGGAAGACCTCTATTTTTGCATCGGTTTTCTCTTTTTGACCGAAAATTTTGGCAGGGAAAACCTTGCTGTTGTTTAAAACGAGCAGATCCCCTTTTTTGAAATACGAAACAATATCTTCGAAGCTTTTATGTTCGATATCTTTTTTTCGCCGGTTCAGCACCATCATTTTGCACTTCTCTCTCGGCGATGAGGGTGCATCAGCTATTTTTGTCTTCGGCAGGGTATAACGAAAGTTTGAAAGGCGCATGGGATCTTCAATAAGTCAACAAAAAATCAATAAAACACTAAAAACCAACAATACAATATAAAGCAGGAAAGCTGGCATGGTGCCAGCTTCCGTGCTCTTTTTTATTCTTTTTTATACTGATGCCGAGTGATAGGCAACACCTTTCAGGAGGGTGATATGCTGCCCGGCAACACAGGCAAGGGCACTATCATCATCAGCCTCAATCAGGGTGACAGTCACATCGTTTTGTGCAATGGTCACGGCATAACGGCATTTCCTGAAACAGACACTCAGCGAAAGTTTTTTCCATTGTGCCGGCAGGTTTGGATGCACATTGATTTTTTCATTGTAGAAGGATATACCGGCAAAATAACGGATAACCGTATCAAGCGTTCCGGCCATGACGCCGCAGTGGATGCCCTCCTGGGTCGTTCCGCCCTGGGTATCCTGAATATCACTTTTCAATGCCTCCGAGAACCATTTCCATGCCATCTCATGGCCATCATGCAGATAGCTGGAGATGATGCTGTGAACCACCTTGCTCAAGGTTGAACCGTGACTTGTCCGTGGCTCATAGTAGGCATAATTGTTTCTGACAAGGGTAAGGGCATCGGGTACCTTGTATCCGTTTCTTGCCAGCAATTCAGCCACCTCTCCGGGAGAGAGGGTATAGAAGGTCATCAACACATCAGGCTGTTTGGCAACCTTGTACAGGTCGGGTGAATCTCCTTCAGCTTTCAGTATCCTGTCCATACGGTGGATATTGCCATATCGGGCACGGTAATGAGGCCAGTCAAGCTCCTTGAGGCTGTTGTAGCCGTCAAACTGCTCCAGCACACCCTCCTGATCGATCAGGATATTCAAGTGGCTGCTGATTTCACGCCAGAGCATGGGCTCATCAGGATCAAGATTAATCTTCGTTGCAAGCGCTTCGAAGAGATCCGGATCCATTTTATTCCCGATTTCAGCAGCTTTGTCGAAGAGCCAGATCGCCATGATGTTCGTGTAGGCGTTGTCTTTCAGCCCCTCCTTGCGGCTTCCGGGTAGCGCCTCATGAAATTCGTCAGGCCCCATGACTCCCTCGATATGGTATTTTCCGCTCTCAGGTGCATAAGAGGCAATCGAAGCCCAGAAGCGTGCAATCTCAAACATCAGCTCGGCACCGTACTGATTGAGGAACTGCGTATCGTCGGTGTCGTAAATGTAACGCCAGACATTGTAGAAGACTGCTATCGAAACGTGCCGCTGCAGACGGCTGAGGTCAGGGCCCCATGTACCGCTCTTGGGATTGAAATGGATGACCTGCGTATCTTCGCGACCATCATCGGCAGTCTGCCACGGATACATCGCACCCTTGTAGCCATTGTTACTCGCATACTCCCTTGCCGCATCAAGGCGGTTGTAGCGGTACATGAGCAGCGCCTTCGAAATTTCAGGGAAGTGGCGGTTGAAAAAGGGAAGAATAAAGATTTCATCCCAGAAAATATGACCACGGTAAGCCTCTCCGTTCAGGCCGCGTGCCGGCATTCCTGCGTCAATGGATGGATTGTGCGGCGAAGCGGTGCACATCATGTGGAACGTGTGCAGCCTCAGCAGTTTCTGGCTGTAGCGATCGCCTTCAATGATCAGATCAGCTTTTTTCCAGATTTTGTCCCAGGCATCATTATGTGCCTTCAGGAGTGAATCGAACGAGTCTTCGCTTTGTAGTGAGAGTCGGGCAGCTTTCAGCGGATCAGTACTATTTGCATCAAGAGAGGTGTGAATGGATGCCAGTTTTTCAATGGTGCAGCCTTTGTTCGGATTGAGTGAGAGCTTGAACAATTCACCGATATAGCGGTTGTTGCTCAACGTTGTGCTCTCGACAACGGCAGGCTTGCCGTGGCATAAAATCCTTGTTTTGGTGCCGGTAACAATATCGTAATGCGATACATTGGTACGGACATGAAGCAGCATGAGCTGATCTTCCGAAAGGCTCTCTACCTGCTCAAGATGATCGCTTGTAAGCTCATTGTAACGGGAAACATTTTTGTTCTGTACCCTGCCATCAATTCCTGAACGGAACTCCACTTCAGCGCTGTAATTGACCGGTTTCAGTGTGAACTTCAGCGCACAGCGGTGCGGATTGTCCATGCTTGCAAACCGGCGGCTGCTGATGCTTGTAATTCTTCCAAGGTTGTCCTGGATGACGAGATCGCGCTCCATGAGGCCATTGCGCAGGCTCATGTTCTGGCGGTAGCTCAGGATTTTCTGCCCGAGAGGTTCAATGAACTCTCCTCCTCCAATCCTGAACTCTACGGGCAGCCAGTTCGGAGTATTGACAAAGTCATTATTGTAAATGGTCTGACCATGTACATCTGAAGGAACCCTGTTGAATATTCCTGCAATATAGGTACCGGGATAGTGGTGGTTGGAACAGGACGAGCTTTCGTAGGCACCCCTTACGCCAAGATAACCATTACCGCACGAGGTCAGTGTTTCACGAAGTTTTTCATCTTTGGGAGAATACGTGGTATAGGTCAGGTTCCACCCGTCAAAATCAAGACCCTTCTCGAACCATCGCTCGATCTCTTCACAGGTGATTTCTCCAAGGTCACTGACAACAACATCAGCCCCCTGTTCCTTCAGTTTCGATCCTTCGATGTCGCGGGCTATACCAAGAACCATGCCAAAATTGCCACGGGAACCAGCCTGAACACCGGAGATGGCATCTTCAACAACAACACATTCATGGGGCTCAAGACCGAGGTTTTTGGCCGCCATGATGAAAATATCAGGATTCGGCTTTCCTTTCAGGCCAAGTTCTATGGATACCTCACCATCAACACGGGTCTCAAAGAGGTGTTCAAGTTTGGCAAGCTTCAGGATGAGCTGGCAGTTGCAACTTGATGAGGCTATACCAATCCTGATCCCTTTTGAGATGAGGACGTTGATCAGCTCAACCGATGAGGTATAGACCTCCGGGCCCTCCTTGATGAGGATTTCTGTAAAGAGGTTGTTTTTACGGTTTCCCAGGCCGCATACTGTATTTCTTTCAGGATCATCGTCCAGCTCTCCGAAAGGAAGTTCAATATCGCGAGACGACAGAAAGCTTTTGACACCCTCCATTCGAGGCTTGCCGTCGACATATTTGTGATAGTCGTGGGCAGGATCGAAAGGAAAATAGGTGTCGTTGTTTAACTCTGCATAATTTTTCAGGAAGTAGTTAAACATAGACTCCCATGCAAGGCTGTGCACTTTTGCCGTGCCAGTGATAACGCCATCAAGATCGAAAATTGCGCCTTTGAAGATGTTGCTCATACCATTAGTTAAAAGATTATCATGAAGCGAATCGATTTTACAGGGAAAGCAGACCAAGAATGGTCAGGAGAATGTCGGGGTAGGGCACAAAATAACTGTTCTGGCAGATCTCCTTGATCTGTTTTTTCAGCTTTTCGTCCCTTGTAACAAAAATCGCCCGGACATCATCAAACATCTCCATCGCTGTTTTCAGCATTGGAATGTCTGAAGGGGTATCACCACAAACAAGGGCTGATCCTCTCGTAGCGCACAGACCCAGTTTACTGCAGATAAAGGCAAGCCCGTCACCTTTGTCAAAATCCTTGATTGGCGAACCACCGGCTGCGACATCGATGGTCAAAATGATTTCTATATCGAGTCCGGTATCTTCAATTCTGAAGTTACGACCACTCGGGTCTATCTCCCTGACAATTCCCTTAACCTTTTCAAGAAAAGCAGCCGACTCGTCATCCTTGATGGAGTGGCTGATATCCTGGCGGGCAACCGTGGTTTGCCCGAATTTTATTTGCAGGGCCGAACCGATAAAATTGAATTTTTCAAAATCCTGTTCCTGCAGGAGGACTACCATCCGTTCATTCAACAGATGGATCAGTTGCTGCTTTTGTTCTTCTATGGGGAAGCTGTTGAACTCACCGTCAAGATTAATGAACTCTCTTCCCTTTGAACCGGCGTAAATAAAGGTGTTGCTCGGGTTGATCGAAACATTCAGGATTCCGAAATCCTTCAGTGGTGCCGAGGTGATGATAATGGGTTTTTTGCAGCGGTTCTTGGCAAAGCGGGTGAGGAATACCGAGTTATAGATGGGCTGTACCGAGGAGCGGTAACGTCCGCAGTAGTTGTTGGTCGTTCCATCTCTATCGGTAATAAAGGCGTCAAAGGAGATACCTTTGAGCAGCGCAACCCCCTCGTTAACATAAGGCCAGAAATCAGGAATGAACTTTGCGAGGTATTGTATGAATCGGTCCTCTCCGTATTCAAGGTAGTAAATGTCTTTCTGAAGTTCCCTTATTTCATAGGTCAGATCTACATGAATCTGCTTCAGTCCGTCAAGGCGCAGGAGGCGGTGGCCGGTATCGTCATCAATATAGATCGTTTCAAGCGAGTAGAGCGCATTTTTGAGCGACTCCACACATGCCTGCCCCACAACCCTCTGTTTGATGATGTTGTTTACCACCGGTGCACGCAACTCACGGGTTTCAGCCTTGAGCTGGTACAGCTCTTTCAAGGTACGGATATCCTGTAATGAGATTGACGTGGAAATGGTGCTCAACTGACGTTCTTTAAGAATACTCTCGTGCATGGGTTGCCGGTAAGGGTGTGGTGATGGTGTAAAACGTATTACAATTTAATCAAAATCTTTCATTTTTTGTTAGAAAAATTTCACTAAAAAGCAAAAGTATCACAATAAAGAGTTTCGGGGGAGAGCCATTGGGGATGTGGGGAGCTTCAGACCCCGATTTTGTTCAGGTTGGAAAGCGATCGTTCAGAAGGGCAAGAATCCTGTTGTGAATCACGGCAACAGGATCAAGGGCATTGAGCAACACAAAACGACCACTGTTGAGGCGTGCAATGTCGAGATACCCACGGCGGACATTGTGGTAAAATTCAAGCCCTGATCGTTCCATACGGTCAAGCACATCGCCCTCGAAAGCAAGGGGAATTGATGTCTTTGAAAATTTTCGCTTGAGAGCCTCTTCCGGCTCAAGATCGAGACAGAAGGTGATATCAGGCTTGATGCCGCAGGTTGCAAGGGCAATGATTGAACTGAGCAGATCGAGGTCGATGCCCCGGCCATATCCCTGATAGGCGGTCGTGGAGTCGAAAAAACGGTCGAGAATGACCGTTTTACCGTTGGCAAGGGCGGGCATGACAACGTGCTGTATCAGCTCGGCCCTGCTTGCCGAAAAAAGGAGTAGCTCACCAATCGGACTGATCTCATGTGAGCTTTCAAGCAAGATATGGCGGATTTTTTCGGCCACTGCCGTGCCGCCGGGTTCTCTCAGGGTTATTGCCTCTGTACCCCTTGCAGCGAGGGCATGGACAAGCTCTTCTATCTGGGTTGATTTGCCAGCACCATCAATTCCTTCAAAGGTTATCAGCATTGTGTCGCGTTGTATTTCAGAAAAGCTTGCCAGAGGCGAAAATTAATGGGGCTGGCCTGTTGGCCTGATCAGGATTTCGTTGATATCGACATGCGACGGCTGACTGATGGCAAACATCACGGCGCGGGCAATGTCGTCCGACTGAAGTTCTGCTGTGCAGGGTTTTTGCAGATTGTCCCAGAACGGTGTATCGACAACTCCCGGTTCAACAAGGGTGACGCGCACCCCGGTTGCCGCCATCTCATTACGGATAGCCTGCGCCATGCCGGTGACGGCCCATTTTGTGGCTGAATAGAGGTTACGGATAGAGGTGACCCGCCCGACAACAGAGCCCGTAATGAGAAAGTGTCCCCCGTTTTTGACCAGCTCAGGAAGGGTCAGGCGAGCCGTAGCAGCAGCGCCATAGACATTGACCATAACCATCTCTCGCCACTCTTCCGGTTTGTCATCGCCACCATAAAAGGTCGATCCCTTCGAAAAACCGGCATTGGCAAAGGCCACATCAATGCGGCCAAACCGGTTCAGCGTTTGTTCCACCAGATTTACCTGGGAGTTCCAGTCTGCAACATCACAGGTAACCGCCAGCGCCCTTTGCGGGCCAAGCTCCGCCTCCAGCCGCTCAAGTTTTTCGGCAGAACGGGCGGCAAGCACCACATTAAAGCCCGCTTCAACTGCGCGCCTTGCCGTTGCTTCACCGATACCGGTTGATGCGCCGGTAATGAGAAATACCTTGCCCTTCATATCGTTCATGGTCATGGTTTGATGGTGTTCAATGCACTGTGTTTGCGTCCATAAAAAAAGTAAATAACAAATCCCAAAAGCAGCCAGACAATCAGCCGGAGCCAGTTTTCAGCAGGAAGGGAGAACATGAGCATGAGGCAGGTGAGAATACCCGCAATGGGCACAAACGGCACAAGAGGAGCCCTGAAAGGACGATGGGCATCAGGATGTGTTTTTCTCATGATCAGCACCGCGCTGCAAACGACAACAAAGGCAAAAAGGGTGCCGATATTGACCAGCTCGGCAAGCAGCCGCAAGGGGAGAAGGCCACCCAGCAACGCAACAAAAAAACCGGTCAAAATGGTCGACTTCCAGGGTGTCCTGAACTTTTCATGAATTGCCCCGAAAAACGACTTCGGCAGCAGGCCGTCACGCGCCATGGCCAGAAAAATTCTCGGCTGGCTCAGCATCATCACCAGCAGAACAGAGGTGATACCGGTGATTGCTCCCAATGAAATGAGCAGTTGCGCCCAGCCGATACCCACCTGCATAAAAGCATTGGAGACCGGAGCATCAATACTGATCTGGTTGTAGGGAACCATACCGGTCACGACGGCCGCCACGGCAATATAGAGGAGAGAGCAGATGACCAGCGAACTGATAATGGCAACAGGGATGTCACGCTGGGGATTGCGTGCCTCCTCGGCATGGGTCGAAATGGCATCAAAGCCGATATAAGCGAAAAAAATCATGGCAGCTCCGGCAAGTACCCCTACAGGCGAACCACCAGGACCCGGTTCACCGAGAACGGTATGACCGAAGAGGCTTAAGCCTGAATAGCCAAACGGAGCAAAGGGTTTCCAGTTCTCCGGGTTGACATAGAATGCACCAAGCACAATCACCAGCAGCACAATGGCAACCTTGACAATCACCATTCCTGCATTAAAGCGGGCGCTCTCCCTGATCCCCTTGACAAGAATTATTGTGACGGCAAGGGCTATAAGCACGGCTGGCAGATCAAACCAGGCACCGGTCAAGCTCAACAGGCCGGTGTCGGGGTTAAAATCGAGAGGAGCATTGGCGAAAAGGCGAGGAATGCCGATGCCGAATATCCCGAGAAAATCCTGAAAGTATTTCGACCATCCATGCGCAACTGTCGCCGAAGCTACGCCATATTCAAGAATCAGATCCCATCCGATGATCCAGGCCATCAACTCTCCGAGCGTAGCATAAGCGTAGGTGTAGGCAGAACCCGCAACCGGTACCATCGAGGCAAATTCCGCATAACAGAGTGCGGCAAAAATACAGGCAAGAGCGGCAACAGCAAAAGAGAGTGTCACGGCCGGTCCAGCCTTGTCGTGAGCGGCTACGCCAATCAGAACAAAGATGCCGGTACCAATAATGGCACCCACACCAAGGCCGGTCAAGGCAACAGGCCCGAGAATCCTGTTCAGGCGGTGTTCCCCATCCATTTCACCCAGCAGCAGTGACAAGGGTTTTTTACGAAAACTGTTCTTCATGCTATGAGTTCCTGCGGTTCATGATAGTGAGAAAATAGACCAACTGCATAATTGCCTGCGCCGCTGCTGCTACATAGGTGAGTGCTGCCGCGTTGAGTACCGCATTGACCCCCTCCATCTCCGCGCTCGACACAATTCCCTGCGAGACCAGCAGCTCTTTTGCCCGGCGGCTTGCATCGAACTCTACCGGGAGCGTGACCAGGGCAAAGAGAGCCGTCGCACCAAAGAGGATGATCCCTGCCCAGGCAAGGGTTGTACCGATGGTTCCGGCAAGGAACATGCCTGCCATAAAGATAATAGGACCGAGATTGCTGCCGATCGAGACC
>SESA01001553.1_pt1 | contig 11789 bp, 9 predicted proteins | sample 3171451 | NCBI WGS metagenome assembly SESA01 (sample SAMN06051862, study PRJNA518727) | freshwater metagenome | biome: subpolar coniferous forest; feature: holomictic lake; material: water; isolation source: holomictic Lake 227, 8 m depth | place: Canada: near Kenora, Ontario | collected 2013-06-25...
CGCTGGATGAAGAAAATCTCAAGGTCGAAGATAACCTCGAAGAGTTCACCGCGATCTCTGCACCCGAGCAAGCTGTTTACGCGGAACGCGCGGCGCAGTTGCATGACCATACGGATCGTGCGCTCTTTTGTACCTTTGGCGGATTGACCTTTGGCGACATCGCGCTCGTTCCCGCGACCTTTCTCAAAAATCCGAAAGGCATTCGTGATATTGAAGAGTGGTATGTCTCCTTGGTGATGCGGCCGGATACCATTAAGGCGATCTTCGAGTACCAAGCGGATGTCGCCATCGAAAACCTCAAGCGCCTTCATGCCGTAACCGGCGATAGGATCAGCGTCATTCAGACAAACGGTACCGACTTCGGAACGCAAAACGGTCCGTTCTGTTCGCCCGAGCAGTATCGGGAACTCTTTCTGCCGTACCAACAGCGGGTCAATGGATGGATCCATGCGAATACGAATTGGAAGACCTTCATGCACAGTTGTGGCAGCATTATACCCTTGCTGGATCTGATTGTTGATGCTGGCTTTGACTGCCTCAATCCTGTCCAGTGTTCCGCAAACGGGATGGATCCGCAACTTCTCAAGAAGACGTATGGCAAATCGCTGGTCTTTTGGGGTGGGGGTGTTGACACGCAGAAGACCCTGCCCTTCGGTACGCCCGATCAGGTCCGAGAAGAGGTCAAAAAACGGATCGACATTTTTGCCCCTGGCGGTGGGTTTGTCTTCAACGCGATTCACAACGTTCAGGCCAAGACCCCGATCGACAACATACTCGCACTCTTCGAGACCGTTGAGAAATATCGGTAAAAATTGCCTTATTGCGTTATTTTGCGAAGCAATACGCTACCTTGCGCGCTACGAGCTGTTTTTGAGCGACTGAGTAGCAGCAACTCACCGAGACTGTTCCTGCAAGTCCCATGTCCCACGTCCCAAGTCCTCGCCCTACCTACGCGCTTTGTGCGAGCTTCGCGTGTGCGTCATTCAGTTGTTGAAGAAATCGGCGTACGCATATTTCCGCAATTGCACACAAGCGTAAGTTCGTGATATATTCTTCAATATTTGCTGAGTGTACGTGCGACAAGTCCCGTTTGCAACAAGGAATAATAGTGATGAAGTTACACATGGTTGATCTGATAATCATTCTTGCCTACCTGGTAGGTATCACGGTAATTGGTGTTTTTTCGGGTCGCAAATCGACCCGAAGTTCCAATAGTTATTTTTTGGCTGCGCGATCGCTGAAGTGGCCGATTGTGGGTATGGCGCTCTTCGCTACCAATATTTCGACTGTCCATCTGATCGGGTTGGCCTCCTCGGGGTTCACTCAAGGCATGGTCGTGGGCAACTTTGAGTGGCTGGCTCCGTTCTTGTTGATCACACTCGGACTGATCTTCGCGCCCTTTTATTTCAGAACGAAAATTTCGACGCTGCCGGAATATATCGAGGGGCGGTATGGTCCAACCTCCCGGACGATTCTCGCCGTGATGGCGATTTTTGGTGCGCTGTTCATCCACATGGGCGTCACCCTGTATGCCGGTGCGGTGGTTTTTCAGAGCTTTGTCCACATCGACACTCTGTGGTCCATCCTGATTATATCGGGTCTGACGCTGGTCTATACGGCACTGGGTGGCCTCAAGGCGGTTGCGGTTACTGAATCGTTTCAGACGGTGTTATTGCTGACGGGTGCAGCGGCGATCACCTGGTGCGGGGTTCATGCACTCGGCGAGCAGGGCGTTACGTCGCTGGATTCCCTGCGCGCGGCGGTCAAGCCAGGCCAGTTGAGCATGCTCCGTAGCGATGGCCCTTACTGCTGGTATGCCATGCTGTTGGGCTACCCAGTTATTGGCATCTGGTACTGGTGCAGCGACCAGACGATTGTGCAGCGGGTGCTCGGTGCTGAAACCGAGCGGGATGCTCAGGTCGGGCCAATCTTCGCAGGCTTCCTCAAGGTGCTGACGGTTTTTCTGATGGTGCTTCCTGGTGTGATCGGTTACGTCCTTTTCAAAGATAAGATCGCGGACAAGCCTGATTCGACGCTGGTGGTCTTGGTTCAAAACTTGCTGCCGGTTGGGCTCAAAGGAATCGTTATCGCGGGCATGCTGGCAGCGATGATGTCGGCTGTCGCAGGTGCCCTGAACTCGACCGCCACCCTCGTGTGCATCGACATTGTCAAGCGCCTTAAGCCAGAGATCGCCGATCATACGCTGGTGCGCATCGGCCAGATCACGACGGGCGTGGTGCTCTTACTCGCGATCGCGTGGTCCACGCAGGGCGAACATTTCGGCGGTATTTTTGCAGGCATCAATCAGATGATCTCCGTGCTCGCCCCGCCGATCTCCACCGTGTTCATCTGGGGTATCTTCTGGCGGCGCGGGACGGCCCAGGCCTCTGCGGCGACGCTGATCAGTGGGTTCCTTCTCGGAGCGCTCGTGTTCTGCCTCGACTTCCCTGCTGTATCGGGTTTCTTCCTTGGCAAAAACGCGGCAGGCGCGCCGATCCAGCTTCTTACTCAGACCTTTGGCATCCCGTTCATGCTGCAGGCTTGGTGGCTCTTCTGTATCTGCAGTTGCATCTTCGTCGCGGTCAGCTTGGCGACACCGCGTCCGTCGGAAGCCTGTGTGAATAAATACTGCTGGCGTAATCCGCTGGCCGTGCTCACAGAGAAACCGTTCGAGGGTCCGGGCGATGTGCGGATTTTGGCCGTAGTGCTCATCGTGGTCATGGTTGTCTGTTACGTGATTTTTGCATAAGGCAAGAAACAAACCCTAGATGAAAAAATTATTGACCGGTATGTTAGTTTTTACGGCGTTGTCGGCATGCGGCTTCTCGGCATACGAGAATTATCTGCTCTCGGGCCGGCAAACGCATGTCATGCTGTTCGCGATCGCCAAAGACGGACAGGCCGGGGCGCTGCAGGCCGCATTAAAAAAGGTCATGGGACAGCCGACGCGCAAAGCCTTTGAGAAGGTTAAAATCTCCAACCTTAGTTCGTATACCAAGAAGCTTCAGGATAAGCCCTGTGTCATGGTCTACTTCGACTATGATGGAATGAATTATCTGGAGGCGGTCAAGGCGTTCGAGTCTCTTCCGTTGATCCAGGACCTTCGGCCCTTGCTATCGCCGCACCCCCGTGCAGAAAAGCAGGGCACCGCGTGGCTTCAGATGGAGTGGATTAATTTCATTCAAGGCGCTAAGCCGTCGTTGACCCCCAAGCGTTTTGCCATGGTTACCCGCGTGAAGCCTGAAAAGGAGGCCGAGTATCGGTTGCTCCATCAGTCCACATGGCCGGGTACGGTCGACCGGATGACGCGCATGGAGTACCACGACTTCTCCATCTTTCTGGTCGAGCTGGGCGATGAGATCTATGAGATGTTTTATGTCGAGTTTGCCGGTGCGGACACGGGCAAAGACAAGATGAGCAGTGTTGCCGAGCCCGCTTATGAACGTTGGATTAAACAGACCGACTCTTGTCAGAAGCCGTTGCCCGATGCAGACGGCATCTGGTCGGCGATGGAAAAGACTTCGGAGAAAGAATAATGACTTCACGTGAACGCGTGCTGGCGGCGATCAGCCACCGGCAAACCGATCAGATACCTGTTGACCTGGGTTCCAATCCAAGCTCAGGTATTTCGGCAATGGCCTATAACAAATTGAAAGCGGCACTTGGCATCACGGGCGGACATACCCGCATCTATGACGTCGTGCAGCAGCTCGCTCAGCCAGAGGATGCCGTACTCGACGCACTCGGCGTTGATGTGATCGATATCGGTCGCGCCTTCAACACATCCGATAAAGACTGGTATGACATTACCCTGGCCGATGGCTCGACGGCGCAGTATCCGACGTGGTTCAGGCCGATCTTGCGCAGTGATGGCGCTCACGAAGTCGAGCAGGACGGGCTGATCATCGCGCGCATGCCCCATCAGGGCGCATTCTATGATCAGCAACACTTTCCTTATCTCGACGGCTATCCGTCGGACTACGCCGACTTGCCGGCCGCGATGCGTACCGTGCTCTGGCAGGCGCTCGCCCACAGTCCGTGGGATCATGCCGCCGATGCGACCTTCTGGACCGATCTGCGCGCCAAGGCGCTTCATCTGCGGGCGACCACGGACAAAGCGCTGATGGTCGTCTGCGGCTGCAACCTCTTCGAGTGGGGCACCTTCCTGCGGCGCATGGACAATTTCATGATGGATCTCCTGTGCGAACCTGAAGAGGTTGAGAAACTTGTCGGCGCGCTGATGAAGGTCCATCTGCGCGGCTTGGAAAAAGTCTGCGCAGCGGTCGGGGATGTGGTCGACATCCTGCGCTTCGGTGACGACCTCGGCATGATCAGCGGTCCGCTCATGTCGCCCGAAGCTTACCGTACCCTGTTCAAGCCGCATCACACCCGGCTGAACGACTACGTCCATACCCACAGCGGGATGAAGACTTTTCTGCACTCCTGTGGTTCGATTTATCGTCTCCTGCCCGATCTCATCGACGCGGGCTATGACATCATCAATCCCGTGCAGACCAACTGCGTCGAGATGGATCCTGCCATGCTGAAGCGCGAGTTCGGTGCGGACATTACATTCTGGGGCGGCGGGTGCGACACGGCATCTGTCCTCAACAAAGCCACGCCTGATGAGGTGCGCAGGCACGTGCTTGAGCGCTGCGCGATTTTTGCGCCCAACGGCGGTTTTGTGTTTAACAGCATCCACAACATCCTGCCGGAAGTCCCCCCGCAAAACATCATCGCCATGTTTCAAGCAGTCCAGGAATTTAACGGACGCGGCGAAGCGTGACCCTCCATTGTGCTGGGAGGAGGCATCCCGCAGTTGCCGGACGTACCTTGGGTGCGATTCATTTTAGTTGAAATGAATCACACCAGGTAGCAAATAGCGTAGAACAATTCTCTAACACATTTCAAATAAAGATGTTACAACTCCTCCATCCTCCCTCCTCCCTCCTACCTCGGGTGTTGATTCAACAAAGTTGAATCGCACCCAGACGCAAATCTGGCTTCCTCAAAACATCTAAAAGGTGTATATTAATGAGACTTATGGGTAAAGGTTTCTGTATTTTCAATAAGGCAATAACGCAATTCTTTACCTAGGAGTTTCTGTATTTTCAATAAGGCAATAAGGCAATAAGGCAATTCTTCAGGCAATAAGGCAATTCTTTCCCCAGGAGTTTCTGTATTTTCAATAAGGCAATAAGGCAATAACGCAATAACGCAATTCTTCAGGCAATAAGGCAATTCTTTACCCAGGAGTTTCTATGATCACTGCAAAAATTAATCGTGAGTATGCGCTTCGTATATCAGGTGTCGGATTGATGATGGTCGCAATCTGCGCTTGGTCACTTTATGATGGCATGAGGGCTTGGCCGGATGTGAACAAACAAATGGAAGTGGCGCGACCGGCATTGCTGGCGACCAATCTCACGGTGACAACATGGTTTGCACACGTCGATGAAGGGAAAAGTGCGCTGGCGCGTGTGTTCGCAACGATCGGACACGCGGTGCCCTCCAAGCTGATCCAAAAAATGGGCGAACTGAAATTGCCGGAAAATCTTGCGAATGATACTGCCTCACGCGAGATGCAGGCCAAGCAATTAAAGGCTCTTTTTGAGAAGCCAATCTATTCCGCTCAGGATATCAATACGCAATGGATTCAAGCAGGTATCACGTTGTTCTTGGGCCTTCTGGCATTTGCAGTGGTCGGCTGGAAAGCGACTCGAACATTTTACGCGGATGAAAAGGGGCTAAGTGGCTCGGGTGTGGGATCGAAGCCCCTGGCCTATACGGACATTATAACCATCGACTGGTCGAAGTGGAATGACAAGGGGATTGTGCGTTTAAGGTGCGTCAATAGGGGGGTCATCACGCTGGATGGCTGGCATTATACAGGAATCACCCCCATCGTCGAAATGATCAAAGCACATCGGCCAGAACTGGCCGAGAAATAACTTTATAGACCTTGTCGTGGGTGCGCACACGTTCAGCGCAAGGGAAGGTGATCCACGTCCCGCGTTCCGCACGTGTGCAGACTTCCTCGTCACGTCGTAAATCCGTTACCAGCACATCGACGACGCCCGTGGTCTCGCCATGAATCGAAAGCGTATCGCCCACAACAATGGCTTGATCCTGAATGAGGATCTGCACGGCTTTCGCTTTTGCATAGTAATTTTGGACAAGCCCCACATATAATTTTTTGGTCGTGGCTTGATTGACATCCGTGTTGGTGAATTGCTGTGCGCCCGGACGCCCATGAAAAAGACCCACACTGAATTCACGGTGATAGACCTTGGCGCAGTCCGCCATGAGCGCTTCCGCGAGCGAGGCGCTAAAACGTCCCTCCTCGACCGCTTGGATGGCACAACGATAGGCCGTGACCACGGTCTTGACGTATTCTGGATTGCGTGCGCGTCCTTCAATCTTGAACGATGCAATGCCCGCAGCCATTAATTGATCCATGAAGGGCAGCGAGCAGAGATCGCGCGCCGAAAGGACGGTATGGGGCTGAACAATAAACTCGGCATTCGCGTTCTCGCCTTCGCGGATTTCCTTGATGAGAAACTCACGGCGGCAGGGTTGATGGCACTCCCCTCGGCTACTGGAACAGCCATACGCCTCATGGGAAAGCAGGCAGCGTCCTGCTACAGCCACGCAAATCGCCCCATGCACAAAGGTTTCAATGGCAATACCGCTCTTGGCGATGACCGTAACTTCATCCAGTGAACATTCGCGCGCCATGACAATACGGGAGGCGCCTTGTTCGACAAAAAATTGGGCAGCCATGGAATTGGAACAGGACATCTGCGTCGAGATGTGAAAGGGGATGCCGAGTTGCTTGCACACGTGGACCGTTGCCCAATCCGCTACAATCGCGGCATCGATATAAGGCTGCGCATTGCGTAACGTCTCGGTCAGTTCCAGAAGCTCCGGTTCATACAGGATGCTGTTCAGGGTCAGGTAAAGTTTAACGTGCCGTGCGCGGCAACGGGCAGCAGCTTCTGGCAACGTTTCGCGGGTGAAATTGCGGGTTGCCAGTTGGCGCATGTTGAGCGTCTGTAAGCCGAGATAGACCGCATCGGCTCCGGCATCCAGTGCCGCCTGGAGGCAGGTCATGTCGCCTGCGGGTGCGAGCAGTTCAACGCTCATTCGGTCAGGACCGCCCCTGTAAACAATTGCTTCTGCCAGATGACCCAGAGCGAGAAGGAGCCGGTCCAATGTTCATAGACGCGCAGATGAGCGACCTTCTTGCCGCCGTATTTCTGAGCGGTCTTCGAGAGCATCAGCATGTTGTTTTGTGTTGTGACGGTATCGTTGAAGAGTGAACAGAGTGGCGCATTCGGATACCGAGGTTCGCCTGCAATCAGCGGAATCAAGCCAAACAGATAATAGCCATAATTTTCAATAGCAACCGTCGCGACAGGCTTTGCGCCTCCGTCCACGCGCAAGCCATCAAAGTTTCGTGCGGTCTTGACCGTTGCGCAGCCAGAGAGACAGACGATACACGCGAGGAGCCCTAAGCGGATCAACATATTTTTCATGGGAACGCTTCCTTAGTTTTTGTTCCTGACGAGAACGGCAGAGAGGTCGATTTGCTTATACCACACGATGCCGAGTGAATTTCCGATGTACGGGATCACGCTAAAGAAGCACGTCTCATACGTATGGGGTTGTAAGCAGGTCACGGTCGGCTTCGTCGCTTGTATTTCGCGCATCATGACGGACTGTGTCCGCTCGAGCGTCACGTGGTTTTGAAACCATACTGTATTGCCCAGGCGTCCATCCACGGTGTTCCCGCAGAAGAGCGGAAGCACATTAAAGAGGTAGTATCCGTAATTTGAGACCGTCACGCACTCTTCCGTCACACCTGGCGTGCCCAGCACTTCCAGATTTTTTAGAGCCACATTATTGGTCTTCACATAACTAACGCACCCTGTCCCCATGAAAAGGAGCAAGACGATTATGCCTATTCTCGCTTTTATTTCGCTCATTGAGCCTCCTGCTTTGTGAAGATGATCATTCATGAAAAATGTTTTTTTAGTATACGATTAAGCTCCTGCAAAAAGCAACCGGTTTTTGGGTGCGATTCAACTTTGTTGAATCAACACCCGAGGGAGGAGGGAGGAGGTAGGAAGGAGGATCTCTTCTCTCCTCCCTCCTCCTTGCTACCTCCTCCCTGGTGTGATTCATTTCGACTAAAATGAATCACACCCTTTTCAGTCTTGCGCTTGATTTCAGGAGCGTGTATTCTATCAATAACAAAGGGAGGATATTATGAAGAAATGTTATGCTTGGATGGTTGTTTGTGTCATCGTGATGGGGAGTTTATGTGTGAGCGCGGCGGAGCGCGAGTGGATTGACCTGAGGCGTTATGCCTGCGCAAGCGTGGAGCAACGCGATACGCTGATGGCTCTGTTTGATCAGGCGCTGATTCCAGCGTTGAACCGTCAGGGCGTTAAGAAAGTCGGTATTTTTTGGACGGACGGTACACTGAACAAGGGCATGACCAACTTGAATACAACGGTCTTTGTGGTGGCGGCAATGGCTGATTTTCAGAAGGCTGTTTGTTTGGAGCGTCAATTGCTGGCAGATGCTACGTATATGAAGGATGCTGAAGCGCTCTTTACGGCACCCGTCAAAAAGCCGATGTATGACAGTTGCTCAAGCGACCTCTTGCAGGCCTTTGCGACCTGTCCGTCCGTTGAACAGGTTTCAACCTCCCCGGAACGCGTGTTCCAGTTGCGCATCTATAATAGCTACACACCCGAACGCAATGCCAAGAAGATTTCCATGTTCGAAGCTGGCGGGGAAATCGGCGTCTTTCGCGCTTGCGGTATGCCGCCAGTCTTTTTTGGCGAGGCACTCGCCGGACAATATCTTCCCAACCTGACCTACCTGCTGGCGTTTGACAATGATGCCGCAAAAGATGCCTGTTGGAAAAAGTTTATGGGTCATCCGAGCTGGCTTGCGCTGAAGGCGGACAAGCAATACAAGGATACCGCGACCAAGATCCAGAATTTTGTGTTGAAACCGTCGAAGGGTTCACAATTGTAATTCATGGACACCGTTGCGTTTGTTAAATGCGGGGATTATGGCTCCGGGCTCGCCGAGGCTGTTGCGCGTGCCTTTGAGCTTTCCGGCTGGAGCGCGCTCAATGCTTTATCCGGCAAAAATGTGCTGGTGAAGCCGAATCTCCTGACCGATCGCATGCCGGAACAAGCTGTGACCACGCATCCGGAAGTCGTGCGAGAGGTCATCCGCTGGCTGAAGCAGCGCGGTGCACACGTTGTTGTCGGGGACAGTCCAGCCAGCACAGCCAACTTAAAAAATGTCTGGGAGAGTTCTGGGCTGCGCGCTGTCTGCGAGGAAGAGCACGTGTCGCTTATTTCGCTTGAGCAGGCGGGTGTGAAAGCGTTTACCGTGGATGGCTTTTCGTTTACCGTGGCGTTGCCCGTGTTGGAGGCTGATTACCTTGTCAATCTTCCGAAGGTGAAGAGTCATGCCCTGACGTTACTGACGGCCGCTGTCAAAAATATCTATGGCGTCTTACCCGGCTATTCCAAGACACTGCTGCATCGCGAGTATCCGAAGACCTGGGATTTCGGGCAGTTGGTTTCGACCATTTGGAAAGTGATGCCCAAGTCGATCACGCTCGCGGATGGTATTGTCGGCATGGAAGGACAAGGACCCGCCAGTGGCACACCTGTTTCACTGGGTTTTTTGGCGGCGGCTGAAAGTCCCTTTGCCTTGGATCGCGCCTTATGTAACTTATTGAAGATTGATGTGCGCCGCGTTCCCTACTTAGTTGGCGAACAAGGCAAAGACTATATCTGTGTTGGCGACCCCATCACGGTTAAATCATTCGAGATCCCATCCGGTGCGCATATATTGAATATGCTCCCTGCCTGTGTTGTGCAGTGGCTGGGCGGCATTGTCTGGGTACGCCCGGCCTTTTCTGAAAAGGCCTGTATTCGCTGCGGAAAATGCGTGAAGGCCTGTCCTGTGCACGCGCTTTCATTGCCCGAGGATAAGCGCCTCACGCCCTGTTTAAAAGCAAAAGTCTGCATCAGTTGCTGCTGCTGCCACGAAGTCTGCCCTGCGGATGCTATCCGCATGACCCAGTCCTTTATTCTACGCGCGCTCAAAGTCTTCAAAGGCATGAACGAATTCCGCCGCTGAGAGCGGCGGAATGAGTGTCAGTAAGTGTCAGTAAGTCTAAGAAGTGTCAGTAAGTTTGGAATGCGATGCTTCGGTCCGGCGGCTGCCGGACCAGTCAATCCTGCTGAACTTTGGTGTACAGGCGATTAAGTGGCCTGTTGACTGGGGCAGATAGGCTGGGCGAATAGGCGCCTGCCGCGCCGTAGCCTTGGCGCAGGAGGGTCCCCGCCTGTTCTCTGGTCCGGCGGCTGCCGGACCAGTCAATCCTGCTGAACTTTGATGTACAGGCGAGACGCCTATACGCCCAGGCTGCGCTCGCCCTTACGCGCAACGTGCTAGCGCTGTTTTTGAGCGACTGAGCGATTGATCGACTCACCGCGATTGTTCCTGCAAGTCCCAGGTCCCACGTCCCAAGTCCTCCCACATTCCTTTCGTGTTGTTCGTGTGTTTCGTGGGAAAAGAAAGACATGGGACGCTGGACTTGGGACTTGGGATGTTCAACTGCCAACCGCACCTAAAAAAAGTCCCTAAAAAAAGTCCGCAAATTTTTTATTTTTTCTACTTGCACACCCGCATCGTCTGTGATAAATTAACGTCATCGTAAAAAAAGGTAACATGTATCGCGTGTGCGAGTGCACATAAAAATGCATGTTTCCGTGAAACGAAAAATTGTTCTTTGATTTGTGAATCGGGTAGGAGAGAGCAGCGAAATGTGTTAATTGAAAATGTGTTAATGTGTTAATTTAAACTTACACACTAACACAATAACGCATTAACACACTAACGCACTTCTCAATGATTACTACCGTTGCTGTGCCGCATTCTTTCGTTGTAAATGGTGCAACAGCGCGAAAAACAAATGAAAAGTGAGAAGTGGAAAATGAAAAGTGAAGAGTTGAAACTTTAAACTTTTAATTTTTAACTTCACCCAAACTCTCCACGAATGCCAGAAGATTTGCGACGACTGAGTTTTGGTCAGTCCTCCCGCAAGAAACAAAGCAGACGGAATCCCGAAAAGGTGCCGAAGCTTAAAGGTGTTGTCTTTATCAAATAAGGCAATAACGCAATAAGGCAATAAGGCAATAAAAAATTGGAACAATTTTTCAAATGAGTGTTGACGGGTATGGAGCCACTGTGGTAATATACCTGTGAATTAAGAAGAAAAAGGTACTCTAAATGGAGGTGTTGGCTGCTGGATGAATGGATCTCAGACTCTCGGAAACGTTCCGACCTCTGACCTCTGATCTCTGACTTCCGACCCCTCCACACAAGGAGATGAATATGAAAAAGTTAGTTACAGCATGTGCGCTTTGCGCAGCTATGTCGGCCTTCGCGGTCGATAGTCAAAATATCGTAGGATATACGACTAAAACAACGACAGCCAATACCCTGGACATGATGGGTATCGCTTTTCAGAGCCCCGGAACAAATGCGATCAGCATTCAGTCTGTGGTTCCTCAAACAGGGTTCAGTTTAGAGGGTGGCGATGCGATGCGCATTTGGAATCCGCTGACTCAGGGGTATACGACGTTTTTGTATTTCAGTTCAACCTTTGCGGATGGAAACTACGATCCGGATCTAGGGGCGGGCTGGGCGGACGTCAACCAAATTCGTGCGACTGTGACATTAACTCC
>SESA01001557.1_pt1 | contig 11766 bp, 20 predicted proteins | sample 3171451 | NCBI WGS metagenome assembly SESA01 (sample SAMN06051862, study PRJNA518727) | freshwater metagenome | biome: subpolar coniferous forest; feature: holomictic lake; material: water; isolation source: holomictic Lake 227, 8 m depth | place: Canada: near Kenora, Ontario | collected...
TCCCTTTCCAGCAGTGGAGCGATTGTTAGTCTTCATGCTGGTAAATATGAGGAAGTTTTATAGAAAGTCAAGAAATTTCGCTCAGACCATATCAATATGGGGATTGGCTTCAATTACTTGAAAATCCATTTTTACCCCATACGCTTCTCTAATCTTGTTCACCCCAATAATTTTTGCGTTGTCTTCGTTTCTTGCTTTGACAACGATAGAATAATCGGACGAAAAGTCCATGTCATGTCTCCATTTCAAGTTCCACACTCTGACAAAGAAATTTTTCATTTGTTCATAGGTCCGACAACGGACGATAAATGCGGCAAATCTGAACGAGCCGAGCGTAAACTTCTTTCTTCTGAGTGTAATAGTCGTAATCCTTATCGCCGGGGCGGAAATTCGCCCAACGATTGTAAACGCTATTGTTGCAAATCTCAGTTGCCAACGCTCCCGGCTCTCGGTATGCATCCTGAAAACCATACAGATTGCAGTGAGCAATGAAGCCACTACTGAGCATAACAAAGTTATATGCCTGCTTGGTCAAATGCGTAATGTCGCCGGTCGAGACGACCTTACGCACGGAATTGACAATCATATCGCATTGACGTTGAGTTAGAAGGTTCATGCGAGAAGATTGGTGACTTTTTATAGAAATGTCAAGCACCAAAATGGTTCTTGACAAATCAACCGAGATGCATACGCTGGCAATTAAACGTACTCTCTATGTCCGACCAAAAGTCGTAAGGAATACTGTTGTCTGATGCCGAGCCCAGAAAAACGTCACCCTTCTTGAACGTATAACCCCAGATTACTGCATTCTCGATTTCTTCAATGAACCGAGCTGCTTTGGCGTCCTTCTTTGAACGCTTCTCACTACGCATTACTTCAAAGTAAACTCTTGCATAAACACCACCGCTTACAGCAAGCTTACCAAGTGGCTTTAGATTGATTTTGTTTTCCTTTGCCGTCCATTCGTAGAGTGATGCATATAGGTCAATCACGATAGCACGCCAATCCTTGTAAATCATCTCTTCTTCAATCGCTTTCTTGGCGTAATATGCGTTATACTCAGTATTGTCACCGTCCTGCTTCCACTTGGGTGGAGGATTTTTATTGTTCCATTTCGACATCATGGCATAGCACTCCTCCTTGACTGGATGCTTATCTTCTGAGTTGTAATCGTAACAGCGACCAAAAGCTTTGACCCAATCATCGTATCTCGGAAACTTATTCAACGAAAAGCTCCATTCAGATAGTTTAGGCTCACTGAACACGTTTCCCCAAAGTCCATTGACACTAACGCAGGTGTGATCCCTGTCTGCAAGTGCAGACCTTTGGTTGTAAAGCTCCGCCAGTTTCTCAATCACCTTCTTGACGGCATCGAGGCTCTTCTTTGTGTCGAGAATAAACAGTTCAGACGAGCTATTTGTGATTAGGTCGATGAATGAATGCGTGGAAATGCTAGTTCTCATGTTTTTATATTTTAGGTAGGGATACTACCTAAATTTTATTAGGTTGTCAATGCTTAAATGTTATGCCGCCATGAACTCCGTGCGTGCCATTCCGAGCGTGCAACCTACCCCATGCACCCAACCGACGTTCTTACGCTCGAATGAATTATTACTTACTTGCATCTTATCGTTAAGAACTAAGTATTTTGAAAAAATCTCTGGTGGGTACACGCTAACCTTGAATTCCTTGGCGTGCTTCACGATGAAGTTGTAGAAATTGGCACCGAAAGCCACCTTGCTTTCCTTATAGATACCCTTCAACCAATCGTAAAAGTAATCGTAAGCGATGGTCTTCGGGTGGTTCTTCGCATGACCATAAGGCATGTAAGGTAATAGAACGAAGTAATCCACCATGCCGCTTCCGACATATTCCTTGTAAAGTTCAGCAGTTTCATCAATGCTCTTCTTGTCGCTGATAATGGTGTGAATGTTCAGCTTCACGCCCGACTCGGCAAAGCGAGCCAAAGCACGACGCCAGAACTTTTCAAGATGCGGATGAAGCGTGACGGCAACGCCGCCAGCGATTTCCTTGGTCAATTCAATGTTCTTGTCATTGACAAACATTCCGTTTGTGGTATAGTTCGGCACGATTTGCAGTGCCCGAAGTGCCCGCATCATATCCCAAATCTCAGGATTTTCAAGTGGCTCTTGCTCGCCGCCGATAGCGACTTGGAAAGGACGCTGATTGAGCGTCATCTGCCCGAAAAAAGTATTTACCTTGTCGGCAAGATTGGTGTAATGCACTCCATTCTTCAACGCGCCAGCATAACAATAATCGCAGCCACCGGAGCACCGATTGCCGGGGGAAAGGTCATAAAACTCAGGGAAATGCAGTTCCGTAACCGGCTTGTTCTTGTCCAGCGGAATGCGGATTGTCTTGCCATCAATAAAGATAGCGGAATAATTGGCTTGGTCTTCGCGGCGAATGCGCATGTTCATGCTGGTAATGTCTCAGGTTTTTTATAGAATGTCAATCACGAAAAAACGCCGTCAACTCATTATACCCAAGTAACGCGCTCCATCGATCATAAAACTCCTGCCATTGAACAGGGCCATACGCCGGGGCGAGTGCTTGGCGTTCACGTTCAACATTCTCGGAAAGCATAAGTTCACGCTCTGCGTTCATCATTGCAATTTGTGCCTTAATAAAAGTAACCTTTTGTTCTGGTGTCATAGGTGTAATGTCGCAGATTTTTTATAGAATGTCAACAAAAAACCCCAACCTTTTTAGGGGTTGGGGTCGTTTGATAACCTCTAAACCTGACACAATAATAACCTAAAGCCTTAGTTGTTCTTCTCCCACGTGTTGAACGTACTAAAGAAACTGGAGAGAGACTCTGCCGCCTTCTTTGCATCTTCATTGGTGGGATCGATTGCCTCAATCACAAGGTCATTCCATTCAGCGTCGTAATCGCCACCAAATTTGTCCGCATTCTCCGACCTGAACTTAGCCGCGTCGGCCTCGTTGTCAAATTCCTTTTCAACCGTGTCTTCCTCACCATCATCGTAATAACGCACGTGATAAAGCAGACTAACCTTGAACAAGTCATCACACTTGGCGAGACTTCCGCCAGAGGAGAGAACGTTATTGACAATCTCTTTCGCAGCGGCCACCGTGCTATCAGTGGCAGAAACGAAGATTTCAGACGAAGAGTTCGTGATAACATCCACGAACGAATGAACAGGAACGATGATTTTCATAAGATTAGCCATTGTATTCGGATTCAATTTCAAAATATCCGGTGATATTACTTAGGAGGCGACCAGCTTCCGCAAGGTTAATGTCGTCGCCCTTGGCGAGAACACGAACATCCGTGCCTTCAAGCGTCACGTCAAACAGATCGTCGCACGTCTTGGTTGAGCCCGCACCAATAAGAATGCCATTGATAATTTTCTTGATGGCGTCGATGGTGCCCTTGTCGGCATAAATATACGTCTCAGAACTTGAGTTCGTGATAACGTCGATGAAGGAGTGAATAGGAATAATCAGTGATTTCATGTTTTGTATGTTGCAGGATTTTCTATTAAAAGTCAAGATGAAAGTGAACCGAGTTTGGTTTGATTTTAAGCTACAACCGCAATGGCGATTGGTGGGACAGCAATCCCCACATCTGGCTAATTATGCCCGCTTTCTGACTCGGGGATGGTAAGAATCTGATTCCGTCGTCAGACACGACGGAATGTCTTAGTGCTCACCTACTCTTACCAAAGTAAAAAGAACTAAAAAAAGTTAGGGGACAAGAGTATCTGTTTCGTCTCTGTCACAGGGTAGTGATTCAACAGTCGCGCCTGTTCACATCTGAAATGCCCTGCGTGGAACCGTGTTTCATTCCACCCTTTTCTTATCTAACACCATGCACCCAAAATCTGTCAAAGTCAAGATTTATTTTGATTCCACGGAAAAAATGACGCGACGATCAACGCGAGTAACACAACCATGCCCCAACGTCAACACCACTGAAAGGTTTGTTCTCCGTGAAGAATCGGAAGCAAGGCATAATAGTCCAGCCAACGAGGAATGAGAGTAAGAATGTTCTATTCATTTTAATTATGGGTTACAACGTACAAATCGTCTTCGTATTTACCATTCAATTTAATGTCGGAACGAACCGAAATCGCTTTGAACGGATTAAACATCAGCCGCAAGTTCCTAGCCTTGTGGGTTGTTCTGAGAAGTTTGTTGAAAATGTGATACATATTAGTAAGATTTTGACTTTTCGTCGTGGTTAATACTGAGTCGATCACCATCAAAACGGTCTCGGATTAAATCATAACCTTGTCCACAGATTGAACAACGGAGATACTCAACGTCCAACCCGCCCATCGTTTCGGTGTCTCGATTGCCAGCGGATTCATGATCCAGTTCAACATTGCAACAGGTGTGTTCCATGTTCAACAGAGTAGCAGGAATTTTATAAAACTCAATAACTATTTTCAGTTGCTTCTCTGTATTCGTCAAAGGAATGTTCCCATTGAAGAAACGCGGGGCATTCAAACGGATAAGGATTGTCCTTCTCACTCTTTCCGTCTTTGAGTGCCGCAACCGCTTCGTCGTGAATTTTCATTTGCAATTCATTAGAAAGGTCAAAACGACTCGCTGGTGTTACTTTGTAAATTCCAGAATCAATCCAGTTCATGATGTTAAGGTAGCAGGAATTTTATAAAATCCAAGTTATTCGGGCTTGCCGGGGAGTTTAGGAAATGCTGTCATGGAATTAAAGAGACTGTTTACAAAGTTGCAAGGTTGGGAATGGTTCGCCGCCTACCTTACTGCCTTTTGGATAGTAACGATAAACGCAAACCCCATCGGCGCGTCTGTCCTGTTTAATTTCACCCACCTTTTTACCAGCAAGTTTCACGGTGACGCGAGTTTCAAACGATAGTTCAGAGTTCATGACCACACCCTAGCAGACTTTTTATAAATGTCAATCTTTCAAACACTGGATTGAGTTATAGAACCAAAAACCCGCCCTTGTGGACTTGAACCACTTCAAATGCCGAGGGCTGCGACAGCGTACTAACTCTTTCGAGTGTTCCTAAAAGATTAAACCGTTATCGTCACTTCCACTTGTTCATCCTGTTCGGCGAGTTCGTCATTGTCAAGACCATTCAACGCCTCAGTAATGTCTTTCTTGAGCCGATAAAGGTCGCTAATATCAAGGATAGCGTTGTTTAATTCAATTGGTGTGCCATTGCTTAGAGCAACGCTTTCCGCCAAGTCGGCGAGTTCGTTTGCCACTGCAACCGTATTCTCCCCGACTCCGAGGGTAATAAGTTTGCCGTTGCCGTCAAGTGTGAAGTGAGCTGTTTTCATAGGTAAAACATAGGGGTGTCCCCTTGCCCCTTGGGTTTAATGAAAATGGTTGGCTGAGCCTATGCCAACCTTAGAAGATGACAGAGTGCCTTACTTTTTATAGAAAGTCAAGGCTTTTTCTTCTTTTCGAGTAAAAGTTTCGGCGTCGGAAGAACGGAAACGAACGGAACTAAAGGAAGAGACGGGTGATTGACTTTGAGAGGGCCGGATTGTGTAATGAGTTTCATGGTACAAAAAGAGCTGCACGTATAACTATGAGCAACTCTGCCTATTCGTCAAGAGCAATAAATAAAAAACTAAAGTAATCGCATCGCTTGATCTCCCGGCCCTTTCGGCTTGCCTTTGGCGTCGTAAGTGTAACCGTTTTTCACCGTGGCTTTCTTCTCGCCTTTCTGATTGAGCAGGGTATAATCCCCGCTGCTCTCAGGAATGCGATAGCCGATACATTGACCCTTTTCGTTTAGAACAGTGTTGTCTTTACTCATATAAATATAATACTGATAAGTTGAGTGATTTTTATAGAAGTGTCAAGCACGAACCGCCTCCGCTTGAACGTATTTCGCCCCCATGCCATGCGCCTTAAACCCAACGATAACCGAGCGGTTAATCACGGTGCAAAGTTTGCAACGCAAGCAAGTCACGTCATCGCGATAACCGGCAGGGCAAGCGATAATCTTTCGACCTTGCGGAGTATAAGACGTGTTAGGTGAATCGGAAGGAATAACCGAGACAACCGGACCAATGTTCAACGCCGCCAATTCATCGGCATGAGCTGGGTTATTGGCAGAAAGATTGACCGCAAAACCACCGTCGTTTGCCTCTTTCACAGCCTTGCGGTTAATATAAGCAACCTTGTAATCTTGCCGAGTCAAAACGGGTTTATGGGTGTAAGTGTAACCCAACTTGCCACGATTCGCGGCAATCAATTCCCGCAACTTGGCAAGGTCAATCTTGTTCCCAACACCCGCCAAATCGCCAAACTGATTGTGACGCCACATTTCGCCACGCCACAGCTTTTTGATCTTGCCAACGAAAGTCACCCATTCCATACCAAGCCCGCCGTTATTCAACTTGCGCCATGTCCAACTAAGCGGACCATAAGCGGCATAGCAACCATTCGCCTTGCCATCTTTCGGAGCAAACGGACAAGTGGCAGGGCAAGTCGAACTAAGAGAGCCGCTAACAGGAATAGGGCCAACCTTAGAGTTTCCAGAGACGTCAACGTAGAGGATTTCGTTCATCGGGTGAAGAGTGAATGACTTTTTATAGAATGTCAAGAACCATAATTCCTTGCCATCCATTTTTCGCCTGCTGCCTTGGCTTTCTCCAAGTTCTTATGAGTCGTTTCAATCGCTTTACCGTACTCACGCGGATACTTGTGCAAAATAGCAAAATGCCCGTAATTTGTCACACTAACTCTAACGTTAGTATGGTCCATTTCGCCAAGATGGGTGACGCCGAAATAAACCGGAGTCCAGGTTAAGTGATTCATAAAAAGTTACCATGAACACTTTTTATAGACTTGTCAAACAAAAAGCCACCTATTTTTCAAGGTGGCTTTATTTAATTGGTAGCGGGGACGGCGTTTGAATCCGTTGCTCTGCGTTATGAGCGCAGCGAGTTACAACATACTCTACCCGGCTAAAAGTGATCAAATATTGTTTTTTCCCGGCGTTTGATTTTCCAACAATTACAGCCCGTGATTTACTCAAGCCATCTTCATTTTCTAATGCCATTTCACCACCATCGTCCTGACTTCCCCTGCTCATCATCCTTGCTTCCATTCCTGTCCGCTTGAATTATTCTGGCGACGCGAGTGCTCCGCGTCACGGGTTCATCAAAGAATTGCTTACCAAACAATATCACATTTCAAAAGAACATCTCTCAATATACATAGATATTACCACAAGTCAAGAAAAATCTAATTATTTTTCACCTTCTCTCACTTTTTTCTCTCACCGATTGACCGTATATTGTAAAGGACATTAATCCTTTTTCTTTACTACTGACTTGAACTCTGTAGTTTCTTTATACTTGGGAAACGACATTACAGCTGACGCTACCAAATCAATCGGAACAAGTCTAACTTCGCCATTATCCCAAAAACCAACAACCTTATCGTGATTACCAAGCATCGACGTCGTTGCGTCGCAATCCTTATATACTGTACCATCCCGTAGAGTCACGGTAACGGTCATTCCCTGTGCTTGTGCGTCTGTTATTGATTTTACCATATTCCATATACTTTACACTATTCTATCATTATGTCAAGTACCTTTTGCGGAACATATGAAACTTCCGCCCTATAATAAAATTTCGATGGCCCTCTGTCAGCTGTATGGTCGCATGTGTATGCTTTGTTTTTATAGAACATCCACGCTTGAGCTGTCTTTCCCAAGCGATTGATTGCTTCTAAAATGGTTGTTTTTATACGTTCCGGATCAATGTCCGGAATGTCGTATCGTTCAGTTTGAATTGGCTCAGTACCAGATTTGATGATGAGTATTTTTACGTTTTCAGACATAAAGTCTAAACTTCTTCTGTCATGGTTTCTTTCTTGTAAACGTCAAGCACTTTGATAACATCCGGATTGCGCAAGTCAAGCGTATAAAGAAACTCGATATCGCCGTGCTGCTTGGACGTTGGCTCGTATTCCCCGACTTTCCAACCGGACATGCTCCCCGCGTGACCCGGCTCATGCTGCACATCGACGCCAACAATTTTCTTGTCATCGTCGCTGTAATGCGCCAGAAAGTTCTTGCCACGATACTCTTCATTGCCAATGACAATCAGCCAACCAGCGGCCTGTTGGGCATTATCGCGAATACGCTTTTCCTTGACCCATCGCATGAATTTCTTCAGAGTGGGAAGCGTGCCTTCAGGATAACCGTCGCTATGGCGATAAAACCAAAGCTTTTCGTATTCGTCTTTGATGATGATATTTGCGCGAGTGCTCATATTTTTTTTAGGATTAGAAAAAGGAGTGTGAAGAATTTCTATAGAAAGTCAATCAAAAAATCTGAATTCCTGCAATCATATCGGCATCGTTCAACGTTGCCAAACTGTTTATTTTGAATTGCACTCGGCGGCATGCCCGCTCTTCAATGGTGTTTGCCGCGTAAACAATCCTTTGATATACTTTGGTCAATCCTCCTGTTCGCCAAATTCGCCCCAAGGCTTGAACCAATTGAAAGGCGGAGAAATTAGGCGATACGATTGACGCTCGCGAAAACTTTCCGTTCAAATCGTGCAGACTAACACCGACTCCGCCAGCCGAGATTTGCGTAATCATTATCCGTTTCTTATCGGAATTGAAGTTGTCAATGTCATTCTGACGTGCATTTTCTGATTGACCTCCGACAATATAACCAATATGCGGTCGGTACTTTTTTGCCAGTCTATTTGCAACCGCTTCAATCGTTTCGGTGAAGTTCAAAAATATAACAACGCTTTTGTTTTCGTCGAACAGATCCTCAATCATCTCTACAAACAAAGGAACCTTTAACAATTCCGATTCCCGTCGTGCTTTCATTAGAACGGCGAAAACATGGTTACGATAACCCTCCGCCCGTTCATTGAGTCTGGCAATCTCCGACTCCATGTTCTCATATACGGCTTGCATTTTCGGTTCGTTTGAACCCATGCTATACGCTTCCGCTACAACGTGAGACTCTGGAAACAGATTACCGAAGTCTTCAACCGTCATACGAGACGCACACTTGCGCCGGTCAAACATATATTGATTCAAACCAAGCATTGCTGCATAGGCGTCTCGCGAGTCCATGTCCCAAGTAATCGCCCCATAGTTTCCCATCCACTGCCCTCCGTGCATGAGACACCATTCTGTAAAGTTATACAAACGATGCATTCCACAAAGGAAACCAAGTGCTTTCATTTCCAGCGGACTTGTCGCCGCCGTGGCCGATGACATAAGTACTCTATAACCCTGCAACGCCAAAGACACCATCATCCAAGAATTAGTTGTCTCCTGCCCTTTACAACGATGCCCTTCGTCAAGTATAATAAAAGAATTCTTAGGAAACTTGAATGACGGCAACTCTTTTCGAATCGTTACGTCCCACGGATGCATTGGGTCTGGCAAATGCTCCCACCGCATATATTCAGTGTTGCCTCGCCCAATCTTTTCGTAGTTTATAATAAGTGGATTTAATCCAAACAAAGCAGCAATCTTCCGCCATTGTGGAATGATTGTTTTTGGGCAGATGATGACAAGTGGTTTATTCATTGCCCTTGCCACCGCTGCCGCCACGTATGACTTGCCAGTGCCAGTCTCTGACAAATCAAACGCATAACCATTCAAATAAATCGAATCAATTAGGCGTTTGGTATGTTCGAATTGTGGCGCGAGCAAGCCCGCCGTGTTGAGTGTCATTCTTTGAAATTGGCTGAATTTTCCGATATGTCAAGGAGAATTCAATGCCACGACGGCATTCATCTTCAGAATTATAAGATTATCCCATGTCACCACCAGACGGCAATTATCGCTTGCCGCTTCGTAAGCGGTAGCCATTGTCGGATGCCGCCCGAGATTGATTACTTTACAGTCGTCTGTGATTTCGTAATAAGCGTTCACGCCAGAAAGTGTCGTTGAATTTTTATAGAATGTCAACTGAGTTTCGAGTTTATGTATCTTTTCGCGACGTTCTATCTCTTCACGTTGCTTGTCAAGATATAGTTTCTGTTCCCAATTTTCCCATCCTTCGCCGAAGTATGCCATAAAATTAAACCTTTTCTTGTTTTGCCAGTTTGACCAATTGCCGCCACGTCGCGCCCTTAACGAGCGTCGGCGTAAGCAGAGAATGAAAGCGACAAGTAAAAGATTCGTCGTGATAACTGTTCCCTTGGCTGTGCACAACTTCATGCACTGCCGTCATAAGGATATTCGTCACCCTCTCTTGCAAACTGCCATTGTCAACAACATTCGCCCTTGGATTGAGGAGATAGTTTGAGACACCATTCCGCATTTGATGCGTAGCAATCGCCGAAGAAGAGAAAGTAAAGCCAATAGTAAACGATTGGTTTATATCGTTGGCGTTCAACACCTCACGAACGCAGACCTTCCAAAGTGCGGCCAAGAAAGTATATTTTTTCTTGCCCGTGTTCGGAATGAATTGGTCTGGCACTTTGGTAAAAGTACTGTCGGCCAAGTCAAAGTGAAAGTCAGTTTGTAAATTCGCTTCGTTCTTTCTGACATAAGTAGCAATGTTATTGACCGTCTCCTTGTCGGCATCGCTGACACCAGTGCTTTCATTTACTTTATTTGCCACCAGCCTCGCAAACTCTACCGGAGCCAAGACCATCGCTACCGAGTTCATTCGCACGCTATTGATCGCCGCTTGAATCGTTGGCGTAATCGTAAATTGACGCGCGATATGACGAACAAAGGAATCAATTCCGCTCACCACATATTTACGAGGTTTCGTCTTTGTAAACGATTCCTTGTCAATCGTCATTTCCGCAATCACTTTATCCAATGCCTCACGATGCGAACCCTTCATACCATCGCGGTTTTGTGTAAATACGTCAACGCTGTTGCCAGCAACTTCAATGACCACATCACGGCGAAGATCCGAAACGTAGCGGTCAAACATGCAAAGCCCGTTGTGACGAATCAGAACGCTGTTGTTATCCGTTCGTTTCTTGCTGCAATAGATTGCACCAAGCCCAACCACATCCTTTGAATAGTCAGGCGAATAATAGTCTGAAAAGAGCATGTCATTGACATACACCGCTACGAAACGACCACGAAAATTGCATTTCTTTAGAAACGCTTTCGTGAGATATACTAAAGAATTATCCGCGTCGAAATCCGTCGTAAACATCGCCTCGATTTTCGTTCCAACTCTCGGCTGAACGTTCTCAACAAACTTATAGGAAAGCACCTTGCCTTCCACATACGTTTCGTTTGAATGGATAGAATACGACTCATGCGAGAACAAAAGCAGTTTCTTTGCCGCGCCAAAGCCACCCGTTGCACCGGCCTCTTTAGCACTGCCGCCCATAGTTAGAAGAGCGGAAACCATTCTTTCCTTGCTCATGCCTAGCCCGTTATCCTCGCAAGAATAACCGGCCTTGCTGACAATAAGTTTGATTTCCGTTGCGCCAGCGTCCAGACTATTCTGAAGCAGTTCAATAATCAATCTTGTTCTGTAATCATAGTATTCATGGCGAGCCTCTTTCAGAAAAAATCCTGCCGGAACGATGACTTGTTGGTCCATGCCAGAAGAGTCTCAGATTTTTATAGAGTTGTCGAGACATATTTTCGTTTTTCATCACTTATGAACGTTTTTGAGAAAAGGTGAATTCGAGCTTGACTTTTTATAGAATTCTGAAATGCTCCTTCTTGTTCAAGTAGGACAAGAGAGCCGAAACGAACAGAAACTCCGAAAAAACGGAGGGTGTGGGGGACCGGATCCTGGGCAAATCGCA
>SESA01001558.1_pt1 | contig 11765 bp, 8 predicted proteins | sample 3171451 | NCBI WGS metagenome assembly SESA01 (sample SAMN06051862, study PRJNA518727) | freshwater metagenome | biome: subpolar coniferous forest; feature: holomictic lake; material: water; isolation source: holomictic Lake 227, 8 m depth | place: Canada: near Kenora, Ontario | collected 2013-06-25...
TGTAAAATGTAAAATGTAAATTATCAAATAAAATGAATTTATCTCTTCTTTCTGCTATTTCGCCTATTGATGGACGGTACCGCACTAAAACTGAACAGTACGCAGTATATTTTTCAGAATATGCGTTGATGCGTTATCGGGTTTTGGTTGAAATTGAATACTTTATCGCCTTATGCGAAATTCCGTTGAAACAACTTAAGCCGGTTCCTTCGTCAGCATTCTCCAAATTACGTGAAATTTATACTGCTTTTTCAGAAACCGATGGGTTGAAAGTTAAAGAAATTGAGAGAGTTACTAATCATGATGTAAAAGCGATTGAATATTTTATCAAAGAAAAATTTGATGTACTTGGTTTGCAAGCTTTCAAGGAATTTATTCACTTCGGATTGACGTCACAGGACATTAATAATACAGCAATTCCATATTCAATCAAAGATGCGTTGAATTATGTTTATTATCCCGAAATGGAAGAAGTGCTGAAGGCCCTGACTCACATGGTGGATGAATGGCGTGACGTGTCGATGCTTGCCAAAACGCATGGACAACCGGCTTCGCCAACCCGCTTAGGAAAAGAAATTATGGTTTTTGCAAATCGTATGAATCAACAACTTTCCGTGTTAAAACAAATCCCTAATTCGGCTAAATTTGGAGGTGCAACAGGCAATTTCAACGCTCATGCTGTGGCGTATCCAGCCATTAGTTGGAAAGATTTCGGGAATAAATTTCTGTCAGAAAAACTTGGTTTGGAGCGCGAACAATGGACAACACAAATTTCAAATTACGATATTATGGCATCTCAATTTGATGCTATGAAACGTATCAATACGATTTTAATTGATTTTTGTCGCGATATATGGACTTATGTGTCGATGGAATACTTTAAACAACGGATAAAAGAGGGTGAAGTTGGTTCATCGGCCATGCCACATAAGGTAAATCCAATAGATTTTGAAAATGCTGAAGGAAATTTGGCTATTGCCAATGCTTCATTTGAATTTCTATCAGGTAAATTGCCAATTTCCCGTTTACAACGCGATTTGACCGATAGCACTGTTTTGCGCAATGTGGGAGTGCCATTTGCTCATACCATTATTGCCACTCAAAGTATTTTGAAAGGGTTGAGCAAGCTACTGTTGAACGAAACCGCTATTTACCGTGATTTGGATAACACCTGGGCGGTGGTTGCCGAAGGAATTCAAACTATTTTACGCCGTGAAGCTTATCCTTCACCTTATGAAGCCTTAAAAGCACTGACTCGTACCAACAAGGGTATAAACGAAAAATCGATTCGTGACTTTATCGAAACACTTGACGTAAGCCAATCGGTGAAAGAAGAACTAAGACGCATTACACCACGGAATTATACGGGAGTTTAATGTGCCAATGTGCTAATTTGTCAATATGCTAATATGCTGATCCCAGAATGAAGATGGATATTTAATAACTATTATTCGTTTTTTTGTTTACTCGTTTACTTTATACTTGTTTACTAAATAAGATGTTCAAATTCGTAACCCTTCTCAAGCGGTTTATTCCGCCATACAAAAAATATGTTTTCCTAAGCCTGTTGTTCAACCTGCTTACAACTGTATTCAGTCTCTTTTCATTTGCAGCAGTAATACCGGTTTTGCAAATTCTTTTTGGATTGCAATCGGTTGAAAAAACCTATCAGGTTTGGTCGTGGGGAGATGGAATGAAAGAAGTAATTTCTGCGCTGAAAAATAATCTTTACTTTTGGGTCGATCAAACCATTCATAATGTTGGAGGAGGTAATGCCCTGCTTTATATGGGATTGTTCCTGATATTGACGACAACTTTGAAAGTTGGTACGGCTTATCTGGGTTCCTATTTTATGATTCCAATTCGTACCGGAGTATTACGCGATTTACGCACTCAGCTTTATCATAAAATTATCAGTTTACCAATCGGGTTTTTTACTACCGAACGTAAAGGTGACATCATGTCGCGCATGACTGGTGATGTGGGTGAGGTCGAGGCTTCTATTATGAGTTCGCTCGATTTGATTTTCAAAAATCCAATCATGATTATGATTTACCTTGGCGTTATGTTCACCATGAGCTGGGAACTGACTTTTTTCGTGTTGATATTGCTGCCATTCAGCGGTTGGTTGATTGGAAAAATAGGAAAGTCGCTTAAAAAACAATCCACTACCGGTCAGGAACAAAACGGAGAAATGCTTTCGCAAATAGAAGAAACATTGGGAGGCTTACGGGTAGTAAAGGCCTTTAACGCAGAGGCTAAGTTGGAAAAGCGTTTCAGTATAATTAATGATAAACTTCGTCGCACATTCAATCGCATAAACCGTCGTTATAATCTGGCACATCCGGTAAGCGAATTAATAGGAACCATTGTTATTGCCATTTTGCTTTGGTTTGGTGGAGTGTTGATTTTAAGTCATAAAAGCAGCATTGGCGCACCTGAATTTATTTATTATATTCTAATTTTTTACAGCATTATTGCACCTTCCAAAGATCTTTCCAGAGCTTCTTATAGTATCCAAAAAGGATTGGCATCGCTCGACAGGGTTGACAAAATTCTGATGACCGAAAATATGATTAAAGAACCAAAACATCCCCAGGAAATTAAAAATTTTGCTGACAAGATTGAATTTAAAAACCTAAGTTTTAAGTATCAGACTGATTGGGTTTTGAAAGACATAAATTTGGTTGTTCCAAAGGGAAAAACGGTTGCTCTGGTGGGTCAGTCGGGTTCCGGAAAGTCAACCCTGGTGGATTTATTGCCTCGTTATTACGATCCGGTAAAAGGTGATGTAATGATTGATGGGGTAAACATTAAGAAATATACCCGTCATGACCTACGGTCGCTGATGGGAAATGTAAATCAGGAGGCTATATTGTTTAATGATACTTTTTACAATAATATCGCTTTTGGTGTAGAAACAGCTACCTTGGAACAGGTGATGGAAGCTGCCAAAATAGCTAACGCGCACGATTTTATTATGGCTACAGAAGATGGTTATGAAAGCAATATTGGTGACCGTGGTGGAAAACTTTCGGGCGGACAACGCCAGCGTGTTAGCATTGCCCGGGCCATTCTGAAAAACCCACCCATCCTGATTCTGGATGAAGCCACTTCGGCTCTCGATACCGAATCGGAAAAAATGGTGCAGGAAGCCCTCGAAAATTTAATGAAAAACCGTACAACGCTGGTTGTGGCTCACCGACTATCGACTATTAAACGTGCCGACGAGATTTGTGTGTTGCACGAAGGACTGATTGTCGAACGAGGCAAACACGACGAATTAATTGCCCTCGACGGCTATTACAAACGGTTGTGCGATATGCAGTCGTTTTAAATTTATCAAATTTTAAGCAGTAGAGACGCAATGCATTGCGTCTCTACTGCTTTTATTTCAATAAACAATCAATAACTTCCGTCATTTTTTTAAACTCCGCTTCGTCGTACAACCGGGTGAGGAAAACGATTTTACCAGTTTTGTCGATAATGACATTACGGGTAATTCCGGCTTCGCGTTGAGCATACAAAGCAAAAATATCAGCTTTGGGGTCTAAGCCAATCGGATAAGTTATCGGGATTGATTTCGCAAATTTCAGAACTGTTTCAAGCGGTTCGTCACGGTCGATGGCTATTAGAGCAAATTTGGGATTGGACTTGTGTTTTTGCCAGATATCCCGTTCAATAAAAGGCATTTCTTTCCGACATACGCTACACCAGCTTGCCGTAAATTGCAACATAAACACTTTCCCTTTCTGGTCAAAAAGTTTCGTGGTTTTTCCATTGGTCAGTTTTATGCTAAAATTCGGAGCCATTTCGCCTACTTTTACCAGGTAAGCACGGTCGTCAGTTGTTTGTGCAAAACTCATGAGTGACAGAGTGAGTGTAATAAATACAATTAGTTTGTTCATACTTGAATGATTTAAAAACAACCGATACAAGCCAAGGCGAGTATCGGTTGTTTTGTTATAGAAATTATATCAATTCTCCTTTAATGGTAGGGGCTTCTTCCTGCTAACTACATTTCCCATTGTTCGAGGCTGTCGATGAGTTCATCGAAAGTCTTGATTTTTGATTTTGCCTGAATTTCAGCAATTTGTGCTTCCACAGCAGCATCATACGATTCTTCCGCCACATCGCGGATAACTCCCAATGCGATTGGCATTTCAGGACCCTCCATCAAAGCCAGTTTCATATGCAGTGTTGTATCTTCGCAACTGGCATCGTGAACTAAAATATCGTTTTCAGTAATTCCATTTTCGCCAATTGTTACAACTTTCAGGTTCATTCCATCTAATACTAAACCTTTGTTTCCTTCTTTTCCGAAAATCATCCGTTTGCCGTTTTCCAATGCTATGGTTCTGTCGGCACGAAATTCCTTTTCGGCTAACCAACCATGTGCTCCATCGTTGAAAATAACGCAGTTTACAAGGCATTCGATAATGGAAGTGCCTTTGTGTTTTGCTCCGGCAAGAATGGTCATTTGTGCAGTTTTTAAATCCACATCGAGTAAACGACCGAAGAAAGTCCCCCGAGCTCCCATAGTCAGTTCAGCAGGACGGAATGGACGTTCCACAGTTCCGAATGGTGATGATTTGGTAACGTAGCCTTTCTTTGTTGTTGGTGAATATTGTCCTTTGGTCAATCCGTAAATCTGATTGTTGAAAAGTAATACGTTAATGTCAACATTGCGACGCACACTATGAATAAAATGATTTCCACCAATGGCCAGACAGTCACCGTCACCCGTAATTTGCCAAACGGTCAACTCTGGATTAGCCACTTTTACACCTGTAGCAACTGCAGCTCCACGCCCGTGAATGGTATGGAAGCCATAACTGCTGATATAATAAGGTAAACGTGACGAACATCCAATTCCTGAAATGACAGCCGTTTGATGGGGGTCAACTCCCAAGTCGGCCATCACTTTTTGTAGGGAACTAAGCACTGCAAAATCTCCGCACCCGGGGCACCAACGCACGTATTGATCGCTTTTAAAATCTTTGGCTGTATATTGAGTTCTTATTTTTTCGGTAGTTTCCATGATTTGTCGTAAAAATAATGTTCTTATTTTAATAATAAAGTAAAATGTTCCTCTAATTCGGTAGCTGTAAATGGTTGCCCCTGAACTTTGTTGTATTGCAAGAATTCAACCGCAGGTACTTTCGACCGCAGGAATGTGGCAAATTGTCCGCTATTCAATTCACAAACAACTACTTTTTTATAAGATTGAATCACTTCTATCGTGTTTTTTGGCAGTGGATTTATGTAATTGAAATGTGCCAATGCTACTTTTCCACCTTTATTGATGATCGAATTTATTGCACTCATAAGGTGTCCTTGCGTTCCACCCCAACCTATAACCAATAATTCAGCATCAGTGCTACCTTCAATTTTTAATTCAGGAATAAACTGACTGATATTGTTTATTTTTTCTTCACGCGTATCCACCATTTTTTGATGATTTTCAGGATCGGTAGAAATTGCTCCGGTATAATAGTCTTTTTCTAATCCACCATTCCTGTGTCCAAAGCCCTCCATGCCAGGAACACTCCAATAACGCACCTTTGTTTTTTCATCCCGACTAGTCACTTTGTAGTTTTCCATATCAGATTTTACATAATGAGGGTTAATTTCGGGCAAATGAGCTAGTTTTGGTAATTTCCACAAGGAAGTTCCGTTTCCAATAAATGCATCGGTAAGTAAAATAACCGGAGTCATATGTTCCAATGCAATTTTACTTGCCATAAAGGCATAATGGAAACAGTTATCGGGTGTTCCGGCAGCCATAACCACGGCAGGACTTTCACCGTTGCGGCCGTAAAGAGCCTGTAATAAGTCAGTTTGTTCTGTTTTAGTTGGTAAGCCTGTTGAAGGACCACCGCGCATAACATCAATGACAACCAATGGCAATTCAGCCATAACAGCAAGTCCAATGGCTTCGGATTTAAGTGCCAGCCCCGGACCTGATGTATTTGTAGCAGCCAAACTGCCGGCAAATGCGGCACCAATAGCCGATGTTATTCCGGCAATTTCGTCTTCGGCCTGAACCACTTTTACACCCATATCTTTACGGGCAGTAAGTTCATGCATGATGTCGGTGGCAGGTGTTATCGGATAACTTCCAAGGAAAAGTTGCAAACCGGCTTTTTGAGCTGCTGCAATTAAACCCCAGGCTGTTGCCTTATTTCCACTGATGCTTGTATATTTTCCTTTCGGAGTTTCGTGCGATTTTTCTACAAAATAGGTAGAAACAGTTAGATGTAAATTGTTTCCAAAATTGAAGCCATCGGTAAGCACTTTTATATTGGCTTGCAAGATAGTCGGTTTTTTCCCGAATTTATTTTGCAAAAAATGAATGGCTTGATCAATTGGGCGGTTAAATAACCAGCAAATCAAACCCAATGCAAACATATTTTTGCTTCGTAATACGGTTTTATTGTCAAATCCCATCCCCTCCAGACTCGTTTGAGTAAGTGTGGAGAGCGGGGCAGGAATCAATTGAATTGTATCTGAAATCCCCAATTCTTCGAATGGATTTTCAGTTGTAAAACCAGCTTTGTCATAACCCGATTTATCAAAGGTATCAGCATCGAAAATAATCACACCACCTTTCTTGATAAATTTTGCATTTACCTTCAAAGCTGCCGGATTCATTACCACCAATACATCCGGATCATCTCCGGGAGTGTATATTTTGCTTGAACCTAAATGTACCTGAAAACCTGATACACCTCCTAATGTGCCTTGTGGAGCACGTATTTCAGATGGAAAATCAGGAAAGGTAGAAATTTCATTTCCAAGTATGGCCGAAAGATTGGAGAAAAGCGTTCCGGTCAGCTGCATTCCGTCACCTGAGTCACCAGAGAAGCGAACAACTACATTGTCCAATTCGGTTTTTGTTACATTATCCATTATTATATTCGAAAAAGGGGTTATTTGTAATGTTGAGATGGCAAAAATAGTGAAATATCTTTTGTCTCAAAATTATGTTAAGCTAAAAATGCACAAATTATCAACAAATGAGTAGTAATTAATTTTATTTCAAATTATATGTTGAATATTAATAAATCAGAAGTCTGCATTGTTTGGTGTACGTGGGAATGGAATCACGTCACGTATATTTGACATTCCTGTTACGAAAAGCAGTAAACGTTCAAAGCCAAGTCCAAAACCGGCATGTGGTGCAGTCCCGAATTTACGGGTTTCGAGATACCACCAAATATCTTTTGTAGGTACTCCCATTTCGTCTGCCCTGTTTTTCAATTTGTCGTAATCTTCTTCTCGTTGCGAACCGCCAATGATTTCTCCAATTTTCGGGAATAATACATCCATAGCGCGAACTGTTTTACCGTCATCGTTTTGTTTCATATAAAACGATTTGATTTCCTTCGGATAATCCGTCAGAATAACGGGTTTCTTGAAATGTTGTTCCACCAGGTAACGTTCGTGTTCTGATTGCAGGTCGGTTCCCCAACCAATCGGAAATTCAAATTTATGTCCTTTAGCTACAGCTTCTTCTAAAATTTTAACTCCGTCAGTATATGTAAGACGTTTGAAATCGTTATTCACTACAAAGTTCAGTCGGTCTTGTAATTCTTTGTCGTACATATTCGTAAGAAACTCCAAATCATCTTTACAATTTTCCAATGCCCAACGAACGCAGTATTGTATAAAATCCTGAGCCAGTTGCATATTCTCTTCAATTTCGTTGAAGGCAACTTCGGGCTCAATCATCCAGAATTCCGATAAGTGACGTGGTGTGTTCGAATTTTCAGCCCGAAAGGTGGGTCCAAAAGTATAAATTGCACCCATTGACATGGCAGCCAATTCACCTTCGAGCTGGCCTGAGACAGTAAGACTGGCTTGTTTTCCAAAAAAATCGCCACTGTAATCAATTTGTCCGCTTTCATCTTTCTTCAAGTCGTACAAGTTCAACGTTGTTACCTGAAACATTTGTCCGGCACCCTCGCAATCAGAAGCGGTGATAATTGGCGTATGGAAATAGAAGAATCCCCGTTCGTGGAAAAAGCGGTGAATGGCCATTGCCATATGGTGACGAATGCGGAAAACGGCACCAAAAGTATTTGTACGCGGGCGTAAATGAGCAATTTCGCGCAGAAACTCCATAGTATGGCCTTTTTTCTGCAAAGGATAAGTTTCAGGATCGGCAATTCCGTAAATTTCGATTTTTTCGGCCTGAATTTCTACCGCCTGTCCCTGTCCGAGCGATTCAACCAGTTTCCCAATGACACTAATACAAGCCCCGGTTGTGATAGGTTTTAGGAATTCATCTCCAAAGCTTGAGTTATTGGCAACTACCTGAATATTATGAATTGTCGAACCATCATTCAATGCAATAAAACTCACATTTTTATTTCCACGGCGTGTTCTTACCCAACCTTTTATGTTCACTTCAGCACCAAAATCTTCCCTTTTTAATGCATCAACAATAATCGTTCTACTCATACAGTTTTATTTATTATTCGGATTCTAATTTTAAGACCACAAAAGTACAAATTTTCAACGAGAAATTCTGTAATAAAAATATACAAAAGCACCTGTTTGATTCAAACAGGTGCTTTTGTGTGTTGTGGATAAATGTTTTATTTTCTTCTTCTCGATTTTTCCATAGTACCAGTCATACTCATAGCACAACGGAAACCAATATCGTTAGTTGATTTATTCTGATCCAAATATCGGCGTGCAGAAGGATTTAGCCAGTATGCACGGTCTTTCCATGAACCGCCTTTATAAACTCTCGTTTTATCGGTAACTCTGGGGCGTAGAATATCAGTCGGATCATTTTTATTCGATTTTAAATTGGCCAAACCTGTTGAATCATTTACCAGAAAATCAATCTGTGAAGAAGCATCTCCATCCTTGAAATTTCTAACATCATCACCTTTAGCCACTTCAGTCGCAATACGTCCCAGTGAGTCCACTTTATAGGTTTTATTACCCAATTCATCTGTTTCAGAAACAACCGGAGTTAAATATACATTACCCCTGAATGAGTTATATTCGGCTACATCTGAGTAAGATGTTGCACGGTACACGTCTAATACCCACTCGTTTACGTTTCCAGCCATATTATACAACCCAAAATCGTTCGGGAAGAATGCGTTGACTTGAGCGATTATACTTAAATTGCCAGATGTTCCCATCATGTCACCACGGCCTCTTACATAATTAGCCATCATACGTCCCTGATTTTTTTTTGAAGAATTACGTAGTTGATTGCCTGACCATGGATAAATTTTTCCCTCGGGAACCATTCCATTTTCATCGGGACTCAAAGCATAGGCAGCATATTCCCATTCGGCTTCAGTTGGTAGTCTGAAATTCGAGTAAAGTATACCTTCTGACATATCCACTTTTCGGTTGTGACCGTATAAATCTTTTTTAGGATTTTTCCCAATTGCTGGCTGATAGTTTGCTTGTAATAAGTATTTTTGAGTGTTGAAAACAAAGTTGTTCGCAATAGAATCTAAATCAGTCAGTTGGTCAAGTTTTGAATAGTCTGGTGGTAGAATTACGCCTGATTGAATCAAAGCCAGTTCATTTGCTCGGTCAGTACGCCATTGACAAAAATCTACAGCCTGTTCCCATGTAATTCCAACAACTGGATACTCATTATAGGCAGGATGTGTAAAATAGTTTTGAAGATAAGGTTCGTTATAAGCCAAATCTTCACGCCAAACGCTCACATCAGGTAATGCTTTTTGAACCAGTTTTGGAGCTGCTTTTCCAAATACCACTTTCATCCAGTTTACATATTCATTCCAATCTTTATTCCTAATTTCCCATTCATCCATATAAAATGAACTAACAGTTATTCTACGGGGAGCATTGTTACGGGGCGCATTCGTAATATATTCACCTTTCTCACCAATGGTAAATGAACCGCCTTCAATCGCTACCATTCCGGGAGGTACTCTTGTAATAAAGCTTTTCTTAACAGTATAGCCAGCCCCATTCTTATCATTGTATTTCCAACCGGTTAAACGGGAATAACCTTCGTCTGAATTACCAACACAGGCAAACATGGTTATCGATAAAGTTATCGTCACTAATTTAGCTATAGTTTCCAATTTCATAATAAGCATGAATAAATATAAAAATAAAAATACATTAAAAACAACTTTGCAAAAATAGTACTTTTTTCCTTTAAAAAGTCAATTCAGAATGTTTTTTTGGCAAATCAAAAAAAATAATACCGCATATATAACAGATTTTTTCTCAAAAACGTATAGTTTCGCTTAAATTCTTCAAATTTTTCTTAAACTCGACTGTCTGTCGCTATATTTTCTTACTTTTGCAGTAGGTAATTAACAAGTAATTGCGTTTGAAAAACGTTCAATGTTATGATTCTTAAATCCTTGCAATTAAAATTGAATAATCGTTTGTTTGATTTATCAACTCCCTTAGTTATGGGAATTGTAAATGTCACACCTGATTCTTTTTACAAAGGAAACCGCTTTATGACTGACAGATCAGTTTTAAATGCTGTTGAAAGGATGATGTCCGAAAACGTTGATATTATTGATATAGGTGGTTATTCAACTCGTCCTGGAGCTAACTTTATTTCGCAGGATGAAGAAATTAAAAGAGTTTCGGAAGGCATTGAAGTAATCTTAAAGAAATACCCTGAAGCTATTATTTCAGTGGATACTTTTCGTTCGGCAGTAGTCCGACATGTGGTTAAAGAGTTTGAAATTGCGATGATAAATGATATTGGTGGCGGCACATTGGACGATTTAATGTTTGAAACTATTGCAAATTTAGAGCTGGCATATATTCTAATGCATACAAAAGGGAGTCCTCAGTTAATGCAGTCGAATACACAATATGAAAACGTTGTTTCGGAAGTGTTGCTTTTTCTTGAAAAAAGACTTGCTCAGCTGCATTTACTTGGTGTAAAAGATGTGATTATTGATCCTGGTTTCGGATTTGCAAAAACCCAGGAACAAAACTATCAACTTTTGAACAAACTTCATTATTTAAAGGAATTACAAGTTCCGATATTGGTTGGGCTTTCCCGAAAATCGATGTTGTATAATTTGCTCGAGACGGATGCAGCGGGGGCTTTGAATGCAACAGTTGGAGCAAATATGCTTGCTTTGATGGGTGGTGCCTCTATTCTTCGTGTTCACGATGTGAAGGAAGCAAAACAAGCTGTCTCAATTTTTATGGAATTTAGGAATCAGGAAGTAAGTTGCAATTAATAAAATTGACAAGATAAAATCTAAATTATGGGCTTTCAAATAGGATTTAAAGATGTAGTTGATATTTTTCTGGTGGCTATATTGCTTTATCAGACATTTCAACTCTTGAAACGTACCGGGGCTGTCAATATATTTGTCGGTATTCTTACTTTTATAATATGCTGGTTTCTTGTTTCGTATGTTTTTAAAATGGAACTTTTGGGTGGTATTTTCGATCGGGTAATCAGCGTAGGAGCTTTTGCTCTGATAGTTCTTTTTCAGGATGAAATTCGACGGTTTTTTTCCAAAATTGGTTCTCGAAGAAGAGGAAGCATATTTTATTCCCTCAAGCGATTTTTTGGAAACAGCAATAATGAAAAAGAAAAAATAGATTTCGATTTGGTCCAAGTGGTGTTGGCTTGTCGTAATCTTTCTAAAAGTTCGACGGGAGCGTTGATTATTCTCACCCGTAATAATAGTCTCGACTTTTACGCTCATTCAGGCGAACAACTGAATGCGAATATAAACTCACGGCTTATTGAAAGTATTTTCTTCAAAAAC